>PPYE01680268.1_pt1 | contig 74476 bp, 46 predicted proteins | sample 1559881 | NCBI WGS metagenome assembly PPYE01 (sample SAMN08240022, study PRJNA423297) | Human gut metagenome, whole genome shotgun sequencing project. | reverse complement strand
GCGAGGATAATTACAGCAATGCCCACGGTACTCCTTTTGTGTACAAGACGTTGGGTATCGGTAAGCTGATAGGTGCTCCAGTGGCAGGAACCATGACTGCTGTCTGGTGGGAAAGCCAGATTGATCCAAGTATTGTATTCGGTATTCCGCAGGTAGGTTGTGTGGATATGCAGGGTAACTATCTGGAGAACCGGACTTTACAGCCGGACATCTTGGTTTATAATGAGCCGGAAGCTGTTTTGAAGGGAGAAGATGCACAGCTGAAAGCGGCGGTGGACCACTTGCTGAAGGGGTTGCAACAAAAGAGATGAGTTGTTAAAGCGCTGATTTTTATATAGAACTCAGATTATTTAACGTGAGTCCGACGAATTCAGATACTCTGTTGATTCGTCGGATTCACGTTTTTTAAAGTTTTCTCACGTCAGTGTTCTATCTGCAAGAGTGTATGACTGAGTTCCCGACATATAGGGGCTAAGTCCCTATGTAAAGGAAACAAAGTCCCGGACTATTGTATGCTGGGTTTCGTTATCCTGTCCGGGCGCTCATTTCTTTATTCCTGGTGACTCATATCTCTCCGAATGTCCTGAAGGGGAAGTTTCTTATTTGCCTTTGAACCATTTATCAGCGAACCAGATGTATTGTTCCCAATCATAAACCGTAATGTCATGGATTCCGGTGCGGATATGGTAGGCAATGCTTCCATCTCGGACGGGGGTATCTGTGGCAGGCATCTCTGTAGACTCTAATCCTTTCTTGCCAAAAAGCTCATATACGGGAGTGGCATATACTCCGGATAGGAATTCGCCTTTGGGGTCGGCCCAGCGGTCTTCGGTTGCACTGGCTATGTAGACCGGACGGGGAGCTTGCAGGGCAATGAGCTCGTGTTGGTCGAACGGTAAATTTTCCTCCTTATCATTGTATTTCCAGAAGTTGCGGCAGAACCAATGCGTGAATTGCCGGTTGACGGCACGGACTGTTTCGCCAAAGGCACGGCGGGAGAGCGCTGCACCTCCGCAACCGGAACAGTTGGAAATGATTAGGGAGAAACGTGGATCTGTAGCACCGGCCCATAATGCAGCTTTGCCATGTCGGGAATGACCGAAGACGGCCACCTTGGATGCATCTATCTCTTTGTCCGTCTCAAAATAGTCCATAGCACAACTCATGGCCCATGCCCATGCTGCAATGGTCCCCCATTCGTTATCGGCAGGACGGCGTTGCTCCTTTTGGTAGAACAAAGGATGAACTCCGTTTTTGAAGGCATCATCGAAATCAGGGTCAATGTCTCCCCGGTAAATAGTGGCAAGTGCATAGCCGTTCTTCATTATCGTTTCTATGGGCCAGCGTGCCGAGGCAACACCCCTTTCGGGAAGCTTTTCCCATCTGAACTCTTTTTGTTTTTCAAGTGTAGGGTATGATATGCCGGGGTCGGTGCTGATGGTGTGGTTACCTTTGAAGTTGAGTCCGAAGAACAACGGTACGGTTCCCGCACGTTGGTTGGGAATGTACATGAGTATGGTGAAATACTTTTTGTTGTCCTTTGTAAGATAGACATTGACTTCTTTTCGGGTAGCCAGTCCTCCAAGGGCATGGCTGTCTTCCGTCAATACTTCGAAATGCATGTCCTTAGGATGCTTGGGAGCCTTACCGAACATCTCTGTTTCAAAAAGTCTCAATAGTTCGGGACGGCGTTTTTTCGTCCATTGTTCTGCTGTTGTTACCGGTTTCCCGTTTTCCAGTGTCAACGCATCGGGCAGGGTGTATTCGGGAACATTTGCTTCATTGTAATTGGCTTTGGAGGCCGGCTGCTTCAAATCGACCAGATGGGTGACCTTGTCCGGACAAAGTATGGCTGCATGTGCAGCTGTCTGGGCTACTTCCTTCTCGTCATAGTTCATGCCTTTGGGGGAGTAGGGGGCTCCTATGACATTCTGACCGGTCAAAGCTTCGAACCAGGTGCAAGCGGCGGTATATCTGCCTGTTTTCAGGTCCAGATGATAGCCATCCCTATTCATGTGGTCGCCTATAAAGGTGGTGCGGGCATTCTGGATGGCAGTTCCGGAGGGGATGATTTTTTTGATGCCCACCAATCCGGCCGCTTCCTTAACGGCATCGACAATATCGGTGTACATTTTCATCTGGCTTGAATTGTAGTTCTTGAATCCCGAATGAGTGCTGTTGCCGGCATAGGCCCAAGTTTGATGCATCATTAAAACAGTCTTTTTACTGACCCGTGGCTTGACATAATTCACCAGTTCCGGGAGAGACGCTTTGTATGTCTCGTAAATGCCTGATACCGGACTTGCTTGTTGCAGGCTTACATAGTCCCATGGTTCGTCGGCAAGGGCTTTCTCAATGGTCATTTCCCGGATTTCTACCCTTTCCCCATTTTTGTCTACTTTGCGGTAGGCGTAGGCCGGTGTATTGTTGCGTATATTTTTTACATGCCGTTCCAATGAACATCCTCCGATATACATGTTGCCGATAATCATGATATAACCTTCGGACTTTCCCAGTTCGTGCAGATATTGTTCCACTGCATCTTGTGAGAAACTGTTGCCTATGGCCAGCACTCTAAGAGTGTCTGCGTCAGTTGCTTTTGCCTGCAGTCCTCCGGAGGAGGAAAGCAGTAGAGCAAGCAGGAGGAAGAGCTTTACCGATAATCTTGAAACATGCAAGTCGTTTCTTTTCATCATACCTTTGTACGCTTTAATGTATTTACTTTATAGTTACTTCTGCCAGTTTCAGCCAACCGGAGTCTGTGTAAGTACCTTTGGCAGAGATATTCAGTCCTTTTACATTACTGCCATTGCCTTTGGTCGTATCTACCAAAGCCACTGCCCAAGTATAGTTGCCTTTCTTGACTCCCTTGATTTTAGGAGTAAACTCATAAGAAGTGGGATGGTCTTTAATCCAGACCGACAAATCGGTATTGCTGTCCAGATAGGAGTAGGCTATCTGATTGTCTTGATTCAATAAGGCAAAGGCTACTTTGTATTTCTGATTCCATTGTGGTATATTGGTAGGACAGTATCCCCAGCCTAAATTGTTCCAACGATGTGCTATTCTTATTTTTGTCCCGTTCTTTATCTCTTTGGGAACCACAATGGAATCGGGATACAAACGATAACCTCCTTCGGAGATGAAACGCTCAACCAGAGGATAGGCATCACGGAACCAACTCATGGTTTCGTCTCCTACACGGAAATCCATCATGTTGACATGAGCTTCCTGACCGTCTTCAAATTCTCCGATACGCACATCTTTGGCTGTTTTGTAACCGCTCGGGTCATTGTGATAAGGGTGCTTGCTCACAATCCATCCACCTTCCAGTAGAACCGGGCGTTTCATAATCCAAGGTTTCACATAGTTTCGCTCCCACTGGCCGTAATACTCTCTCATTCCGAAAGCATCATGACGTAAGGAAAAGCCTTTCTCGCAAGCGCTGTCCAACAAGCGTTTACTATCGGGATCAAAATTCTCCTCACCTGCCCAGTCTTTGCCTGCACCCATCCAACGATGGTAGTTGATAACTAAAGGTACTTTGGTGAAGTGTTTGACGTAGAGGTCTGTAATCCAATTGAACACAGCTTCCCGGTTCTTGGGGTCAATGTACTTCATAGTGTGTGCCTCACCCCATTTGCCAAGACCGTAGCCGTCTATAAATTCCACCAGGTCAGGATCATTGTATTTTTGGGCAAATGCTTCTATGAACTTTGCATATTTCTCCTGGAAGATAGGGTCATCAGGATAGGGAGAGCGTTTTCCATTGTCTGTATAGTATTTGGCTCCTGCATCGAATACATAGGCCGGAGTGGCTTCATTTTTTCGGTCGCGGCTGTCGACAACTACACGGAAAGAGAGACGCATACCTCTGTCGAGTGCCCCTTGAATTACTTTTTTCAACTTTTCGTTGGTATCCCAGCCGTAGACTCCTTCGGCGGGATTGAAGGTACTCCAATGCGTACGGATATAGAGTGCGCGTGCATAATCGGAGATTTTCACGGTTGTTCCTTTTTCCGGTACATAGATATGGTCGTATTTCTTCCAGAAGTCATCGCTGACATTCTCATTTGCATAAACAACCCAACCACTTAAAGGGTTTCCCTGCATGGTTTTTCTGTCTGGCCAGATTTTTATATAATCAGCTTCCGTATCTACAGCCATCTTGTATATCTGGCATCCTGCTGCAAGAAACGCACCGACACCGTAAACTTCTGTCATGTCACGCGTCACTTTACGGGGGTCGGCACCGATAGGCTGTACCCAGCCAAGTTTACCGCTTGCATCTACAGCATCGGTCAGTGCCTTCCAGCCTTTTATAATGACTGGCATGAAATCGTCTTCACTCAAGAGTCCCGCATTTACGCCATAGGCCAACGCATATACAAAGAAACCGGTGGAACTGGTTTCGGGAGAAGGATAAGAAGCCGGATCCAGAAGGCTGGCATGCCAATAACCGTCTTCGTTCTGCAATCCGGCGATACGTGTGCATAACCGGATAAACAGTTCTTCGTAATAAGCGCGTTCCATCAAGCCTTTGGGCAACTCCTGCAATACTTCTGCCAGACCGGCCAGTACCCAGGCATTTCCACGTCCCCAGAACACCTTTTTGCCATTGGCTTCTTTTTTACCGAAATAATGCCAATCGCGGTAGAAAAGGTTCTCTTCCTTATCGAATAGGTATTCGTAGGTAGCCCGGTATTCATTGTCCATGAATTGGAGGTATTTCCGGTTGTTGGTTTCACGGTATAGCTTGGCATAAACCGGGGGGGCCATAAACAAGGCATCACACCAGGTCCAGCGTTCTAGGGTTTTGTTGTCACCATACTCCAGTTTGAATGTACCGTTGGATGGATGGTTGACAATCCATTCCGTACGTGCCAGGGTAGGAGCCAGTATTTCCTCTTTTTTATATTTACGGTATAAGTCAATGAATGATTGGGAAACGGTTATATCGTCTGCATGGTACAACCGCTGATGGGGTTGCCAGCAGTTTCGTCTTCCTATTTTATAGAGCCATTGATAGTAGGTGCTGTCATTGTACTCCTCTTCTGCCAGTTTAGCCCAATCTACCATACCTACATAAAGTGCTCCATTGGTCCAATCCAAGTCGTGGTGTTCGTGGGCAGTGTTAGGATTGGAAATTTGCCAGTCCGCCACTTGCTTCATTTTCTCTTTTACTTCCTTTTTGCTGAATGGCACTTGTGCCATGATTGCCATACTGATAAACAGAAAGGCCGCTGCTGTTAATTGTCTGTGTATCTTCATGATTGTTTATTGATAAAATTAAGGGAATTGCCTTTGTTCTCAATGGACGCGGACAATTCCCTTTATGAGAATCTTGAAAACTATCTTTTTACCTTTATTCGTGTTTTATTTTGTCTTTGTGCTGTTAATATCCTTCGTTTTGCGGGAATTCTGCACCCGTATTTGAATCGATTATGCTCTGAGGAATCGGCCATAATGTGTGGTAATCACGCATAACGGGCCCCGATTCTGTATTGTATTTGCGGGTACGCTCCAATAATTTGCCGGTACGGCATAAGGTAAAGCGGCGTGATTCTTCACCTACCAACTCGCGGATACGTTCGTCCAGCAAGAAGTCCATGGTCATTTCACTGTCCGTAATTTCAGGAGCATGCGCGCGACGGCGTACAACATTGATTGCTTCGCGGGCACCTGAAATATCGTTCAACCCCAACCTTGCTTCGCAGAGTAAGAGATAAGTCTCGGACAAACGGAACTTCATGCGGTCACGGTAGGAACCGGTCAAAGAAAGGTTTTCGGAACGGCCATAGAAGAATTTTGTCAGAGCCGGATAAAGACGGAAGGTGGTAAACCATGTTTCGTCTGTAATCGTGGCTTTTTTACCATAAAGGTCGGGCATGTTCTCGTTGTTGTAATACCAGTTACGTTTGATGTTGTATTCGGAATTACGAATGTCTTCTTCATCAAAGAAACCGGTATCTTCTCCAATCCACCATTTCATTGGTACCAATTGCGACAAGCCGCGGCCACCCAGTGAGTCTGCCAAAACAAAACCGGTAATCTCGAAGTATTTGGGTTCCCAGGCACGGCGTGTCCAGTCATCGGAATTTGTACCGCCACCAGTAGTGTTATATTCAAACTGCATGACCCAAATGCTTTCCATATTGCCGGATGTGCGATTTTGGTTGTTTTCAACGAATAGGTCGGAGAACACATCGCCGTTTGCTTTTGCCTTTTCACCGAAGCGGTCTTCCATCAAGTGGAAATATCCGCTGTTGATGACATTCTCTGCAGCAGTTTCAGCCTTTGCATAATCACCCTGCATCAAGTAAACCTCACTTAGTAAGTGTTCTGCCGCCCATTTGGTCAGCTTGCCGACTTTTACGGCATCAGGGTCAGTAGGCAGGTTCTCGACAGCAAACTGAAGGTCTTCTACCATGTGGGCAATAACCTCTTCCTTCGGTGTACGGGTAAAATCGATTCTGAACTGATCTTGAATCTTGTCTACATAAGGAACGTCTCCATACAGATAAACCAATGTACGGTATGCATAGGCGCGGAAAAAACGTGATTCTGCCTGATAGAGCGCCTTGTCTGTGCTATTATCCCAGTTCGTGTTTATTTCCGAGTATTTCAACATCTCATTGGCTCCTGCAATCAGACTATAAGCCCAGTTCCAGTAGGAGCCTACAATACCGGTATTTGGAGTTAATGTCAAGAAACCGAACGGTTGGATAGAACCGTCTTTGGTACCCATGGTAGCAAGGTCAGTGGCAATCTGTAATGCTTCGTAAGGGCAAGCGGCATTGTGCATGAAGGCACCGTTTTCACCCCAAGTGTTGTATTCAGAGCGTGCTTCGGCATAAAGTCCGGTAGAACCTACTTCGAAACCATAGGAACTTGTATATGTGTTGTCCGGAGCCAGTTCACTTTTCAGTTTCTCATCCAGAAAGTCAGAGCAACCGGTAGCAGACAGAGCTACTAACAGAGCTAGAGTTGCTTTTGATATATAATTTTTCATTGTATATATATTTAAGTAAGTTTAGAATGATAAGTTCAGTCCAAGTACGTAGGAACGTGCAGTCGGGTAAGAGGCAAACCAACTGTTGTCATAGTTCAATACGCTGCGTATGTCACAGAATGTATAAGGATTCTCCACACTGATATTGACTCCCAAACCGCTCAGTCCCAATTTCTTTACAAAATTCTTTTCAAAATTGTATCCTAAAGTGATATTCTTTATTTGGATGTATGTAAAGTCTTTGTAATAGCTGTGTCCGTCGAAGTTGTTATATGCTGGAGAAGCATATTTGGAATTGGTGTGTTCCGGTGTCCAGTAATCGGCATTATGCAGATAGTTGTATAAGTTGTAACTCCAACTTCCGATATTGGCTTCGTTCAACTCACGTGTAACTTTGAAGGTTCCATTCAGTAAGAATGACAAGTAAAAGTTCTTGTAAGTCAATGTATTGCTCATAGACATGAGGAAGCTTGGATTCTTTGAACCGATGATAACTTTGTCATTGGAGTCAATATAACCGTTTCCGTCTGCATCTTTCACTTTGGCAGAACCTGGTTTGGCACCTTTTTGGATCTCTTTTTCTGTACCGTCTGCTGCGGTATAGGTGAATTTGTCACCTTCCTGCCAGATGCCGTCGACGTCATAGTCGTAGTAAACTCGCAAGGGTTTGCCGATGAACCATTTATTGGTGATATCATCTTTTTTGTCACCACGTAGGTCTACAATCTTGTCACGGTTCAGTGAAAAGATGATTCCGGTGCTCCATTCGAAGTCCTTATTACGTATGTTGACGGTGTTCAAGGTAAATTCAACACCTTTATTGCGTGTTTTACCCACATTATCCCAAATGGTTTTATAGCCGTTCATGATAGGAACAGTACGTTTCATCAGCAAGTCTTTTGTGTTGGCGACATACATTTCAATGTTACCGTTGATACGGCCGTTGAAGAATGAATAGTCGATACCGACGTTGAATGTTTGGGTTGTTTCCCACTTTAGATTCGGATTTCCGACACCGTCGTTGGCCAGATAAGCACCGTTGACACCTGCTCCACCGTCACCCCAGATATAGTTTGTGAGGTGCAGACGGTCCAATGTCTGATAGGGGTTGATGGCTTGGTTACCGTTAGAACCATAAGATACGCGGAGCTTCAATTGGTCCAGCCAGTTTTGTGCATTTTCCATAAAACTTTCGGAAGCAATGTTCCATGCAGCAGCCACTGACGGGAAGAATGCATACTTGTTGTTTGCACCGAAGGCAGAATAACCGTCGGAACGTCCGGTCAGGGTCAACATATATTTTCCTGCATATGAATAATTCAAGCGAAGCATATAAGACAGCATCGAGGTTTCTGATAAACCAGAACTTACGGTTTTATTCTTTTCACCTGCATTGATGTTATGATAACTGGAATCATCGTTTACAAAACTTTCGGCGCTTGACTTGGAAGTCTTTTTCTGAGTTTGTTGTACACTGAACAAACCTGTAGCGTCGAAACGGTGCTTGCCAAATTCACGATTATATTTGAGCAGATTTTCCCAAGTGTAATCCCAGTAGTGTTCATTGTTGATGCTGGCTTTTCCGCTGGCTGTTCTACCGTTTTTGGTGTCACGGCCATAGTATGTGCCGGTAAAGTCGCTACGATAGTTGTAACCAAAGGTTGTACGGGCTGAAAGACCTTTTACCGGCAACAGAATGTCAGCATAGGTGTTGATGAAGAAGTTACGTCTTGTTTGATCTTGGTCGGCATTGACATTGGCCATCGGGTTAATAATCAGGGATTGGTCCATAGGTTCTTCATAATACTTGCCGTTTTCATCTTTGTAGATACCATAAGGACTTTGCTTTACAGCATGTTCAATATTCGGGGTTATACCACCGCCATCTCTTTGAATAAATTGGGTCTGTATACCAATAGTCAGCCATTTGTTTAATACTTGTGTGACATTCAAATTGATATTGTAACGTTTCATAGCAGAATTGTAGACTACACCTTCTTGATCCAGATAGGAAACTGCCCCCATATAAGTGGTGCTTTCAGTACCTCCGGAAATGCCTACTTGATGTTCCATGGTAAATGCATTGCGGAAAATATAGTCCTGCCAGTCGTTTGTAACGCCTTTCTTGTAATTTATAAGTTCGCTGGCACTCAGAATATTCTCAGGAGCCAATTGGTCTCCGCTCCATCCATCTTTCAGGCGTGCAATGTCTTGTTTAAATGTGATGTATTCGTCTGGAGTCATCACATCAATAGTCTGTTGGGGTTGCGACATTCTGAACTGCCCTTTGTATGTAACTTGGGGTGCACCTTTCTTGCCTTTCTTTGATTGAATCAAGATAACACCATTGGAACCGCGTGAGCCGTAGATAGCTGCTGCGGAAGCATCTTTCAAGACACTAAGGCTTTCGATGATGTTTGGGTCAATATCACTCAAAGAACCATTGTAAGGAATACCGTCCAATACAATAAGCGGTGCATTGTCAGCACTTAATGAGTTTTCACCACGTACACGGAGGGTTTGGTCTGCCCCCGGTTTCGCATCACCAGTAGTTACGCTTAAGCCCGGAATTTGTCCTGCGAGACGGTCCATCAAGTTACTGCTATTTATCATGTTCAGTTTCTTCTGGTCTACTGATACCAGACCTCCAGTCAGGTCGGACTTACGCTGTGTACCATAGCCGATTACCACGACTTCTGCCAGTGTTTTACTGTCTTCCACTAACTTTACGGTACTGTTTCTACCAGCTTTTACAGTCTGTGTCACATAACCGATATAGGAGATTTTGAGATTACTCCCTGCCGGTGCGTTGATTGTGTATTTTCCGTCAAGATCTGTAATGACACCAGTACTGGTTCCTTCCACCATGACATTTGCTCCGATAATCGGTTCACCACTTTCGTCAATTACTGTACCAGAGATGTTCTGTGGTTGTCCGGATATTGCCTTGTTATTCTTTCCGGTATATAAAATAATGTGTGTTGCGTCGATTTCAAATTTAACATTGGTCCCTTTCAATAAGGCTGCTATTGTCTTATTAATAGTTTCATTCTTAACATTCAAGCTGACTTTCTGTTTGATGTCTATTTGCTGCGATTCATAGAAGAAAGTGTATCCGCTTTGCTTTTCCACTTTTGGCATAGCCTCTGATAATGGGATATTTGTGAACTTCAGTGTGATCAGTTTCTCTTTCTTTTGTGCAGAAACCGGGGCACATAGAAATACCAGTATAAGAATGATGAGTTGTTTTCTTATATCCATAATTGTCTTAAATTTAAAGATTAATGTAGGTGTTTACTTTTCGTTAATTATTAAATAATGTGCATTTCTCATTTGTTTGGCATAAGTCTTTAATTTTGTTACTGTTTCATTTTACTTTTTGTTTTGTGTCTGCAAACGAAATTGTCAACTCATTCTCTTCGTTAAAGGTATATTTCATAGGTTGGATGCGTGCCATGATGCGGAGTATTTCGTCCAGCGGTTCGCTACGCAACGTAAACGTATAGAAATATTTATTGGATAATGTAGGATCCACGTCTATCTTTACCCGATACCATTTAGAAAGCAGTTTGCAAATGTCTCCCAATGAACGGTTTCTGAATACGAGTTGTGTATTTGCCCACGAAGAGGCAAAATGTACATCATCTTTTTCTACCTTAAGTGTCAGGGTTTTCCGATTAAAAGTAGCTGTTTCGCCCGGTTTGAGGAAACGGTTCTCTGTCTCGGTTTCCAAAGAGACGGACCCTTCTACCAAACTCACCAATGTATTTTCCGAACCGGGGAATGCATCGACATTGAATTTGGTTCCGTGAACTACGATACGCATACCTTCTGTCTGCACGATAAAAGGTTTGTCAGCATCGTGTGCTACATCGAAGTAAGCTTCACCAGTTACATTTACGATACGCTCATCCTTATTCATTTGTGATTCGTATTGCAAAGAGGTCTCTGTATGCATCCATACTTCGCTTCCGTCAGGAAGGAGAACCTTAGACTTACCCGACAAATTAGAGTATAACTGCGGCATGGCTTCAGGCTGTCCGTTAAGGAATCCTATGTAGAATGAGCAACCGATGGCAACAGCTATACATGCAGCTACTGCGTAGCGGTATATCCGTTTCAGTTCGAAGCGTTTCTTTGCAGGTTTTGCAGTCTGCTTAGGCTCGCTGGCGTGCATACGGTTGACAAGTTCATTCCAATAATATTCGGTATTGGGCGTGTAGTTTTCTACATTTGCCTGAATTTTTTCCCATAACAGTTGCAATTCCTTGAATAACGCTTCGTTGTTACTGCTGCGTAACCAAGTCTCCAATTGCCGCTCTTCGTCTGCGGAAATTTCCTGTTTCAACTTAGGAATGATTAAATTCCAAGGAACACTTTTTTTCATGATCATGATGTTTTTATAGGCCTTCACTTATATGACACATCACTTGAGTTTAACCCTTATTCCGATTCCAATTATTTTTTTAATAAATTTCGAGGAACAAATAATATTAGTATCTTTGCCGCTCAAGAAGCCCTTATCTAATATAACTTCGATATGCCTGCAGAAGATGATATCCTATTGTTACAGTTAATCAAACAAGATGACGAGAAGGCTTTCAAGCACCTTTTCGATACTTATTTTGTTTCACTCTGCCGCTTCATGTCCCTTTATCTGAGAGACAAGCAGGAGATAGAAGAACTGGCCCTTTCTATCTTTATGAATTTGTGGGAGGGTAGGGCCGACTTGACTCTTAAAATCTCATTCAAGGCTTATCTTTTCCAGTCTGCACGTAATCGTTGCCTGAATGCTTTACGCGATGAAAAGGATACGGTTCCCATCGAGGGAGGAGAAGAATATGGATATGCTCTTGCTGCTGATACTTCGGTGGAGATGGAAGAACTGAATCGATTGATTGAAGAAGCTGTTTGTTCCCTTCCAGACAAATGTGGGCAGGTTTATCGCAAAAGTAGGGAGGAAGGGAAGACTAATCAAGAAATTGCCGGGGAAATGGGTATTTCTGTCAAGACGGTGGAGGCCCAAATAACCAAAGCCTTGAAGCATATCAAGAAATTTTTAGGAGAACAGTATACTTATTTGTTCTAAAATAGAAATTGCAGGCCATCTGTCTTTTAGAATGATGAAAGGAGGATGGCCTGCAATATAAAAAGAAGATTAATCTATAACCGTGAATTTTACTTTCTGGTCTTTCACTATTACATAATATTCTCCATTTTCAAGGAAATGTTCACCATTGGCATTTACAAAACCAAGATCACGCATCGGGTCTATTTCAAAGCGGAATATATGTGTTTCACCTGCTTTAATTAGTTGTTTTTCGAAGTGCTTCAACTCTTTGCATGGACGGGTAATCGTGCTAAATGGGTCTGAGATAAACCAATGCACCACTTCTGCACCGTCACGTTTGCCTACATTGGTGACTGGGATTTCCATTACCAACTTTTCACCGCGTCTGATGGTTTCTTTGGGCAAGTTGATATTACCATAATTAAAGGTGGTATAACTCAAGCCGTATCCGAATTCATACAGTGGGGTAGAGGGGATGTTTTGATATTTGCCACTTTGTGGACGGGCTGTTTTGCGCTGATTGTAATAGATTGGAATCTGTCCGGTGGAACGTGGAAAAGTAATGGAAAGCTTGCCCGAAGGATTTACCCGGCCGGACAAGACACCTGCCAATGGTTTACCACCAGGTACTCCCGGTTGCCACATTTCAACGATGGCGTCACAGAGAGGTTCCACTTTAGAGAGTCCCAAAGGACGTCCGTTAGCCAGTGCCAGAACAATCGGTTTGCCTGCTTTCTTCATTTCAGCAATGAATTTCTCTTGAATGGCAGGCAGTTCTATGATGGAACGCGATGCGTTTTCGCCACTCCACTTTTTCTTTTCACCCATACAGAGTAGAATGATATCTGCTTTCCGGGCTACAGCCAGTGCCTCACTGAATTTGGAAGTGTCGTTACCGTCGAAATCACAACCCTCGGTATAAATCAGTTCAGCCTTGCCTGCAAATTCTGCATCCAGTGCCTTTTTGATGGGGAGGACATCTTCTGCATGTCCATGTCCATACCATGACCCCAGAAGCTCGGCACTGTTTTGTACCAGAGGCCCCATGACGGCGATAGTTGGCTTGTTCCCGTTTGCCAAAGGGAGTACCTTGTTTTCATTCTTCAGTAGAACAATGGTCTCTTCTGCCAGTTTCTCTGCAATAGTCAGGCTTTGTGGAAGGAGGAAGCGCTCTTTTTCTGTAGATGTCGGGGTGTAGGGATTGTCAAAAAGTCCAAGGCGGAATTTGATACGGAGCACGCGTTTCACTGCATCGTCCACCAGTTGCATGCTTATTTTACCTTCTTCCACCAGCTTTGCCATATGCTTGTCATAGCAATGTCCCATCATGTCCATTTCCAGTCCGGCGTTGAAAGCCAGACGGGCAGCTTCTTTGCGGTCGGCAGCATGACCCTGGTCAATAAGTTGCGGTACTGCGGACCAGTCTGAAACAACAAAGCCGTCGTGTTTCCAACGGTTCTTCAGAATTTCTGTCATCGTGTAATGGTTGGCGCTTCCGGGAGTGCCGCTGATATCATTGAATGAACTCATTAAAGTAGCGGCACCGGCTTTTACGCCAGCTTCATAGGGAGGAATATAGGTGTCCCACAGAGTCTGATTGGAGATTTCCGTATAAACATAGTCACGTCCTGCTTCAGAAGCGCCGTATCCGATATAATGTTTAAGGCAGGCGGCTACTCGCTTGCTGTCGGACATGTCTTCACCTTGGTATCCTTTGATGGATGCGACACCGAATACAGCATTGGTATAAGGGTCTTCGCCATAGCCCTCTGCAACACGTCCCCAGCGTCCGTCTCTTGCCACGTCAATCATAGGGGAAAAAGTCCAGTCTACCCCGGACATGCGTGCTTCCTGGGCGGCAACGGCACATGCTTGTTCTACCAATTGGGGATTCCAAGAACATGCTTGTCCCAAAGAGATGGGATAAATGGTACGGAACCCGTGAATGACGTCGTATCCGAAAAGGATGGGGATACCCAGACGTGATTCTTCCATTGCTTTTCTCTGAGCCTCGTTACGCAGATTGGCATCTTCATCAAAATAAATGAGGGAGCCTAGTGTGGCAGGAATTTTTTTTACTTCCTCACCACGATTGTTCTCGTTGTTATTCCGCCCCAAAGTGTACTGGTTGAGTTGTTGTACCTTTTCTTCCAGCGTCATTCTGCTGACCAGGTCATTCACACGCTCCTCAATGGGAGCTTTGGCATCTTTGTAGATGGGTTGCTTTTTGTCTGCAGCCATTGCTCCGGCCAGGCAACCACTTAAAAGGAGGCAACTGATAAATGTTAGTTTCTTCATGATATATATAATTATGCTATTCTCATTAAATAAGACACGTTTTTCGGAATCTGCTCCTACACAAAGGTCGTTTTTTTAAGGAATATAAACAAGTACATGCAAGGGTTTATTTGAAAATAGGCTTATCGGTTAGTGCCATGGAAGCTTGTTCGTTATTTTTTAGTTCAAATACCACTATTTCATTATTACCTGCTATCAGAGCACCGGCAGGTATCTCCAGGGTCTTTTCTGCATTTTCTTCCCAGTAGGCACCCAAGTATTGCCCGTTTATCCAGACTTCTCCCATTCCCCAGCCGGACACGTCAAGAAAGGTTTCTTGTGCCGGGTTGCTTACTGTGACACAACCTTTACGGAAGCAAGGGATGGAGGAGGTACCTTCTTTGAAAGTTATTCCGGCCACATCGCATTCCTTAATTTCCAATGGGGTCATCTTCCAGCCTTCTAAATCTGTCTTTCCCAATGTTATGCTGCCGTAGATACCTTTTGAATTGTCCAGAATTTCAGGGCCATAGGTAATACGTCCGATATTTTCAGTATAGATACTAAGTTTGTGTATACCTATCGGTAGATTGGTTTTCAGACTTTTACTGCTATCTTTTAAATATCCTTGCAGTTTGCCGTCTGCATAGACCACAGCATAATCCCGTACGTTTTCAATAGTTAGTGTGGGATTCTCCTCTTCCACATCAACGGTTGTCTCATAGAGGGCATAGCCAAAATCCATATCCAGTTCATTCATGGGCAGTAAGGCATCATCTTCTACAGTTTCTCCATAAACTTGTTCCAATGGAGCTGTTTGTGACATTTTTATCTCTTGTGCTGCTGCCGGTCCGACCGGCAGCAACAAAAGAGCCCAAAGCAAGAATAATTTCATCATATTTCCTTTATTTATTTCTTTAAGAATGATTCAATGTAGGACTCGTCAACGGTAATTTGTGGAGCGAATTTGTCACTCTTTACGTAGCGGTCAATGCTTTCCAGCAATTGCTGGGTGGCAGGACGTTCGTTGATGTTTTTCTGGGTATCTACGGCCAGTACCAGTAGACTGCCTTTCTTCACTTTTGCTTCGAAACCAATACCGAGCTTTTCATTATTGTCGTAATGGTCTATTACTTGTATGAAAGGCCGCAGTGCTGCCGGAGCATCCTTCATCTCAATAACCTTGGCATTTTCCAGAATGTCCCACCACTGCCAGTCAGTATGGTAGGAAGTTATGAAATGCTCGAATATAGGCTGGTCGTCATGAATCAGACAGCCAATGGTCATAGGAGGCCATTTGAACATTATCGGATTCCAAAAGTGATTGTGGAACACGGATTTACGACCTTTTACTTTGGAAGGTTTGGGGCAGAGTACCACTTTCTTGCCATCGGCAAGGTGTTGTTTTGCTTTTTCATCGAATACTGTGGTGTAGAGCACTTCACTAGTGGACTGCATTAAGTTGCTATGACGGGGATATACCCAGATATCCCAGCTGTTTTTTACGTGTGCAACAGAAAGATGGACCGTCAGCTTCTGTGGTTCAGTGATATTGTCCAATGCATAACTGAAACTGCCAAGTGGAAATACCCCGTTCTTTCCGACAGTTTGTGTTTTCAGTTTTCCGCTCTTAAGGGTTTTACCGTTGCTGTCGGTGATACTCCAATTGATTTTTGCGTTTTTCAATAGGGTAGGTCCATAATTGTATATTTCCGCTTTTCCTTCAAATACTTCATCATTGTAAAGTGCGCGTTTGTCGAAACGGAGCAACGCAACAGTCGGTGCACAGAACTCGCGCCACTTTTCCGGTGTGATGAGCCCTTTGGTATTCCAGAAAGGATCGAGAATGCCTACCGGTGCATATCCTTGTCCGGTAAAATCATTCAGAGACAGTAATTGGAAACCGCCTTTCAGATAAGTGCGCAACTGGGCTTCTATGACATCCTTGTACTCTATGGCGGTCAAGGCTCCAGAAGCACGGAAGAAGTCATGTGCCTGGTCGAGCATGTGGTTTTTGTCCAGCAGTTCACGGAATATCTCGAAATTACGCGCTTGTACGGGGCCGGTGAAGTTCTTTATTTCCTCGAAATTGGGATAGATGCACCGCTGTCCGGATTCATGCGAGATGATGGGCAGGCCTACTCCCAGTTCCTTGTTTTTGTCCCAGTTTGTATAAGGACGTCCTTCGTAGATGGCCATGTGTCCTTTGGTAGTCTGATGGGTAATGTAGAACTGGTCTGATTTGACACGTGTGCGGGCTGTGGAACCGCTGTATAGACGGCGGTTATCCAACTGGCGGGCCGTGGCGGTAAGCTCTTCTATGAAACTGAAATCGCCGGTAATTTCGTTTCCGTTACAGTAGAGAATGAAGGAAGGGTGATTCCCATATTCTTTCAAGATACCCCGCAGCTCGCGACGGAAGAAATTCCAGCGCTTCTCATCGGGTTGGGCATCTTTACCCCACATCGGCATTTCCACCTCCAGATAGACACCCAGCTTGTCTGCCATACGGAACGCAGCGGCAGGAGGACACCAGGAGTGGAAGCGCATATGGTTCATGCCATATTCTTTCAGGATACGGAGTACACGTTCCCAAGAGGCATCGTCCACGGGAGCGTAGCCGGTCTTGGGGAACACTGCGTTTTCAACGGTACCGCGCAGGTGTATGGGTTCGCCATTAAGGATGATATGGTCCTCACCAGCCTCTACTTCGCGCATACCGAAAGTTGTGCTTTTCTCATGCGCATAGGATTGGCCATCTACACTGGAAGTCAGCTTACAGTCCAACGTATAAAGATTGGGATGGAACTCATTCCACAAATGGATATCCTTACCCAAAAACATCTCTTCCTCGATATAAGTAATGGAATCGGTCACTGTTACCGGTACTTCCTTTTGCAGTCTATAGTCCTTTCCTGTCACGTGGAAGGATATTTTGCCGCTGGCGGTATGTTCTGTACAGTTGCGGACAGTCATTTTGACTTTGATGCTTTTGTTCTTGATGTCCGGATAGACCTGCATGTCATCTACATAGACCGGGTCTACAGCTACCAGTTTAATTTCGCCCAATACTCCGTTCCAGTTTATTTGGGTAAATTCGGAGTGGGCATGGTCCCATTTATGGGTATCGTACTGGTAGCGGTTGTCTATGCAGAAAGTTATCAGTTCTTTTTTGCCTGGATGTAGCCATTGGGTCAGTTCGTGGTTGTGGGGAATACTGATGTAGTCTATTTTACTCACTTCTTCTTTGCCTACATATACCGAACTGAGCCAGTGTGTACGTTCAAAATAGAGGAAAATGCGTTTGCCTTTCCATGCCGCAGGAATCTCTATTTCCCGCTGGTACCATGCGGGGCCCATATATTCGTAGACACGGGTCAGCCTATCCAGGTGGCGGTAAGGAGATTTGTAGCCTATTTTATAGTCATCCGTAATTCCCGGCAGAACGATGCTTTCCTGCAGGCGATGGCAGTAACGTACGTCCAGTGAACCTCTCCGGAAGTCCATGACATCTGTCTGGAATGCCCATTCACCGGACAAGTCCATTTCATCCTTTTCTTGGGCATGCCCGCTCCAGACCATAGAGGTCAGGAGGAGGGCAGCCATGTAGTGTTTTATTTTGTGTTTCATTGTTCTGTTTTCTTTTGGTTATAGTAATCACGCATGATGTACCATGCTTTTTTGCGTTGTCCCTGGTCGGAAACCAGTCCTTTACGGTTCCATTCCCCTCCCTGGTGTGGATGGAAACGGAAGGGAGAACGGAAATCAAAAAGAATCCACGGCGATGTTCCGCGCAGGTTGGGGATATGCTTGAACATTTCCAGATTGTCCTTGTAGAGTTGTGCCTGATAATCCTCACTCCAAGAACTCTTGACTTCCGCGTCGCCATGTTTGCCATAGAGCGCTTCGCCTCCGAACTCGGAAATGAAAAGAGGTTTGCCGGGAGCTACATTCCAGACAGCCTGGTCCGGAGCCAGTGGCCAGTCATGATACCATCCCATATATTTGTTGATGGCTACCATGTCCAGGATGTTGATAATGGAGTCATTCATCTCAAAGTTCCGGCTTTCGCGGTTGAAGCGTACCAAATCGAAGGCGGCCGTAATCAGACGGGTTGAGTCGATGTCCAGGCAACATTGTTTCATGTGTTTCAGAAATTCATTGCGCGGGGTGGAAGTGGCTGTTTCATTGGCAATCCCCCAAAAGGCAACGGAACAACGGTTTTTGTCGCGCATCACCATCTCTTTAATCATTCTGCCTGCTTTCTCACGGGTAGCGGTATTCTTGAAGTCAATCCCTTGCCAGATAGGTATCTCTTCCCATAAAAGGAATCCCATTCTTTCTGCCAGGCGGACAGTATATTCATTTTGTGGATAATGTGCCAGACGAATCATGTTGGCACCCAGCTCTTTGGCTTCGGACAACAGCATTGTTGCGTCCGCTTCTGAGAAGGCACGCCCGCGGCGTTGCGGAATTTCCTCGTGGAAGCTGATACTGCGCAGGAAGATGGGCTGGTCGTTCAGATAGATATCTTCACCTTTTACATAAAGGTTACGGAAACCAATTTGCTCGTTGAGCCGGTCACTTTCCGAAGTGATGGTTACATCATACAGCTTTGGAGCATCCGGTGACCAACGTTGCAGTTTTTTGGTTTTGATAGTGGCCTGGGCAATTCCGTTGGCATCGGTAGTCATGTTCTGTCTGATGCCCAATTCGGGGATGGCGACTTGTACGTTGATGCCAGGCTTTGCTTCGGATAAGGTTACTTTGGCACGAATCAGGTTGGATTGTACCTTGTCCAACTGGATGAAATGGTCTTTGATGTAGCTTTGTGGAACGCTTACCAACATTACATCGCGTGTGATGCCGCCGTAATTCCACCAGTCAAAGGACATGGCAGGGATGGCATCCGTGGTGCGGGTATTGTTGACTTTCACCACCAGGAAGTTGTCCTTTTGCTTTACCTTATCTGTGATTTCCACCTGGAAGGGAGTGAATCCGCCTTCATGACTGGCTATTTTCTCCCCGTTCAGATATATTTTGCTACGGTAACTTACCGCACCGAAATAGAGAAACAAACGTTTGCCGTCAGTCTTTGGGGTATCGAAAGAGCGTCCGTACCATACTGTTCCTTCATAAAATTTCAACTCGGGCATTTGTGAATTGAAATCGGCAGGTACATTCAGGACCAAACCTCCGTCGAAAGAGTATTCATAAAATTGCTTGTTGTCTTGAGGTTTTCTGTTTTTGTACACCTGCATCCTTTCTCCTTGGTCATAAAGGTCTACAATGGCTCCCCACTTCCCATTCAGTAGCCGGTAGTCGCGTCCGTAAACATTGGACAATAAGTCTTGTGCTTGTGACTTGCCTCCCAGTACAGACACTGCGAGCAAACAAGTAATCATTAATCTTTTAATTTTCATAAATCGTATGTATCAGTTAACGTTTAAAAAGCCTATGAATTATTCTTTGTATATTTTCAATGCGCATCCGCCTCCTTGTGCCATTTTGACGGTCAGTTTACGGGATGCAGGAATGTCTGTGACGGTCTTTTGGTAGTCGGAAGCCAGGCGGTTGGCATTCACTCCGTCATGAAACATTTCCGCTTTCCATCTGCCTGCACCGAGGAAAGAAAGGTCCAGTGTCAGAGTACGTGCATCCCAATTGGTTAGGGAGCCGACATACCAGACATCTCCTTTCCTGCGCGCCATTGTAATGTATTTTCCAATTTCTCCGTTCATGGCTATTGTTTGTTCCCAAACGGTAGGGATGGTAGCGATGAATTCCGTGCATTCTTCTTCACGGTCGTAATTGGTGGGACTGTCGCACAACATGTTCAATGGTGATTCAAATACTACATATTCAGCTAATTGGCGGCAACGGGTTCCCTGGCTCATTGGGGTATCCATTGAGGAGTGGTAACACCGTTTGTTGGCATTGTGCATGGCGCCTTGTGTATAGTCCACCGGTCCGGCCAGCATACGGATGAATGGCATGGTGACATCGTAGGTTACCTGGTCGGTATGGATGTCACTCCACTTCATCTGTTCCAGCCCGTGAACGGCTTCATAGTTGATGACATTGGGATAAGTGCGGTTCAGCCCGGTAGGTTTGTACGTGCCGTGAAAGTCTACCATCAACTTATATTTAGCGGCAATTTCGGCAGCCCGGTAGTGGAAGTCTACCATTTCCTGGTCATCCCTATCCATAAAGTCAATCTTGAATCCTTTGATGCCCATTTCGGAATAGTGCTTGCATACATGTTCCATGTCGCGGGCAAAGGCATGGTAACCTGCCCAAAGGATGAGTCCTACATTCTTTTGCCTGGCATAGGCCGTGAGCTTTTTTAAATCAATTTCCGGTACAATTTGGAAAAGGTCAGCCTTGAGGTTGACAGCCCAGCCTTCATCCAGAATCACATACTCGATGCCATGCCGGGAGGCGAAGTCGATATAGTGCATGTATGTTTCATTGTTTATTCCAGCTTCGAAATCCACGCCTTTGATTCCCCAATGGTTCCACCATTCCCAGGCCACTTTGCCCGGACGTATCCATGAGATGTCTTTCATGCGTGATGGAGCAGCCAGCTTATAAACCATATCGTTATCTGCCAGCTCCTTGTCATTTCTTGCCACAACAATGATGCGCCAGGGCAGTTTGGCTTTCGGCTGGCAGGAAGCAATGTAGTTTTCACGCTCTGTGACTAATATTTGCAGTTGGTTATGCCCGCCTTGTTTTTTTGTTTTGGGGACGGCGGCAAAAGCGGAAGTGAGTGCTGTTCCCCCGTTCCTGTTGATGAGGAACATGCCTGGATAGCTCTCCACGTCGGATTCGGCAATACAAAGTTTACGGCCGTTTTCCTGCTCTATTACTACGGGGGTAAACATCAGTCTTTGGGGGTTCAGTCCGGATAGCTCTATATGTGTATAGGTGTTTTCAAAAGAGTTGGAGAACTGGGCTTCTATTGGTTGTTTATCGCCATCTTTTACATAAGGAACAATCGATTTGTAGTCCTTGTTGAAGTTGAAGGCGGCTTCTTCGTTTGTAACTTTGAACGGTCTGTTTCCGGTCGCTGCGAACCGGTATGCCATTCCTTCATTGTACATTCTGAAAATGAGGTTGAAATGTTCCCGGAAACTTAACGTCATTTCATTATAGACATCCTTTACTTCACTGCGTTTGTAGAAAGGAGAGGGAATCACCTCATTTGCCTGGCGATGGCTGACTCTCTTAAGATGGGAGCCGTTGCCCCAGACTGTCCCATTATCCAGATGTACTGATAAGGGAGAGGGGGCTACCAATGTATGCCCTTCTTCCGTCAGCTCGTAAGTGATCCGGTCACCTATATATAAGGTAACCTCCAACTTGCCGTCCGGTGAGTTCAGACGATATTCCTTTTGTCCGAACATGTTCGGGATGATGAAAAGCAGTGTTGTAATAAAAAAAAGTATTCTCATGATTCTTATAGTTTTTATTTGTTTTGTTGAAAGAAATCAGCGACCCATTTCCATGCGGCTGCCCATTGTTCTGGGTAGGCATAATGAGCCGTTTCTTCGGATACTAATATTTGTTTGGGTGCTTGAATTACATTGTAGGCAGAATAGGTAGTAGTGGGTGGACAGACCATATCATTATATCCGAATGAGTAGAATCCGGGAACTTTTATTTGGCGTGCAAAATTAACTGCGTCATAATAACGTGCTGTATTTGCCTTTTCTGCAGTCTGATTTTCTTGCTTGTTAAACATGTGTGGCCATCCTCCGGCACGGTTATGTATATAGCCGACCATGTCACAAAGAGCAGGGTAAAAGGCTACCAGTCCTTTGACACGTGAATCAAGTCCAGCTGTCACGATGGACAATCCTCCTCCTTGGCTACTGCCGAATGTTATCAAATTGCTCCCATCGAATTGTGGTAGGGAATAAATAAAGTCAATGGCACGTACACAGCCTAGATATACACGTTTATAATAGTATTTATCCCGATTATCCAGATTGAACGTGTGGTACCCTTTTAATGCTCCCATATAGAGATTGGTATATACCGGTCCTGACATGTTGACCGGAATACCGTGTATTCCTATTTCGAAAACAATCCAGCCATTGGCAGCATGTTCCACATCTCCGGCATAAGAACGTATTCCTGCACCTGGTAGCTTTAAAACTGCGGGATATCGACCTTTTGCTTTAGGCATAGCCAGCATGCCGTATAAGCGTGTATGGGATTCATAATTCTGTATATTCACATGGAATACATTCACTTTCTCTGTACAACGTTCGGGTACAAGGGTCATTTGTACATCCATTGGTGTCTTTTGAGCCTGGAGTTTTGCTGTTTCCCAGAAATTTAGAAAGTCTTCGGGCAATGATGTGATAGGTTTTAATTTTTCTGGATTGATTCCAACGGTTACTATCCCTTGGTATTCACGTCCTCCATATTTAACAAAGGCTTGGCAACGGAGAAAGCCAGGTTTTTCCATTGTTTTGGCTTCCACCGTGGCTGTCCCTTTTTCAGCTTGCAATATGCCTTCTTTGTGAGGCTTCATCATATCTTCTGAAATCTGGTACCGAATTTCTGTGTCAGGAATTGGTACGTTGTTTTTCAGTACCGTAATGCTGAATTTTATTTTTTCGCCTGGCTTATATAGCCAGTCTGTATGATTGGGAGTGATCTGTATCCGAATCAGCCGTTCGGCAGGTTGTCCGAAGGCTCGGTAAAACAGCATCAAGAAGGCGATTAAGAGTATACTCCTTGTGATTTTCATGTCAGTCTTTATTTTAGCGTTTGTTTTTAATTTCATACTTGTAGACAACATAGTCATTGATTGATGGCAGAGAGATTTCCAGCCTTCCTTTCGTTCCGGTTACTGCTGTCATAGCTTTGCCGTGTCCCATCAGTGGGATACATCTTACTGTGACACCTTCTGGCAGCCAGGTTTCGACTTCTGTAGTCCCTTCTGGATGATTTTCACGGTACACAATCAAGTATCCTCTATCTTTCTTTAGAGACTGGAAGCCGGTCCAAGAGCGTCCCGACGGTTCATCTCCTATGGGTAGGATAGTGCCGGAATGCATGTCATGCTGAAATTTCTTGTAGGCTTCTGTATGTTCTCGTAATGTAAATGCTTCCTCGGGTAGATTGGTACCTTCCATCCAGGCAAGCGGCTGTCCTGCTAAAGTCGTAGCAAACAGATATTCAAATGAATAGTTTTCTGGAGCGAAGACTTCTCCTTTATATTTATCCGTATTTCTCCATTTGTTCAAGAACTCTATTTGCAGCTTTTCTGCCGGAACATATTTGGAAAGCATCCAGAGGTTACGCAAAGTCCAGTAAGGATAGTAGTTCTGCCAGTCGGTATAACGGTTTTCCAGAAAGATATTTCCATATTCATTGAACATGTGGTAGCCTCCGCGGCGGCTGGCTGTCGCATCAAGGTTGAAAATCACTTCCTCGTCCGTCTCTTCCAGCACTTTGTTGAATAAGCGGTGCAGGTTTGTTTCGGCTTCTTTACTGGGAATGGTGAGTCCGTCTATCTTGAATATTTTGATGCCGTATTCGCGATAGAGGCTGATGAGTGCTTGCGCATCTTTCTGCCAATCGGCAAAATCATTTTGTATGCTGGGATTGAACCAAAGACCGATTTCAATACCTAATTCCTTGCCACGCTTTACGATGGGATGCAAACCACGTGGATACTTTTGCGGATCGGGTTTCCAGTAGTCTTTATTGTCCCAAATGTTCTTGAATGAACCGCGGGCTACAGCTGAATTAGGACTTTTACCTATTTGCCAGCCATCATCAATCTGGAAATGGGTGATTCCCAGACGGGCGGCGCGTTCCAGTTCTTTCAAACAGAAGGATTCGTTTACTTTTGAGTCCTGGCTACGGTCTCCCCAGGTGTTCATCATAATCATCTCGTCGCGGTCGGCCCGGTAAGTACGTATATTCTTCTGATATGAACGAAGCGCTTGTAGGCGGCTCAGTTCATCTTCTCCGTATATTCCCAATACACATCCGTATGTTTGGGTCCAACGGTCGGGAGTCACGTCTTTCTCGGTAATGCCCAGACCGGTTACTGTAAACTTTCCGAAATCAGTCAGAAAATCCTTTCCTTGATAGGCTAATTGTACCGAAGAGCAGGGAGCCTCTTTTAAAAAGAAGATGCCACAGTTGTCCTCGCCATTAAAGGCAAACAGCAGATTGCCGCGATATCCCAGTTTGCGGTAGGAAATAATCTCTTTCTCGAAAACCAGGTTGTTGTGCCAGTCGGTCACATCGGAAAATTCCACGCTGCGAGCGTGCCAATGTTGTCCTTGGAAATGGAACTGGTCTAGTACAGCGGTTACTTCTTTAGATTTCATGTCTTCGGCGAATTCAATATTCTTCCGGTCGGCTGCACTAACTTCTCTGCCTCCGAAAATACTGTTTACTGTTCCTCTTAAATAGGTGTCGCAGGCTATGGCTGGACAATCATCATAAATACGATATACCCGTTTTATATCTAGCTTCTCCAGGCTGAAAGAAACTTCTACTTTCAGATAAGCGGGAAATATTTTAGTCTCTTTTACGGGAACTACTTTGAGTGAACCGTTTGATGGTTGCGGCAAATCTTTCGTTACTCTGAAATCTGGAGTAAGGCTGTGGTTCTTCCATGATTTTCCATTACTCTTGTCGGTCAGGCGGTAAGTTATGATATTTCCCCCGTTCCACAAAAAGGTACGTTCGACCAAATTGTTCCCGATGGTTAAAGTGTCATTTCTCAGAAGGCCGTAGCAGGTATCTTGTGCGTGTAACGAATATCCTCCGAAAAGGACAAATAATAATGTTAGAATATTTTTCATGATATGCGTGTTTTATTAATACTTAAATTGTAGTATCAACGTGTTTCTTACTTCTTGTTTTTTTCAATGGCAAATATACGAGGCTTTTTTAATAATTTTTGTTCATTGAACTTCTGATTATCGGGAATCCCTTCTTTTTTTCCTACTCCCTCTTTCATCAGTGCTTTCAATTCCGGTAGGTGTTTCTGATATACTCCTCTCGGAGTGGTGTTGTACTTTTTACATAAGGAAGCTGCCATCCCGACAACTTCGCCCATCATTCCGGTGGTACGCATTACGCGGACAGTGCCCAGTGCCACATGGGTAACACTGATATTGCGGCCCGCCATAAAAAGATTCTCGATATTTCTGGAATATAGGCAGCGATAGGGCACTGCATAAGGATATATATGGATGTGTTTGGTTGCTGCTTTGAAAGGCGCATCAGGAAAGTGTGATGCATTGAGCGAATCCGGGAAATGCAGGTCGATGCTCCAGGTTGTGACGAAGGAGGCATCTTCGTGATAGACATTTTTATCTATATCATCTTGCTTTAGAATATAATCGCCCAACAATCGGCGTGACTCGCGTTTTCCGGCAATATAGGCTACCCAGTCCAATGCGCGGTTCTTATATTTCTTGTTGTCCTTTAATTCATTTTTCAGAAAACTCCAATTAGAATAGATGACCATTAAGCCATAATCACGTATACGTTCGAAGTCGTCGATTTGATTGAAGTTCATGCCGGTTTCCCATTTCCATTCACCCATCGTCACTTTTTCGCAATTTTTTTCATTGAATTGCAGACCGTACGAGAAAATAGGGAAACGGGTAGGTTTACCTTTGTCTGCAGAGTACCATTGTACGGATGAACCCATTGTCATTTTGTCCGGTTGAATTGGTGCCAGCTCTTCTCCGTATTCGGCACGGGATTCGCGTCCCATGTTGTAGTCTGCACCGGCCAGATACCCGATGGTGCCGTCTCCGGTACAGTCGGAGAACAATGGTGCTTTCAGTTCCACTTCTTTTCCATTCTCTATATGCTTGATGATGACAGATTCTATTCTGTTGCCATCGGTCTTTACAGATATGGCACGGTAGTTGGCATAAAGGGTGATATTCTTTTCATTGGCGATAAAAAGCTCCTTCTTTTCATCTTCATAGTTTGCGGCAGGTTTGGCATTTCCTTCTTTAGAATGTCCGAATTCTCTTATCATACGTCCCAGTCCGGAATTGGGGCCTACTCCGATATTGCCCCCTAAGTGAACCCTGACTTCAGAGCTATTATTGCCGCCAAGTACTGGGCGGTCGTTGATTAATGCCACTTTGCATCCCAATCTGGAAGCGGTTGCGGCTGCACACATACCGGCTATACCGCCACCAGTTACAATCACATCATAGGAGTATTGCTCCGGTTCGGCTGGAATATCCAGCATCTTTTTACGGAGATCTGTCAGTTGTACAGTTTCGTTAGGAGGTAGGTGCTCTTTTTCTGTTGTAAAATAAATAGCATCGCAACGGCCATTGAAACCGGTCAAGTCTTTTAATGTTAGATTACTATTCCCAGCCTTTACTGAAATTTTTCCGGCGGGTTGCCACATCCATTGGTTGCCTTCATCCCCTAAAACTATAGGCAGCTTTTTATTACCGATTTTTAGAGTGAACTTTCCTGGTCCTTTGCCATCATGCCAGGGAGAAGTCCAGTTATAGGTACGTACATATACATAATATGTACCGCTCTCGGGAAAAGATATGGTAGTGGAAGCATCCTCAACCGGGACCCCCATTCCATGAGCCATTAGATAGGGTGACCCCATAAGGTCCATGAATTGCTGGTCTACTACCCATCCTCCTTTTTGGTCAAAGCTTTCTGCTTCTATCAATAGATTGGAGGCTGTGATAAGCTGGCTACAGAACAGTAGACTTAAAATCAATATAATTCTTCTCATAAATATGCGGTTCTTTATTTTGTTGTGGAAACGGTATAAAAGGGCTGCCCTGGATTTCTAATTTGCAGGGGCAGTCCTTTCATTACAGTTTGTTTATCCTTTTATTCACAATCTTTTTACCTATAATGTCTAACCGTTAATACCCTGGATTCTGTTTCATGTTTTCATTAATGATGATTTCAGATGTGGGTATTGGCCATAAATACTGCCGTTCATCCCATTTGCGCTGGGAAAGTACTTGGATTAAGCCTTCTTTCTCCATAGCAGAGAAGTCTGCGATTCCATCTTCATCTATCTGTGGTGTAGTGGGCCAGAACCACAGTCCTTTTGATGTAACTTTGTCTCTTAATATGTCAGCAGGATATAGAATACCGTAGTTCTTGGTGTTCAGAGCTTTGGTTGCCAATTTCCAACGGATGAGGTCCATGTAGCGGAGGCCTTCTTTAGCAAACTCTACGCGACGTTCCAGTCTGACTGTCTGACGTAAGGACTTTTGGTCACGTGCTTTTACTGCCGGGTATTTGTCTGTTTCAGAAGATTTCACTCCGTATGCTCTAGCACGTACACTATTGATGGCTTCTAATACAGAATCGTCAATCTTGTTCTGTTCAATCATGGCTTCTGCATAAGTCAACAATACTTCTGCGTAACGTATTTCAATATAGTCATTTTCAACTTTTTGTTTGCTATCTACCCAAGAATCGTCAATACCTTTTTTCCATAGCAATGCATTGAATGAAGTGTATTGTGCATTGGCACGCGTATCTTGGTTGGTTACCATTTTACCGGTTTTGTAGTTCATTACTTTTAATGCGTCGGGATGAGGGTCAAAGTCAAAGCTACAATGACGGGTCCCAAACTCTACAATGGTGGCGGTACAACGAGGGTCACGGTTCTTGAAAGGATTGTGTGGATCAAAAAGAGGTGACTCGTCAATGGGCAATCCATCTGTACAGAGGAAAATTCATACACGCTTTAGCTGATTCGGCCGCAAGTTCCCAATCACCCATGTAAAGGGCAAAACGTGCTTTCATGGCTAGTGCAGCACCTTTTGTGAAACGTTGTGTCGAGTTACCGGTATAAGACACCGGTAACATGGAAATTGCTTTGTCGAAGTCCTGGTAAATTAAAGGTATAACCTCTTCTTTTGGGGTACGTCCTTTTTGGAAGGCTTCTTCAATATAAAGGTTTTTATCCAACCAGACTACATCACCAAAGAAAGAAACGAGTACTGCATATTTGCAAGCTCTTGTAAAGTAGGCTTCTCCTTTGTATTGATTCAGGATCTTTTCTCATTTTATTCCAATATCCGATTTTATAGAATTCATTGGCAGCCATCAATAGTTCTTCTTCTGAAGAATACCAGTTTTCGGTGGAAGCTTCAGATAATGGAACTAAATCCAAGTCATTGCAGGAACTTGCTAAAAATCCAAGTCCTAAAGCTAATATTATAAATTTATGTTTCATTTTTTTCTTTCTTTTAAAAGTTAACAGATACACCAAGTAATATAGATGTTGTGATAGGATATTCACTAACTCCCATTTCAGGGTCCCATCCTTTCGGATAGTTGTTCAAGCAGAATAAATCGGAAGCACTGGCATAAATGCGTGCACCTTTGATGCCGATTGCTTTCATCCATTCTTTAGGGAATGTGTATCCCAAGGTCACATTCTTTAGGCGGAAATAACCTCCGTTGAACAGCCAATAGTCTGACATGGCATAGTTGGAACTTTTATTCACATGGGTTAAGCGAGGATATTTGGCAACTGCGTTTTGTTCGTCCGTATTGTAAGGGCTCCAATAGTTTCCATCAATGATGGCGGGGAAGTTCCCGTAATTGTTACGGAATGGTTCTACCATTTCTCTTGCCAAGCGTGCATTTTGTTTTCCGACACCTTGGAATGCCAATGAAAGGTCAAAATTTTTGTAGCCCAAATTGATATTACCACCATATAGGAAATGGGGTAATGAGCTACCTAGTAATACTCGGTCATATTCAGGAGAAATCTTTCCGTCGGGCACACCGTCAGGACCGGATATGTCTTTGTATTTAATATCGCCCAATTGAGTATTCTTATCATTGATTTTGGGAGAATTCTTTAAGTCTTCTTCAGTCAGGAAAAGACCATCGCTAACATATCCGTACCACTCATTGAATTCACTACCTTCCATTTTAACTTTGTCACCAAGGAATTGGGTTCCTTGCAAATCGCCCATTTTGGATGTGAAGTCGGAGAAGTTGATGGCTATTCCGTAGCTGAAGTCACCGATGTGGTCATTCCAGCTGACATTCAATTCATAACCTTTGGTTGACATTTTGCCGGCATTGACGTCTGGATCAGAGAATCCCAGAAAATCAGGGATAGCCATTGCTAACAACATGTCTTTGGTATTTTTCCAATAATAGTCGCCATTTACACGCAAGCGGTTGTTCAGGAAAGAAATGTCTAAACCGATGTCTGTAGATTCAGTTTTCTCCCATGTTACATTTTCAATGGCATATTTCTGTTGGGATGCAGTTTGGTCAAAATAAATACCGTTGTTTTGATAGAAAATAGTGTTCCCAAATGCGATGGTTGACATATATGGGAAATCGCCAATACGTTCATTGCCCAATGCTCCCCATGTAGCTCTAATCTTCAGGAATGACAACCAGTCCCAATTAAGATTCTTCATGAAATTTTCTTCGCTGAGTACCCAACCGGCAGAGAAGGAAGGGAATGTTCCCCATCTGTGTTTCTTTGCAAAACGTGATGAGCCGTCATGACGTATATTGGCTTGGAATAAATATCTGTCGGCATAGCTGTACATGACACGTCCGAAGTAAGAACGATAAGCGTATTCTTTTCCTTTTCCTGAATTACCAATTAAATCTTTAGGCCCATTATTAAGGTATGGAAAGTTTGTGAGGACATATCCGTCTCTGTCAGCACCCAATTCTTCAATATATTGGTAATAGTTTTCGTAACCTGCCATTAGGTTGATGTCATGGTTCCCGGCAAACTTCTTTGCATAGTTTGCTATTAGCTGTGTAGTGACATTGTAGCTGTCATTGCGGGTTTCCGAGAGTTTGGTTGTGTTGTATAGTCCACTGTTGTCTAAGTATCCTCCTATTGTATTGGGATCATCTGCCAATGTATAGCTGGCTGCTTTCTTGAATGTTTTGAACTTATCGTAATTAAAGCGGGGAGCAACGATTGCTGAAATTTTGAATCCGTCAAAAGGCTTGAAGTCAATAGATGCTTTACCGCCCAATGCTGTGTACCATTTTTCTGTTGTACCACCTAATTTCATCAATCCATAAGGGTTGGCTCCCGATTTGCCTTCAGCTATACGGCCATCATCCCATACCCCTGCGTAAATAGCAGGCATATAACGCATCATTCCGAATGGAGTGAATTGTGGCATGTGGTGCTTAGTGCGTTTAATATTGAAGTCCAATGTGGCACTTAACTTTTGGGTAATGTTGAAGTCATTGTTTACACGTAATGTATAGCGTTGGAAATAACGGGAACCGTACAGACCGCCTACTTCATCATATGCTAAAGATGCTTTGGTCTTAACGACCTTGCTGCCGCCTGAAAGGTGGATGCTGTGGCTTTGACGAGTTGCAGATTTCTCAAGAATCAGATCTTGCCAGTCTGTTATAGGATACTGGTTGGGGTTGGTTGCATTATTTTTCACCCAGTTATTAACTTGGTCTTCTGAATAGGCTTGGTACTTGCCACCGTCCGGATTATCTGTATATCGTAATTCATTAGCCATTTCCAGAAAACGTTGCACGCCTACGACCTCAGGCTCTGCGGTAGGTATTTCCCAACCGAATTCACCGTTGTAAGTTAAGGACAATTCCTTGTCGCTGGCTCTTTTGGTGGTGACAAGAATAACGCCAGCAGCGGCACGAGAACCGTAGATGGCAGCGGAAGCAGCATCTTTCAATACAGAAATGCTCTCAACGTCGTTGGCATTTACTGAATTGATGTCACCAGGTACTCCATCAACGATAACCAGAGGATCTGAATTCCCGATGGTTGTGATACCACGTACATATATCTTGTCTGCATTTGCACCAGGTGCATTATTGTTACGGGTTACCATCAAACCAGGGATGGTTCCTTGCAAAGCGGTGGAAAGGGAAGTTGTTTTACGGGCGGCTACTTCTGCACCTCCCACGGAACCTACTGCGCCGGTCAAGTCTTTCTTTTTTACGGTACCATAACCGATAACAACTACTTCTTCCAAAGTTTTTGAATCTTCTTGCAGCACTACATTGATTGCGTTTTTACCGTTGACAGAAACAGATGCCGGTATATAGCCTACGTAAGAAACGGTTAGAGTAGCTTTTTCCGGTACATTTTCCAATGTATATTCACCGTCAATGTTGGTTATTGTTCCTTGTGTAGAGCCTTTGATAATAACGGAGGCTCCAATAAGCGGCTCATCATTTTCGTCTACAATTCTACCGGTTACTTTCTTTTTAGCACCTGTAGACTTGTTGGTTTGCTGGAACAGTAAAATCTGCTTGTTTGCTTTTATTTCAAAAGAAATTTTTGTTCCTTTAAACAGTTCTTGTAAGATTGTTTCGAGTGAAGCGTTTGATACGTTCAAGTCTTTCTTTGTATCAAGGTTGGGAAGTTTGTCTGTATAGAATATACTATAACCGCTGATTTTTTCAATTTGCGGTATAATCTTTTTGATGGTTTGCTTATTTACAGATAAACTGATTTGAGCGAAACTGTTCCCAAAAAAGAACAATGCACCCAGCAGTGCTAAAGACCGCATAATTATTTTGTTTTGTCTCATTTCTAATAATATTAGATTATTTTTTTACTTAGAGAAAGACATGCCAAAGGCTGCCCCTAATAAAATATTAGAGCTCTTAAAATGTATTTCTCGTAAATATTTGTTTTTTTATTTTTTACTATCAAAAGTCGATAGTCGTGTCTGAAGTGGGAAAAATTGTCGATTTATTTCATATATTTCTTTTTTATAGTTAACATAAAGAATTCATTAAACATTGCTAATATATTACGATCGTATTATCAGGTTTTATTTTGTAATTAATTCCACCAGCTTGACTGATATATTCTAGAACATTATTCAAGCTACTGTTTTTAATGATGCCGTGATATGTATATTGTTTTGCTTTCTCATTATTAAATATGAACTTACAATTATACATCCGTGTAAGCATTGTGCAGATTTCTTCAAAAGATTCGCCATAGAATGCCAGCTCGTTACTTCTCCACAGCAGGTAGTTTGCATTGGGATGGAGTTCGCTTTTTTCGAACTGTCCATTGGCTAAATTGCAAACCAATCTTTCATTTGGCTTCATATATGTTTCGTATCTGCCGTCATCTACTTTGACTTTTCCGCTTATCAAGATAACAGCTACTGATTTGTCATCTTTATGTGCACGTATATTGAAGCTTGTACCTAACGCTTGTACATTGATGCCATTTGCTTTTACGATGAAAGGTTTTTCCTTATCCTTTGCAACTTCAAAATAGGCTTCTCCTTCCAAAGAAACAACACGTGTTTTCTTATTGTAAGAGTTGCTATATACAATTCTTGAATCGGAATTAATGTAAACCTTTGTACCGTCAGCCAATACAATATCGGCTTTTTGTCCGTTGGATACGGACATGGTTACTTCTTTATTGGTATCATCGGCTGTTCGGCTGACTCCCGTATAATAGGCTCCGCTTCCTACTGCCAATATGATACAAGCTACTGCAGCGTAGCGTCCTATCCGGTGCAAGAAACGGTTCTTTGTTTTAAGAACTTGCATTTCTGTATCCGAAGCTTCGTCTATTTGGCTTAAAAGTTCAGTCAACATTTCATTTTGCACAGCTTTGTCCATCGTGTCCGGAGCCAATGCCCAACATTGCTGGTAATATGCAGAAAACTTCTGTTGAAAATCCGGTTGCTTAATCCATGATTTCAACTGCACATCTTCTTCAGGGCTGGTCAGTCCACGAAAAAAACGATCCAATAGTTCAATATGACTGTCTTTTTTATCCATGTTCTGTAATATATATCCGCAAGTCTGTCAAAACACTCACAGAATTTTAAACTTTAACAATTGTTTAGAAAGTAAAAGGAGAGAAATAGCATGATGAATTTACGTAGTTCTTCTTTCAGTAGTTTCATGGTACGGTAGAAATGAGCCTCTACAGCACGTTCCGTCAAATCTAACTGGGATGCGATTTCCTTATTGGACAGTTCTCCTGCTCTCTTCAGCTGAAAAACCTTTCGTGATATTTCCGGTAAGCCTTGCAGCAGTTGTTCTATCTGTTTTTCAATGATGGAGATGTCCATATCCACAGTATCTCCCTCAGTAGCTTCTTCTTCTGTTTTCAATTTGTTTTCTACAAATTTGCTGTGCAGTAGCATGCGTTCAGTTTCTTTATATACCATGTTGCGTGCGATGGTGCATAGATATGCCGGAAAGCTCTTCTCTGTATCCAGATTGCTGCGTTTTTCCCATATCGCCATGAAGCTGCTTTGGGTGATGTCTTTGGCTAATGACTTATCATATACAAGAAGAACAATGGTGTTATACAGCTTTGCACTATATTTTTCGTACAGCGCTTCAAAGGCAAATTTATTGCCTTCTCTCAATTTGGCTACCAATAGAGTATCATTTTCCTTCTGCATATTAATTCATCTTATATTTAAGGTTATAGACGCATTCTAAATGGCATTTCCTTTGTTTGACAAAGTGTTATTTTACATAGATTATGCAAGAATAGACTGCAAAGGTGGCGTTTTTATTATTTATTTAAAAGCTTTTGGTTGAAAATATACATTCTTATTGCTTCTACGTTTGGACTTGTTTTATTCTTCTGTCGCGTGTTGAATCAGTTATCGGTTACAGGTGGTAGGTATCTTATTTCGGTATGTCGTTTTCATCTATTCCCAGCCGAAACAAGGGCTGAATAATAATCTGTATTGTTTACAAATAGTGTGGGCCTGAAATAGAGTCGTATTCTGAACCTAATTCTGTCGTATAGTGAATGCCATTCAGTCGTATATTGAATAAGGTTCAGTAGTATATTGAATGTATTGTGTTTAATAATGTTGATAATCAGGTTGTTATAGACTTTTATTTCGTCCTTAATAAAATGCGGGGTCGTTTCTTTGCAGGACTCGCTACGGCCGTCGATGGCAACCAAGAAGTTGTGGCTGCGGCTTTCCACATCAAGTGTAATTTCCCAGTCGTCACAAATGACGATGGGACGGACGTTGAGGCTGTGTGGAGCCACCGGGGTGATGGCAATGGTTTTACTGTGGGGCACAATGACCGGACCGCCGACGCTGAGTGAGTAGGCGGTGGAACCGGTAGGTGTGGAGATAACTAGGCCGTCAGCTTGATAAGTGGTCAACGGAGCGCCATTGATGGCGGCGTGGATACTGATCATGGACGAACTGTCCCGCTTCAATACGGCTATCTCATTGAGGGCGTAAGGGGATTGCATCAAGCGTTCATCGTCGCACCTCAGTTGCAGTACACTACGCTCTTCCACCTTATAGTGGTTGTTGTAGATTTCATCGAAGGTCTCTTCCATCTCTTCCGGTGAGATGTCGGCAAGGAAACCCAGCCGGCCGGTATTGATGCCCAATATGGGGATATTCTTCTTTCCTACACGGCTGGCTGCTTTCAGGAAAGTGCCGTCGCCACCGATGCTGATAACCATGTCGGCACAGAAATCATCTCCGTCAAACAATTCGGCGTCAGGTATGTTTAAATGTAAATCGGTAGTCAGGAAGTGATGGAATTCCCGGCAGATGCAGAGCTGTGCATTATGCTGTCCGAGCAACCGGAAGAGGTTTTCTGCATGCGAGGATTTCTTTGCTTGGTAGGTATTTCCGAATATGGCAAATTTCATAATCAATTCTGTTGGATTGAAGTGCAAAGATGCTATTTTTTTCTCAGAATGCTGCCAATATATAACTATTATTTGTACTTTTGTCCCAAACTATAAACCGAATTATGACTAGATTAAGCGTTAATATAAATAAGGTGGCAACGCTGCGCAATGCCCGTGGAGGTGATGTCCCGAATGTTGTGAAGGTAGCGCTGGATTGTGAAGACTTTGGTGCTGATGGCATTACGGTGCATCCCCGTCCTGACGAGAGGCATATCCGCCGTAAGGATGTATATGATTTGCGGCCGTTGCTGCGGACAGAGTTCAATATCGAGGGTTATCCTGCACCCGAATTTATGGATTTGGTCTTGAAGGTGAAACCGCATCAGGTAACTTTAGTGCCCGACAGCCCTACACAGCTGACTTCAAACGCAGGCTGGGATACCAAGACCCATTTTGACTTCTTGAACGAAGTGTTGGATGAGTTCAACAATGCTGGTATCCGTACTTCCGTATTTGTTTCCACCGATGCCGAAATGATAGAATATGCTGCCAAAGCCGGTGCCGACCGCGTGGAGCTATATACGGAACCTTATGCTACGGCTTATCCCAAAGGACGGGAAGGGGCTGTAGCTCCTTTTGTCGAGGCTGCCAAGGTGGCCCGCAGCTTAGGTCTGGGGCTGAATGCCGGACATGATCTGAGTCTGGTGAATCTGAATTATTTTTATCAAAACATTCCGTGGCTGGACGAGGTATCCATCGGGCATGCGCTGATTAGTGACGCGTTGTATCTGGGATTGGAGCGTACGGTCAAGGAATATAAAAACTGTCTTCGCTGATGAATGTAATGTTGTTATTGGCCCAAGTGGCTCCGGCACTGACTGACTCTATTGCAGGTGCCAATCCGGTACTGACACAAGTAAACGCTTCCGACGAAATGAATTTATGGAGCATGGCCATCAAAGGTGGCTGGATTATGATTGTCTTGGGTTTGATGTCCGTACTTTGTTTCTACATCTTGTTTGAACGTAATTATGTTATCCGGAAGGCGGGGAAAGAAGACCCTCAGTTCATGGATAAAATAAAGGATTACATTTTGGGTGGGGAATTGAAAGCTGCCATTGCTTATTGTCGCAGTGTGGATACTCCCTCGGCCCGTATGATTGAAAAGGGTATCAGCCGTTTGGGACGCCCGGTGAACGATGTGCAGGCTGCCATCGAGAATGTGGGTAATATTGAGGTTGCCAAACTGGAGAAGGGAATGACGATTATGGCCACGATTTCCGGTGGCGCTCCTATGCTAGGCTTCCTTGGCACGGTGACGGGTATGGTACGTGCATTTTGGCAAATGGCAAATGCCGGAAATAATATTGATATAACGTTGCTTTCCGGTGGTATTTATGAGGCGATGATTACTACGGTGGGCGGTTTGATAGTCGGTATCATAGCTATGTTTGCCTACAATTACCTGGTGACATTGATAGATGGCGTGGTCAACAAGATGGAAGCCAAGACAATGGCATTCATGGATTTGTTGAACGAACCGGCGAAATGATTAATTAAAGAATTAAGAATTAAAACTTAAAGGCGTGTTAAAACGTAGAGCTAAAATATCACCCAATTTCAGTATGGCGTCCATGACGGACCTGATTTTCCTGCTGCTGATTTTCTTTATGATAACATCTACCATGGTATCGCCCAATGCTATCAAGGTACTGCTGCCGCAGGGAAAGCAACAGACTTCTGCGAAGCCTTTGACAAGAGTCATCATAGATAAGAATCTGAATTATTATGCTGCTTTTGGCAATGACAAGGAACTGTCTCTGACGCTTGAAGAATTGACTCCTTTCCTACAATCGTGTGCGGAGAGGGAGCCTGAAATGTATATAGCTTTGTATGCTGACGAAACAGTGCCTTACCGGGAAATCGTGAAGGTGCTGAACATTGCAAACGAGAATAAATTCAAGATGGTGCTGGCTACACGACCACCGGAAAACTAAATCGTACATTGTACATGGCTAAATTGTAAATGCAATGGTGAATCGGAAGAAGAAAGGAAAATATATAGGTATGGCAGGTGCACTTGTGGTGCATGTTGCCATTATTGCCCTTCTGATACTGGTAGGATTCACACCGCCGGAACCCTCGGAAGAAGGCGGTGTACCCGTTATGCTGGGAGAGGTGCCCGATGCACTGGGCGCTGCCGACCCTTCTTTAGTAAAGGTGGATGTCATGCCGGAGGAAACCGCTCCTCAGGTGCAGGAAACGGTGGAGCAGGACATCATTACGCAGGAAACTGAAGAAACCGTTGCCATAAAGCCCAAAGCCGAACCCAAGAAAAAGGAGGAGGTGAAGAAACCGGAAAAGACGGAAGCCGAAAAAGCGGAAGAGGCCCGCAAACTGGCAGCGGCAAAAGCCGAACGGGAACGTAAGGAAGCCGAGGAAGCTGCCCGTAAACGGGTAGCTGGCGCTTTTGGCAAAGGTGCCCAAATGGGTAGTAAAGGCGATACGGAAGGCGAAGGTATTCAAGGAAGTCCTACGGGAAATGCTCCGTCCGGAGCCACTTCGGGTACGGGAGGCTACGGCTCGTTTAATTTGGGCGGACGTTCTCTTGGTGAGGGCGGATTGCCGCGGCCGGTATATAATGTGCAGGATGAAGGTAGGGTTGTGGTGACCATCACAGTGAACCCTGCCGGACATGTGATAGCAACCAGCATCAACCGCCAGACCAATACCGTCAATCCCGCATTGCGGAAAGCGGCAGAGGATGCTGCCAAGAAAGCCCGTTTCAATGCGGTAAGCGGCTTGAACAATCAGACGGGAACAATAACGTATTATTTTAATCTAAAATAAGAGGAGGAACAATTATGGGTACAGTTTATGTTTTTTTTGCCGACGGATTTGAAGAAATAGAAGCTTTTACTTCTGTGGATGTGATGAGACGCGCCGGACTGAACGTAGAAATGGTGACGGTAACCCCTGATGAAATAGTGACGGGAGCACACGATGTTCCGGTCTTGTGCGATAAGAATGTAGTGAACTGCGACTTCTTTGATGCAGAGCTTGTATTATTGCCTGGCGGTATGCCGGGTGCGTCCACTTTGGAGAAGTGTGGAGAACTGCGTAATCTGGTACTGCGTTTTGCCCAAGAGCAGAAACCGATTGCTGCTATTTGTGCGGCTCCTATGGTATTGGGTAAGCTGGGATTGCTGAAAGGCAAGAAGGCTACTTGCTATCCCGGCTTTGAACAGTATTTGGAAGGTGCTGAATGTACGGGTGCTCCGGTAGAAAGAGATGGCAATATCATCACTGGTAAAGGACCGGGCGCTGCCATGGAGTTTGCATTGGCCGTAGTGGAGCTGTTGCAAGGCAAAGAGAAGGTGCAGGAACTGAAAGAAGCTATGTGCGTAACGGATTTATGATTTTAAATCATAAATCATAAATCATAAATCATAAATGGTTCAGTATGCTCTGATTGTTGCCGGTGGTAAGGGGTTGCGCATGGGGACCGAACTCCCCAAACAGTTTCTCCCGATAGGGGGGAAACCTGTTTTGATGCGCACTCTGGAGGCGTTTTATGACTACAATGCTGAGATACGGATAATATTGGTACTTCCCCACAGCCAGCAGGATTACTGGAGGCAGCTGTGCAGGGAGTACCGTTTTTCATTGCCGCATGCCATTGCAGATGGGGGGGAGACGCGGTTCCACTCCGTAAAGAACGGTTTGGCTTTGGTCAAGACACCTGCTTTGGTCGGTGTGCACGATGGGGTGCGTCCGTTCGTGGCCCGGGAAGTGATTGCACGCTGTTATGACTTGGCGGCCGAGAAAAAGGCCGTAATTCCGGTAATCGGTGTGGTGGAGACCGTTCGCCGTATGGAAGGGGAAAGCAGTGTGACTGTCGGCAGGGATGATTATAGATTGGTGCAGACTCCCCAGGTTTTTGATGCGGAACTGCTGAAAGCGGCATACGAGCAGCCCTATACACCCCATTTTACCGATGATGCTTCTGTGGTGGAGGCATTGGGTGTATCTGTCTTTTTGACGCCGGGAAACCGGGAAAACATTAAAATAACCACTCCTTTTGATTTAAAAATAGCCACAGCTCTGATAGGTTCATGTTCGATTTAGCCACGCGTGACATAAAATATTTGTCGGGCGTCGGGCCGCAGCGTGCTTCGGTGCTCAATAAGGAATTGGGCATTTACTCCTTGCACGATTTGCTATATTACTTTCCATATAAATATGTAGACCGCAGTCGGATTTATTATATTCAGGAGATCGATGGGACGATGCCCTATATTCAGCTGAAAGGTGAAATACTAAGTTTTGAGACGGCTGGAGAAGGGCGCCAGCGCAGGTTGATTGCTCATTTCTCGGACGGTACGGGGGTGGTGGACCTGGTTTGGTTCCAGGGCATCAAATATTTGGTAGGGAAGTATAAAGTGCATCAGGAATATATTGTGTTCGGAAAACCGACCTTCTTCAATGGTAGAATAAATATGGCTCATCCGGATATAGACTCTGCTTCGGATTTGAAATTGTCGTCCATGGGGTTACAACCTTATTATAATACGACTGAAAAGATGAAACGGAGTTCTCTCAATTCGCATGCCATCGAGAAGATGATGAATACGGTGGTGCAGCAGTTGCGTGAGCCGTTGCCCGAGACCCTTTCTCCCGCTATACTTGCCGAGCATCATCTGATGCCGTTGACGGAAGCTTTGGTCAATATACACTTTCCCGCTAATCCGGATTTATTGCGTAAGGCACAGTATCGCCTGAAGTTTGAGGAGCTCTTTTACGTACAGTTGAATATCCTGAGGTATGCAAAAGACCGTCAGCGGAAATATCGCGGTTATATTTTTGAAAGGGTGGGCGAAGTGTTTAATACTTTCTACTCCCGTAATCTTCCTTTTGAACTGACCAATGCACAGAAGCGGGTATTGAAGGAAATCCGTAAGGATGTAGGCTCAGGAAAGCAGATGAACCGCTTGCTGCAAGGGGATGTGGGAAGTGGAAAGACGCTTGTTGCACTGATGAGTATGTTGATGGCGCTCGATAATGGTTTTCAGGCATGCATGATGGCACCTACCGAGATTTTGGCAAACCAGCACTATGAAACCATCCGTGAGCTGCTGTATGGAATGGAGGTACGTGTGGAACTGTTGACCGGTTCTGTTAAGGGCAAGCGGCGCGAAGCTATCCTTGCCGGTTTGTTGACGGGAGACATACATATACTGATAGGTACCCATGCCGTCATTGAAGATACGGTGAATTTTGCTTCGCTCGGTTTGGTTGTGATTGACGAGCAGCATCGTTTCGGTGTGGCCCAACGGGCACGCTTGTGGACAAAGAATGTACAACCTCCCCATGTATTGGTGATGACGGCAACCCCGATTCCCCGCACATTGGCAATGACGCTTTATGGCGACCTGGATGTGTCTGTCATCGATGAATTGCCTCCAGGACGTAAACCGATTGTCACTCTTCATCAGTTTGATAGCCGTCGGATAAGCTTGTATCAGTCCATGCACAAGCAAATTGCCGAAGGCCGGCAGGTCTATATTGTCTACCCGCTGATTAAGGAAAGCGAAAAGATTGACTTAAAGAACCTTGAAGAAGGGTATCTGCATGTTTGTGAAGAGTTTCCCGAGTGTAGGGTTTGCAAGGTACATGGAAAGATGAAACCTGCTGAAAAGGATGCTCAGATGCAATTGTTCGTATCCGGCGAGGCACAGATAATGGTGGCTACCACCGTGATTGAGGTAGGTGTAAATGTGCCCAATGCTTCGGTGATGGTGATTGAGAACGCCGAGCGTTTCGGGCTGTCCCAGCTTCATCAGCTTCGGGGACGTGTAGGACGTGGAGCTGACCAGTCCTATTGTATTCTGGTTACCGGCTACAAGTTGGCGGAGGATACAAGGAAGCGTTTGGAGATAATGGTGCGGACTAATGACGGCTTTGAAATAGCGGAAGCAGACTTGAAACTACGTGGTCCTGGAGATTTGGAAGGGACACAGCAGAGCGGCATTGCTTTCGATCTGAAGATTGCCGATATAGCCCGTGACGGACAACTGCTGCAATATGTCCGTGAAGTAGCGCAAACGGTGGTGGATGCAGATCCACATGGCATGTTGCCTGAGAACGAGGTCTTGTGGCGACAACTGAAAGCGTTGAGAAAAACGAACGTTAATTGGGCTGCCATTAGCTGAAAAAACGGTTAAACATGCACTTTTATTGCATTTTATGTTGTAAAACATGTTTGCTTGTAAATCTCCTATCTATAGGGGATTAAGACATCTTTGCGAGCTTTACAGTTTCCTCCTCTTCGAAAAAATAGTTAATGACTGATGTCGTTTTTCAGAGAGAAATGTTACCTTTGGGAGAATTTTTGAAAATCAATCTGGATATTCGCATAGAACAGGTGGTGTTTGATTTGCCGAGATGCTTGCAACGGATATCAAAATGAATGACGAAACGGATGAATTTTAATTGGATAAAAACTGCTTTATTGGCTGCGACGGCAATGGTTAGCTTGAATTCTTTCTCGCAAGACCTGATTGCCCGCCAGGCCCCCATCGACAGAAAACTTAAGAGTGTTGATTCACTGGCTTTGCAAAAACAGATACGTGCGGAACAATCATTGTATCCGGGTTTGGATTTGTATCCCAACTGGAACAACGAATTCGTACAAGCCTATGGCAATGCGATTGTGCCTGAGAGCTATACATTTGATTTGACCGGTTTCTGTATGCCTACTCCCAATACCCGTATCACGGATGTATTCGGTTACCGTCCCCGGAGAAGAAGAGCTCATTATGGTTTGGATATCAAGGTGTATGTAGGCGATACAATCCGTGCGGCTTTTGATGGAAAAGTGCGCGTTGTCAAGAATCAAGGTCGTCGTGGATACGGCAAATACGTCGTTATTCGTCACGACAATGGCTTGGAAACAGTTTACGGACACTTGTCTAAACAATTAGTTGATACAAACCAGTTGGTAAAAGCCGGCGAACCGATTGCATTGGGAGGAAATACCGGACGTTCTACCGGTTCACACCTTCACTTTGAAACCCGTTTCTTGGGTATTCCCATCAATCCTGCGCTTATGTTTGATTTTGAAAAGCAGGATATCGTAGCTGATTCCTATACTTTCCATAAGACAAAAGGCTCTTCCGGTACGGCGCGTAGCATGGCATCGGGTGAAGGTCTGTTCTATAAGGTAAAGAAGGGAGACACATTGGGACGGATTGCAGCACGTCAGGGAACCTCCATCGACAAGCTTTGCAAACTGAACAGAATTACGCGTAAAACAATCCTGAGACCGGGACAAGTATTGCGCTGCTCATAAAAACGTAAACAATCTCTATAGAAGAGGGTACTTTAATAGATTTTAGAGTGCCCTCTTTTTCTTTTTCTTTAATTATTCCTATCTTTGCAGCGCACTGTGAAAAAAGGAAATGAAAGATACCAAGCAACAATTTGAACATGTCATTGCGGTTTGCCGTGACTTGTTCTCTAAGAAACTTCATGATTACGGTCCGGCGTGGCGCATTCTTCGTCCGTCTTCCGTAACAGATCAGATATTCATCAAAGCCAACCGTATCAGAAGTATTGAAACGAAAGGGGTGACTTTGGTAGACGAAGGCATCCGTTCTGAATTCATAGCTATTGTCAACTATGGAATTGTAGGATTGATACAGTTGGAGCTTGGTTATGCCGAAGCTGCCGATATGACCAATGAAGAGGCGTTGGTGCTGTATGATAAATATGCCAAAACCTCTTTGGAGTTGATGCTTGCCAAAAATCATGATTATGATGAGGCTTGGCGTAGTATGCGTATCAGTTCGTATACGGATTTGATATTGATGAAGATTTATCGGACAAAGCAGATTGAAAGCTTGTCCGGAGCGACTTTGGTTTCGGAAGGTATTGATGCCAACTATATGGATATGATTAACTATTCTGTATTCGGCTTAATTAAGATTGAATTTGGAGATTGACAAGAAACATATTGTCGGGAAAGTTTGGGTGAACCTCTGCCGTTTTCTGCTGGGGGCTTTGTTCATATTTTCCGGATTTGTGAAAGCTGTTGATCCGTTGGGTTTCTTCTATAAAATTCAAGATTACCTGACGGCTTTCGACATGATTTCCTGGTTTCCTTCTTATGCGCCCTTGCTGGTAGGGATAGCGTTGTCTGCCATAGAGTTCAGTGTAGGTGTTTTCTTGTTTTTGGGTATACGCCGGAAGGTGGCATCTGCATTGGCGTTATTGCTGATGGTTGTAATGACTCCGCTAACACTTTATCTGGCTTTGGCGAATCCGGTATCCGACTGCGGATGCTTCGGTGATGCGTGGATATTGACCAATTGGCAGACTTTCGGCAAGAATGTAGTGTTGTTGGTGGCGGCAGTATCTGTATTCAAGTGGCAGGATTTACTGGTGCGTTTCATTACTCCGAAGATGGAGTGGATGATTTCCATGTATACGTTTCTATTTGTGTTTGCGTTGTCCTTCTATTGCCTGGAGAATTTGCCGATACTTGATTTCCGACCTTACAGAATTGGAGCGAATATCAAGGCGGGCATGGAAATTCCGGAAGGTGCTAAACCAAGCGTGTTTGAAAGCCGGTTCATTTTGGAAAAAGGAGGAAAGCGTCAGGAATTTACATTGGACAACTATCCGGACAGTACATGGACGTTTGTAGAATCGCGTACGATACTGAAGGAAAAAGGTTATGAACCTCCCATTCACGATTTTTCCATGATGAGCCTGGATACATGGGAAGATATAACGGACAGCGTACTGTCGGATAAAGGATATACGTTTCTGCTGGTTGCCCATCGGATAGAAGGAGCGGACGACAGTAACATCGACCTTATCAATGAAATATACGATTACAGTGTGGAGCATGGTTATGGCTTTTATGCCTTGACTTCATCTCCGGAAGACGAGATAGAGTTGTGGCGTGACAAGACCGGAGCGGAATATCCTTTCTGCCAGACAGATGATATTACGCTGAAGACCATTATCCGTTCAAATCCCGGTTTGTTGTTGATAAAGGACGGAACGATTTTGAACAAATGGAGTGACAACCGGCTGCCTGATGAATATGTGCTGACCGATAGCCTGGACAAGTTGGAATTGGGCAAGCAGAAGCAGGAAAGTGACTTACAAACAATAGGCTATGTGTTGCTGTGGTTCATCCTTCCTCTGATGATGGTGCTTTGTGTCGATATTTTAGTCGTAAGGCGCCGGGAGAAACAACGCCTCAGACAACAATAGTATCAAATAGTAAATACATTAACCCTTTTAATAATAAAACAAAATGAGAAAAAACATTGTTGCAGGAAACTGGAAAATGAACAAAACCCTCCAAGAGGGTATTGCTCTTGCAAAAGAACTGAATGAAACATTGGCTAACGAAAAGCCTAACTGTGATGTAATCATCTGTACTCCGTTTATCCACCTGGCATCTGTTACTCCTTTGGTAGATGCTGCCAAGATTGGTGTAGGTGCAGAAAACTGTGCAGACAAGGAGTCAGGCGCATATACCGGCGAAGTATCAGCTGCTATGGTTGCTTCTACTGGTGCAAAATATGTCATTCTGGGCCACTCTGAACGTCGTGCTTACTATGGTGAAACAGTTGCTATTCTGGAAGAAAAAGTAAAATTGGCTTTGGCTAACGGTCTGACTCCGATTTTCTGTATCGGTGAGGTACTGGAAGAACGCGAAGCAAACAAGCAGAATGAAGTGGTAGCCGCTCAGCTGGCTTCTGTATTCTCTTTGTCTGCCGAAGATTTCTCTAAGATTATTTTGGCTTACGAGCCGGTTTGGGCTATCGGTACCGGTAAGACTGCTACTGCAGAACAAGCACAGGAAATCCACGCTTTCATCCGTTCCTTGATTGCTGAAAAGTATGGTAAGGAAATTGCTGACAACTGCTCTATCCTTTATGGTGGCAGCTGTAAGCCTTCTAATGCAAAGGAACTGTTTGCCAACCCGGATGTTGACGGCGGTCTGATTGGTGGTGCTGCTTTGAAGGTTTCTGACTTCAAGGGTATCATCGATGCCTTTAATTAAATAGTTGAAAGCTGAAAGTTGAAAATGGATTGCATGTCGTATCTGCATAACTGTTTTCCATTTTCAGCTTTCCATTTTCCGTTATATAAAGATATTGACTCATGAAAAAGCTTGGTTTACTTTTAGTTGCATGTTTCGCTTTTGCAACGATTTCTGTAGCGCAGAATAATATTGTGAAAAGCCTGGAACGTAATGTGCCGGGACAAGGCAAGGTGACTATCCATCAAGATGCACGCATTGCGGCATTGATAGGTTCGGAGTATGTTCCTGCCGGTTCGGATGAGCAGAAAGTGATTAAAAGTTCGGGTTACCGCATACAAGTTTATGCAGGGAATAATACCCGTCAGGCCAAGAACGAAGCTTATGCGGTAGCTACCCGCATCAAGGAACATTTTCCCGAACTTACAGTTTATACCTCTTTCAATCCCCCCCGTTGGCTGTGCCGTGCAGGAGATTTCCGCAGTATCGAAGAAGCGGATGCCATGATGCGTCAGTTGCGGGCTACTGGTGTATTCAAGGAAGTTTCTATCGTGAAAGAGCAGATAAACATCCCCTTATAAAGAATTATCATGTTAGGAAAAGAAGAAATTGTATCTCCTTCATTAGATGAATTGAAGGAACATTATCACCGCATCCTTACTCTGTTGGGTGAAGATGCCGGACGTGAAGGTTTGCAGAAGACACCTGAACGGGTGGCGAAGGCCATGTTGTCGTTGACGAAAGGGTATCATATGGACCCGCACGAGGTACTCCGTTCAGCCAAGTTTCAAGAAGAATACAGTCAGATGGTGATTGTGAAAGACATTGATTTCTTCTCGCTTTGCGAACATCACATGCTTCCCTTCTACGGAAAGGCACATGTGGCATATATTCCTAACGGCTACATTACCGGACTGAGCAAGATAGCCCGCGTAGTGGATATTTTCTCTCACCGCCTGCAAGTGCAGGAACGTATGACTCTCCAAATAAAAGAGTGTATTCAGGAGACGCTGAATCCGCTGGGGGTTATGGTTGTTGTGGAAGCCAAACACATGTGCATGCAGATGCGCGGAGTAGAGAAACAGAACTCCATTACCACTACATCCGATTTTACCGGAGCATTCAACCAAGCGAAGACCCGCGAGGAATTTATGAATTTAATCAGGCATAATTCTTGACGGAGAACTCCCCGAATTGAATTTAAAAATTCAGGATGACTCTGTCTCCCAGCCGCTTTGCCATGATGCTTTTTACTTTGTTCAATTCGTTGTAGCGCTCCATGATGCTGTTACACTGGGTTTCATCATTGGCTATGGCAGGGTTCTGTAACGCAAATAGGGTATGCTTCAATTCTTCGCAGACGATGGCATATTTGAAGTTTATCATTAACCGTGGAATTAGCTCATAGAGGCGTTCTTCGTCCGTCACCATTTGTTCTATCTGTGATTTCCTTAACTGATAGCGGTTGCTGATAAGCTCCACACTCAGCTTGCTGATGACGGGGTCGGGATGCGCCACAAAATACCGTTCGGCGGTAAAACCCTCATTGTGGATACGTTCGGCAGCCTCTGTCAGGATTTGCCGGTGAAGCGGATTGTGGAAGGCAAGTTCGTCTTCTTTTAAATCATTGACTATATATTCAGTTACAGTGATAGGGGTTTCCTGCCCCTCTTCATTGGTGACATTGCACATCACCCGCTCACCATAGAGCACTACCATCTTCAGAATAAGTCGTTCGTATTTATAGAACTCCTGGCCCTCCTTGCCCTCCTGCGGGATGAAGGATACATATTCTTCCTCGGGTGGAAAAGGTGGAGGTGTTTCGGAAGGGAGACCGGCAGGCAGTGATTGGGACGGATAGCCAGCTTGTTGTGCGTCGGGGTTGGTAGCTGCAGTATGACTGCCATTGACCCCCGCTTCTGCATTGGCTCTTGTGGCATTGGCCGACCGACGCTCACGTTCTGCTCGCTCAGCTTGTTGCTCGGCTTGCTTTTCTCGACGCTTGGCAACCTCAGAAACCAGCAGTTTGTCTTCTACGTGCAATAATTGGGCGCACTCCTTGATATAGACATCACGCACAATGGCTTCGGGAATGATGGAAATGCTTTGCACAAGGTTTCCTATAAGCTCGGCACGCTTGATGGGGTCTTTTCCAGCATCTTCCAGCAACAGATTGGTTTTGAAGCGGATAAAGTCCGTTTCATTCTCTTGTATGAAGGCTTGGAATTCCGTTGCATTGTGCTTGCGGGCAAAGGAGTCCGGGTCGTCACCGTCGGGCAGGAGGCAGACTTTGATATTCATGCCCTCTTCCAGTAACATGTCGATGCCTCGGATAGAAGCCTTTATACCGGCAGCATCACCGTCGTAGAGCACTGTCATATTGTTGGTGAAACGATGAATCATCCGGATTTGTCCGGGTGTCAATGCCGTGCCCGAAGAGGCAACCACATTCTCTATGCCCGATTGGTGCATGGAAATGACATCCGTATAACCTTCGACCAGAAAGCAACGGTCTTGTTTCACAATGGCTTGTTTGGCAAAATATATGCCATACAGTTCATTGCTTTTATGATAAATTTCCGATTCAGGCGAGTTGACGTACTTCACCTTGACGCCTTTGGTGGCGCCGGCAAGCACACGTCCCCCGAAAGCCACCACCTTGCCGGAGAGAGTGTGTACCGGAAAGATGACCCGCCCCCAGAAGCGGTCGCGCAGTCGGTGGTCGTCCGTCTCGTAGCAGAGGCCGGTCTTGACAAGATAATCCTTTTTATAGCCTTTTTTCAAAGCTTCCTGGGCAAGGGCATCGTGGCTCTCGGTACAATAGCCCAACTGGAACTTCTCGATGATGTCATCCCGGAAGCCGCGGCTGCGGAAATAGGCCATGCCGATACTCCGTCCGTCTACGTGGTTCTTTAGGATATTCTGGAAGTAGTCACGGGCAAAGTTGTTCACAATGAAGAGGCTTTCCCGTTCGCTCTGTGCTATCTTCTCCTCGCTGGATAGTTCGCGTTCTTTGATTTCAATGCCGTATTTTTTTGCGAGATATTTCAGCGCCTCAGGATAAGACATCTGTTCGTGCTCCATGATGAAATGCACTGCATTTCCTCCTTTTCCGCAGGCAAAACACTTGCAGAGCCCTTTGGCGGGGGATACATAGAAGGAAGGGGTTTTGTCATCGTGGAAAGGGCACAGACCTACATAGTTCACACCGCGTTTGCGCAGGGTGACAAAGTCTGATACGACATCGTATATCTGTGCGGCATCAAGTATGCGGTCTATGGTGGGTTGGTCTATCATTGTCTCTTTTCTAACTTGTGCAAAAGTACATGATATTTCTTGGATAATCAAAAAATATCATATAGGAAAGAGCAGACCGGAACCCTACATCATCATAAAATTCCCGTGGATTGTATAGTCGAGTTTTTCTTTCAATCTTTGTATGTCAACCGGCTTGGACATATATCCGTTAAAGCCATTCTGCATAATCTTTTCTTTGTCCGAAGCAAAGGAGTATGCCGTTACTGCAATGATAGGTACCGTTTTGGATACTTTACGTATTTCGCGAGTAGCTTCATATCCATCCATTTTAGGCATATTGATGTCCATGATGACCACATGCGGATGAAACTTCTGATGGAGTTCCACGGCTTCCTCCCCATCCCAAGCATGAACCAACTCATAATCTTTCTGTAGGATAGACTTGAACAGCATATAGTTGCTTTCGTTGTCCTCTGCTATCAGGATTATAGGCTTTTCCTTGCTTCTCTCGTTCAGAAGAGGCATTAAAGTTAGATTATTTTCCTTTTGAGCCTCTTTCGGTTTATAAGGTATTGTAAACCAGAAAGTACTTCCTTTACCTTCTCCTTCGGATTCTACTCCGATGCGTCCTTTCATTTTTGTGACAATGTTTTTGCATATTGAGAGCCCTAATCCCGTTCCTTGTATAAAGGTGTTTACTTTGGTAAACCGTTCAAATATTTTCTTCTGATTCTCTAGTGAGATGCCTATGCCCGTATCTTTTACGTAGAAATAGAGTTCTTCTCCACGGATTTTGTATCCAAACATAATCTCACCTTTCTCTGTAAATTTTGCAGCGTTGACCAGCAGGTTGATGAGGACTTGAGAGAGACGGTTATGTTCTGTCTGTACATAACAAACTGGTACTTCAGGAACGAATTGTAGGGCAACACCTGTTTGCAGTCTGCCTCGTACAGTGTTTTCCACATCTTTTGCCAACTGATTTAAGTCGACATTCTGATAATTGAATTCCAGTGTATTTGCTTCTATTTTTGAAAGATCCAGGATGTCACTTACCAGTTGCAATAGCAACTGGTTGTTGGTTTCTATGATACTGATGAACTCTTTGCGTTCGGTTTCGTTTTCGGTTGCAGTCAGCAGGCTGGAGAATCCTACGATGGCATTCAAGGGGGTACGTATCTCGTGGCTCATATTGGCTAGAAATGCAGATTTCAGCCGGTCGGATTCTTGGGCTTTTTCTCGTGCTCGGATAAGCGCTTCTTCTTGCCTCTTGCGTTCTGTTATCAGTAAAAGGGAGCCGACAAGCGATATTGGACAGCCGTTTTTGTCGCGCTGGTCAATTACTGCGTTGGTTTCCATCCAATCTGTTATTTTTCGCCCTTCTACTTCGGTGATAATACGATATTCTTCTTTGATATGCTGCAACTTGCCTGAAATGAGATTTTCATGTACATGGTGCATACGTTCGAAGTCTTCCGGGTGTATCTTTCGGAAATATTCTGACGCCTTGATAATATCTACTTGGACTGTAGAGTTCTTCTCCTTTGTAAAGTTCATGTGGTCTAATATCTTTTGTGCTTCGCAATAAATCAGACCCTCCTTTAAATCCCAGCGCCATGGTATGATGCGTGCTATGCCCAATGTCATTTCCAGTTTTTTATTAATCTCTCGCAATGTGTTTTCGGCATCTTTGCGCGCTGTAATATCTACGGCAAAGACATCCAAAGTGTGTTTTTGGGATGCCGGGCAAAGAATGAATTCGTAAAAGCTGTTTGTTTGTTTGAAGTAATGAGTAAATGTTACCGTTTGCTTTTCTTGGAATACCATTTCCATGAAATGTGTCAGGTGCTCTATTTGGGAGAAGGCATTTTTTTGTGAACCATCGGTAGTTGGCGTAAACTGGTCGTTGAAAATAATATTGCCGCATCGATAGCTCATATCTGCTATCTGTCCCGTTTTGTCGAAGAAAACCTCTATTTGAGTATAAGATATCGGCATATTACGTAAAAGGGTATCATGGGCACTTAGCAAGGTGATTTTCTTTTGCTGGAACCGATAAATGACTAAAGCTATGATAAGTAGTGAGAGTATCAACACTACTCCGCAAATAATCCACCATTGATACTTCTGCCAGAATGTAAGCGGTTTATTGATGAATACCGAGTCCTTAGGACAGAGTGTGGTGTCCAGACCGTCCATCTGCAGTTGCTGGTAGTTGATGAAGGGATAGGATTTCTTGCTATATGTAAATGGGATATTCTGTGCATCCTCTCCTGCAAATATCTGTTTGAGGGCTGAAGAAAGCGCGTTTTGCACTTCCATGCGGTCATAGAAATATCCTCCCGCAAACCCCTCTTTACCCACATAGGCATTCCTTAATGCAAATACGGGTTGAGGCGATGATGCAACTAACTGAAAGTCTCCACTGATGAGTGTAGGAAAACCGAGTAGATTCTTACGCTCGTAAAACCATGTGGAAAATAGCATACCCGTCTCCGGTTCATCATTTAGCAGATATGCCTGTAATTCGTTTTGGTTTCTTTCATTACCTATTAAGCGTTCATAGTGGAGGTTTGGATACTTTGACGTTATATAGGCATGAATAAGCCGGTCCAAGTCTTGGTTATGATAGAGTTCATCTGCTGCGAATACAATCGTTTTCATTTTTGGCAGCATCTGTACCATCATGTCGATGGTCTCTTTGTACATATACGGCGTTTCGATAAAAGTAAAGTTGTATTGCGGCCGCAGGTCAACCAGAGGAGATGTAATGGCATTGGAAATGTGTATAGGACGTCCGGTGAAATAATATTCCCGTGGAGCATACGTGTCTTCGTTGCCGACCAATACTATTGGAATATTTCCCCACTCACTCAAAATACGTTCCCTTAAAGTAAAAGCCATGTTGCCGAGAAGTACAAGATAATCGGGTTTCTTATCCTGGAAACGTTCGAAAATGCCATTCTCCATCCGGATATACAATGAGTCATTACGAATGAACGTCCCGTTCATGTGTACTACATCGGCTGTGATGTCCTCTATAGGAGATGTTTGCAGCAGGATGGGAGTTATAAGTTCTTGGCTCCAGGGGGCGCTTTCATTGTACGAGTTTATAATAAGTAATCTGCGGTGTTTGCCGACTATGGTTGCTGTGGCAAACGCCGAACTTAAATATAGAAAAATGAAACATAAGCTAATTATGCATCTTTTAGATAAAAATACTTTCATGACCTGATTTTTCAAGCAACACATTGTCTAATGGCAATTTAATTGCTACGTATTATTTATACAAAAATAATACAAATGTATTTTAATCATAAAATATAGTCGCTAAAATTAAAAATAATTAACGGCGTCTTTTTGTTTTATGCACTGGAAGTTTAATGTAATTATTATTTCATATATCTGTCTTGTATTATCTGGCAAGTGTGTACAAGGGTGAGAGCAGATAGAAAAGGGAGTTGACAGATTGTAATAAAAAGATGAAAAGGATATTTTCATCTTGAAAAAAGTTATATTTTTGCACCCGCTTTTGAAAATGGTATCGGAGACATTTTTGTTTTTATATAAATTCAATTGGTATTATGAACATTTTTTGTAAGAAAATCTTTGTTCCCCTTTTGTGCGGAACATTATTTTGGGGCGCTTGCTCAGATGATGCACCGTCCGGAGAAGATAGCGGGCAGCAAACTTATTCATTGGTGGTGAAAAGTGTCACTGCTTCGGGAGAGGATTCCTTCGGGGAACTGCGTGAGGTATCGGTTTTTCAGTTCAGTGGCGGCAGCTTATATAGGACGCAATTGCTGAATCCGAAACAAGATGGTACATCCAGCATCTCTGCACTCAGCGGCTCGCGGTTATATTTTCTTTCAGAAGTGAAGCTGCCCGTTCAGGAAGAGAAACTGACCGAAGAGGAATTGTGTAATATGGCCATTGGCGAAGGGCTTCATGATAATTCCGCTCCGAATTTCATGTCGGCGGTGGTTCAATTGGAAGATGATGTCGAGACGCGCAATAATCCGGAGGTCAGTGTGGGCATGAAACGTGGGGTGGCCCGTATCGACCTGAACACTACGGCCGACGATAAGACGCGGATTGAGGAGATTATAGTGGAAGATGCCCCGGCCGAAACTTTTCCGTTTCAGGAAGGCGTTGCCGTGTCGGACAAGACGGTGAAATATGTGAAGACGTTTGAACCGGCATTCGGAGGGGAACAGCCGAACGTGTTCCGTATTTTTGAAAGTATACATCCGGTTCATATAGTTTTACGTGGTGCGTATGATGGAATACCCATCAGGCTGAAAATGCAATTGCCGCGTATAGAACGCAACAAGGTGTATGAATTGTCGGTACTTAACGTAGGGGCTACGGTAGAAGGCGTTTTCGAAATCAAGCCGTGGGAAGAGGGCGAAACGGTGACCGGCAAGCCCGACGCGGACCATCGTATTCTGTTGGATGCTTCCCGGTCTGTCATCCCCGAGGGAGTATCGGTAGATTATGAGAACAACATTGTAGAAGTGCCTATGACGGGAGTAGATGGCATGCAACTGGCGTTTCTTGCCGACACCCGGATAGATATTGCATCTGCCGAAGGAGTTGTGGATGGCGTGATGCTGACCGACATGGCGGTGACCGAAGAGGCCGAAGGGATTGTCTCTTCCTTCAGCGTATCTGTTCCGGCGCAAGGCAGCGGACGGTTGGGCTATTCGTTCATGGTGCACTTGAAGAATGCACTTATGGCCGGTTCTTATGATTACGTGGAAGTACGCGTGGCTCCGAGTGACAAGCAGATTGAAACGGTAGAGATGGCAGGAAGCGTGTGGATGGCTTTTAATGCACGCAGCAGCGACCTCGAAGACCAGATTTATCCGTTGGATGGTGCTACGGTGGAAGACATGTACCGCACCAGCTGGATTAATACGGTCGGTGGTCTGTTCCAGTGCGGTCGCAAGTATATGTATGTGCCTTGGCAGGGATATAACCCTTCTAACAACCTGGGCAACCAGACTGCCGACATGCCTTGGCAGAATGATTCGCACATGCCTTGCCCTGAAGGATATAGAGTGCCTACCCGCGACGAACTGAACTCCTTGCTTCCGAAAGGCCAGGAGATTCCCGGTACTTATACGGCGGGAAACGGAGAACGGATTACCGCCACGCTCCATGTAGGAGAAGGTACGTTGGTGACCCCTACCGGTGTCACCGGAACACAACATTACGTGAAGTTTACTTCGGAAGATACCGGCCGTTACCTCATCATACCTTTGGCAGGTGGAAAGGGCGACAAATCGACCTCCAACAATCCCTCTTTCGGAAAACGTGCCGTGTTGTGGACTAGCCAGCGCGACGGTTGTCCCGGAGGATATGCCTGGGCCTATTGGATGCAGTTCGAAGGAAAAGATTCGACCGTCATTGCCGAACAGCGATTGCAGATGGAGGCGTTCGCGTCCTTGCGTTGTGTAAAGAAATAGAGGAGGGCAGGACATGAAGATTATAAGAATTATAATGCTTTTGGGATTGCTGCCGTTGCTGGCCAGCTGCTCTTCGGACGGGCTTGGCTTCGACAGCGCTGAACAGGCCGGCGCAGGGCAGGTGACCTTCCGGTTCGGCTTGCAGGCAGATGTCACTGCCGGGGTGCGCACCCGCAGCGAACAGCCGGAACCGATAGCCCGTATGTGGTATGCCATAGCCGATGAACGGGGCGAAGTAATCAAGCCGTTGTATCAGAAACTGGAAGCCGACTTTTCCAAACTGACCATCGAAGGGCTGGGGCATGGTGACTATACCGTGGTGTTTCTTGCTACGACTCATCCGGAATCGGAGTTTGCGGTCGACGAGCCGGCCCTGCTGTCGGACGCCTGGTTGGTGAATAGCGAGGAGAAGGCACCGCTTGATGAGGCGTGGTTTTATAAGAAGATAGCGTTGCATATCGGCAGGGAGCAGGCTCCGGTGATGCAGACCGTCTGTCTGGAACCTTGTGTGGGCAGGGTGGATGTTGACCTGGACGTGTCGTCCGAATATATGTGGCGTTTTATCCGCCACATAGCGGTCTCTTTCGATGATGCCCAAGGAGTATATACCGGCATTCAGGCTGACGGCGAGTACGCAGGTGCCGGAGGAGTGGACGCGTACGATGTCACGCAGCGCCGTTCATTTTACTCGTTGCCCGGCCGGGAGGCGCTTTCCGGACGTATAACGATTGAGTCGGAGCGTAGCGACGGAACCTCTTTTGTGCAGGTTTATCGCTTCGGTGATTGCAAGGTAGAAGCCGGACGCGTGTCGCATATCCGCATCGATTACCGCCATCCCGAAAGTGGCGAAGGCTTGCTCTATGTGCGCGAGGAAGATTTCTCCCGGTTCCGGGCGGATACCATGTTTCTGGCCGACGAGCCGCGTGAGGTGTTCTACGATAGCAATCGACGTTCCTTTCGGGTGAATGCCCCGTTGCAGGTGTCAGTATCCGATAATCATCAGTTGCTTGTAAAGTTCTTCTCGCCGGTGGGCATCAGTGATGTCAAGATACTGTGCCGTTTCAACAAAGTGAGTACGGAATTCTTCGAGTTGGCTCGTTTCGACCGTATTTATCCGTTTATGGAGGCATCGTTCCCCTTGCCGGTGGTCAGTTCGGAACGTACGTTTGTTTCGGAGAACGGTCGTCGGATAACGGTTCCGGCACAGCCGGAACTCTCCAATGACGACGTGACGTTGCTTGTCCGTACGGAAGACCCCTTCATGAAAAAGATAGAGCAGATAGACAGCCGGTGGTTTATCCGCTTTTCCGCTTATTCGGCCGATAAGGGGCATGCTTATTGGCGGCACATGGACCCCTTGCTTTGCCGTCACGGAGTGGCGTTGGCGCTCAACATGGCTTTCATGTTTGCTTCCGAAGAGTTCAATGTGGAGATGAATGCATACGAGGGAAAGCTGAAGGACAATGGAGGAAAACCGATAAATCTGGATGCCTTACGACAAAGAATCCGCAGTCATGGTGGTCTTGTGCTGGGACGTGTGGTCGGAGTAGGCGGCCTGGGTGGAGGCAATACTTATGGTCTGGCCGATTATTGTTATAAGGGTGTCTACTTTGATGCCACGGCGCCGGGGTCTCATCCGCATAGTTATCCCCGCCAGGCTATGTTTCACGAGTATGGGCATTGCTTGGGTTACAGTCATAGCAGTACGATGACATACGGCAATCAGTGGACAGTGCTTTGTGCTACGGTTTTTGTGGTCATGGGGCAAGAGGGCAAATTGCCGGTATGTTCAAAAGAGCAGGTAGAGAATCTGCCTATGTAATGTGACAAAAAAAGAGGGTGTGTCAAAACCCTCTTTTTTTTTGCCATTTTTTATATCAGTCAGGCCAGGTGGTCAATGCACCTCTCCAAGGGGTTACTTCGACGGACAGTGTGAGGTAGTGGCTGTCTTTCTCATCCGGGGTGTCCGGAGTTATGGGAGTAGGGTCGTTTTCTGAAATGCGCGGATGCCCCAGGCGGTTGATTCCCGTTACGGAGAGTTTGTAAATATTGTTGCGCACTATGGCAAACTCCATAGGTCCCGTCACGTTATTGTTCCGATTGTCGTTGTGGCGGCTCCAGCAGAAGTAGTAACAGTAATAACCTGCCGCATCGTAGTCGTCCGTGCTCGATTGATAAAGGGTGAATTGCGCCTTTTTGGCGGCTTTCCTGAAATCTGCCTGCAACGTCTTGTTGTCAATGTTCTGCTCATGCCATTTTTGCCACAAATAGTCCGGACTGGTCTTGTCCGCACTGTAGACGGCTGCTTGTCCGTTGCTTTTTATGGCGAGACGGTTCTTTGGGGTGTTTCCGAATACGGCTTTATAGAATCTGCCGGTCTCTTCTGTCAGCAATGCCTTTTCGCGTACCTCTTCCCATGTCACGTAGAGCGTATTGGCGTAGAAATAAAGAATGGGGTCTTTGGCCGGATTCCCCTTGGCGTTTGCAATGGCATCCTGCAATTTCCGGGAGGCTTTGTCGGTTGCCATGATTTGCCCTTTGAGTACGATGCCGGTGGTGATGCCGTTCTGCTGCATTTCTATGCCGGGAATGGTGTTTTCGGTCACATAGCGCCACGTGTGGTAGTCTTTTCCGTTGTTCTTGATGACTTTTGAAATCAGCGAGGTGTACCATTGGCTGCGCGCGGTGGCATCGATGTGCCAGTTGCCTCCTTCGTAGTTGCCGAGGCAGAAGTTGAAGTAGTCCTTGAACGGATAACCTTTATCGATGTTCCGGGTAATTCCTTTTTTTATGGCAGCGTCCGTGTCTACCACATAGTTGGTCTGGGGGCCGTGTCTATATTCCGTTCCGCAAATCAGTGCATCGGCATTGGTACCGTCGTCCGACACGCGTCGCAGGTAGTAGAAGTCGCGGCTCATGTTCACCAGCGCCATTTTGGTCAGTTTCACCTTCAGGGTGGCATTGGCTTCGTCATTTCCCAGCACGTAGGTCTGGTCTCCGTTTCTGCTTCCGTCTTTGAAGTCGATACGTGCCACGGCGCGTTCCACCCGGATATTGCCTTTGTTGTTTATCTCTTTCTGTTCAGGGCCTTGGCGGTTCGTGCCGGAGAAGTTGAAGGGGGTGTTCTTTTGGGTATGTTTTTCCCAATGCTCCATTTTTCGGGGTATGTTCTTTTCGATGCTTGCTCTGTCTGCGGTAGACATCAGGAATCCATGCTGATGGTCTTTTCCTCCCCACACGGTTTCTCCTCTTATTATGTTGCCATTGGCGTCTTCAGTGATGTTTTCGGTTTTGTGTATCCATTCTTTCAGCATGAAGTGCTCCTTGAAGAGGTCTCTTAATTCGTTTGTCGGGTTGCAGAAGGCATAGATATGAATCCTGTCTTTTCCTTCATCCAGCGTACCGTCGGGCTTGTAGTAGGCAGCCAGTGCAGCTTTGTCTATTTTCTGGACGGTGCCGATGGTGCCTTTGGCTTTGTTGAGGGCTGTCAACGATACTTGTTCACCGCAGGCAATGAATTTGTCGTCTTTGTCGGCCAGCACAAGCAGGATGCTGTTCACCCGGTTCTCGTGTTCTTTTGTCGCGGTGTTGCTTGTACTGCCATCACTGTCGGTCTTATTGTTTTCGTTGTCCGCATTGATATTCGCTGTAGGCAGTTGCACCTGCACATTTACGTACACCACGTCTTTCGACTTTTCCGGCTTTACATCCGTTTTTACGCCTGCTTTTTTGTCAGTGGGGTTGCCGCAACCTGCAATGATGAAAATTACCAGTATGCTGATAAAAAAAATGTTCCGTTTGCTCTTTGTCATAGCATAAAGTTATTAAGAATTTCGGCATACAAAAATAAGACAAACGACAATGTATTCCAATTTTTAACTATTTTTTTTCTGATTTTCATGAATTAACATCAGTTTGGCACTATCGTTCTGCTTTATAAATTCTCAATCTCTTCTTCTTCTGCCAGTCGGGGGGCTGCCCGTCGCCATGTCGCTTCCGGCACAAGTAGGCGGATGAGCGAGGCGCACATTGCTGCAATCTTCGGAACGGTCGGCCGCTGTTCAATCGAACGACGGAGGCCGGCCGAGCGAACGACCTTGGTCGTTCGCTTGCGTGAAAGCGTCCGGGGATGCTGTTCCCTTTTTTCGCAGGAAAAGGGAGGTTTCACCGGAAAGGCCGATGGACAGGGCGAAAGTCGTGGCAGGTGAAGGCTGTGCAGGATTGAAAATCACTCTTTGGGGCGGGGGTGATTCCGGCTTTCTTCTGCAAGGCGTGCGAGGACTTGCTCGGGCAGCGCCTCTTTCAGGAGGACGTGTTTTTCTTGGTCCAGCAGGTAGAGGACGGGCATGGAGGGGAGTATGTACGGTTCGTCGTCGGCGAGGGTGGGGGTGGCGGTTCCGGCAGTCCAGCCGTCGGGCAGTTCGTTTCCGCTACGGGGGCGTGCTTCGTGGCGGGTCGGGGATTCATGGTCGTTTTCGGTATTGATGGCGAGCACGGTGAGCCGGCCGTCGTGCAGCATCTGCTTGAATAGCCCGTCGTCGTGCAGCAGGGCGATGGCCTGGCGGCAGTGGGTGCAGTCGGGGTTATAGAACATCAGGAGCAGGCGCGGGGCGGAGGGGGTGGCGTGCAGCGTCTGTAGGTTTCCCTCCGGAGTGTGGTAGGTGAAGTCGGCGGCCGTGGTGCCGGGGCGGTTCTTCAGGGCGGCGGCGAGCAGGAAGCGGGGGCGCGACTTCTCGGTTTCGTCCAGCAGGGGGGTGCGGGCTGTTTCTTCCAGGAAGGGGATGAAGTGCTCTTCGCTCTGCATGGGCGAACCGGTGGTATAGAGGTACTTCTCGGCCAGTTCGGCCAGCAGCAGGTAGGCGGGTTTGTCGGCTTCGGCGCGCTGCATCAGCAGGTGCACAGCTCGGGTGCGGGCTTCGGCGGGCGCATGGGGGAAGAGGGAGAGGTAGTTGACGAGGTTCTGTTCCATGAAGCCGGGATTGCGGCTGCGCAGGGTGTCGGCGAAGGACATGCCGTCCCAGAAGTGTGCCAGAAGGTAGGAGGCGCGTTCGTGGGGAGTGCGCAGGGTTGCGGGGATGGCAGGCAGGGGCAGGTCTTGTGTCTGATTTTGTTGTGCGTTCATGCTGCCACTGATGGCGGTAAGTATGAGGCATATCAGAAAAATTGAAAGTCTGTCATTCATTTCTCTCTCTGGTGGTTTAAGAGCCTGTTTAAATTTTGTCCGATATTCTCAAAAGAAACTGAGTAAAAACTTCTTTAAGCAAAGTTTAAACAAGCCCTTGAATGTCCGCTGATTATTCTTCTACACAACGGATGAAGCAAGCATCCTTACCGGATTGTGCCGCAGATACTCCAAATGGGTAAAAGTCAAAGGTAAAGTAGTTGAAATCCCACGCTATTACATTGCTAAAATCGACTCCCATATCATGATTCTGATTTATATTATATTTGTTAAGCCAATAAACTGCTCCCGGCCTCATATATATATCATAAAGGAGAGGAGAATTATTTGCTGTAGTCTCCGCTAAGAATGTATTTCGATAAGCGGCATATCTTAGTACTCCCACTCCTTTGCCGTCCTCAGGCGTGCTGCTGCCAAACCCCTCCCTATCATGATTTTTTCTATGACCGTATCCGGAAGCTCCAATGGGGAAAAACAGGTTCTTTCCATTTTTTTTATTGTAGACAAAGCACCCCCGCATTCCGCGTCGGGTCTGTTCATAATTGTACTCATAGACCTCTGTTATTCTATCCAAAGTTTCTTGAGATTCATCCCCATATAGCACTCCATATCCTTCTGCTATATCTTCTCCTTGGTATAGAGCTAAAAAATCTTCAAAAGAAGCTATGCGGGCATTGGGAATTTCCGGGGTTCCAAACTCGGGTTCCTCTGTATTCCCCCAAGGACTAAAGTCAATTGATTTTATACTGTTCCATGTAGTATTCGTTTTATTTTCCGTGTTATTGGTGGCAATCTGTAACTTATCTGCATCATTTTGAAAACTACCCGGATTTATATTAATCCAAGGACTTGTCGGATTTTTATTGCACATTGCATCAATCGGTTGCTCTAAGTTCTGAAATTTGAACAAGGAGCCTTCTTCCAAAGGAGAATCTGTTTCCTTCGAACTTGTCCGTAGATTATGGGCATGCCACTTGGTTCCTGTTCCATCGAATAAGTCATCCGGAGCATCTCCTTGTCTGACGAAAATCAGATGATAACAAGTATAATTGTGATATTCTACCCGGATAATGGCATAACGGTTTTCCTGCTGGCCACAGGTTCCATTAAATTTGATACGAAAATCTATCGCAGAACCAGTCTCTCCTTTGATGGTATCGGTGGAAGCTCTTGTTTCGTCACTTAATGTAATAAAATTGTCTGTTCCACAATATACATACGCTTTCCAAGGACCTTCTGAAGTAAATGTTTCAAACTGTGTTGCATTTTCTTTAGGAAGACGTTTCAGTTGTACGTGAAAGTCGTTGTCGTTGTTATGGCTACGCCAAACTCCTTTAGGATTGACTATACGCCGCACTTGATAGATGACAGGATTTTGATTATCCTTATTGTCTGCATTTGATAGGGGACGACCATCGAAATCCGTACCATCTGTTGATATCTTACTACCATTCATAAATGTTACCACTATTTTTACCTCTGATTTGCGTTGATAGGCCACGTATGGATTATTTCCGGTATAACCGGTGTTTTTAATTAATTGTTTGGCACGGGTGTACATGGGTAATTGGACATGAAACACACTGTCGCCCTCATTCCTTACAATACATTTCCCATCACTATTACCTTGGTTGTCAAATGTCTCATACTCTTTGCTTTCACCTGACTCCGGCAACTTCTCGCCAGCAGGTATGTACTCACGTTCTCCTCTTTTATGACTTTCGTAATACTCTTCGTTAGAGTTTGCCGTTACATTCAAATCTTTTGTTTGTCGAAGTGATAAAAAACCATTCCACTGATTTTGGTATGGTAAATCCATATTCTTCCAATAGACAAAATCCGTTGCAGGATTATTGGGAGCCCATCTGTTATCCATGATTCGTGCTTCTATCTGTTTTATTTTTTGTCCCCCCGTTCTGATTTTAAGCGGAAGCATCATTGAGTGATTATACAGATAGGATATATAGTAAGGGTTGGGAACTTCGATACCGGGTTCAGGTTCTTCGTATTCGATGTGCCAGTCCACGTCGTTGGCATATTTGTTGAACTTCAGTGTCAGTTTGTAATGGTGGTTACGCTCGGCATCATAGTTGTCAGTGATATTTTTACCCAGCATGAAGCGGTAAATAATGTCACCGTTGCCCACCCGGCCGTCAACATTGGAAACATAGTAGGCTTTTACTTCGATGTAAGTACCATAGGGCTTTTGGTCTTTATAGAATTTATCTTCGGGCTTGTTGTTCAGTCCCGGTGCATCCAGTTCTTTATCACCGTCTGCGTCCTGTTGTTTGTCTTTTCCTTTTCCCTGCATGTTTTCATAGAAGAAGAGTGCTTCGTTGGTTTCTCCATGAGCCAGTTTGGCATAGTCCGCCCTCTTGCTGTCATATTCCGCTTTCGCTACAGAGACTCCTTTTTTGTCGTTGTTGATGTAGTAATAATACGGTTTACCTTTCGTGATACGTGCCGGCCAATGTTCATCGTAGCTTGTTCCTTCGGCATACGTAATGCTTTCGCCATCTGCTATAAGGTCTCCATAATCTTCAATGTCATCATCTGGATTCCGGTTGATGGTGCTTTTCTTGCCCAGATAGCATTCCGTAGGTATGTCCTTGATGGTAACCGACTTGAGGTAGATATATACATTCTCGTGAAGGTCGGAACCGTCGTAGGCAATGGTCACTTTGGAAGCGGCACGGCGTATCCAGGCGTGCAATTTGACGGATGCCCGGTTTATAACTGCCACTTCATCGTTCTGCACGCTTCCTGTAACGGTGAAATAGCCGAACATCTGGTTGTTGTCGGCTACTTCATCCCTATCCCATTGGAGGGAAATGCTTTTCAGGCCGTCTGCGGTTTTTATGGCTTCGGCATAGTCATCATTCGTAAGCAAGTCCTCCATATTGGCCACCGCATAAATCCGATAGCGTCCGTAGGGGATTTTCAGTTTGAAGTTGGCATGGGGCGTCTGTGCTTCGGCGGGAGGAAGATTCGAGTCGGGATTATTATCCGGTCTGTCTTTATCTTCCAATTGATATTGCCCTTCGCCTGTTCCTTCGGTAAGCGGATATGACTTCAGTAACTCTCCCTTTTCATTATACAGCAACACGCACAAGTCCTCGATATTCTTTATCACATTCCCTGCCGTACGCGTATTTCCATTCAATGCAGGAGTAAGGGGCTTGAACTTCACGGTTGCGCTGACGAGGCTTTCGCCTTCGCCTGTCTCGCCGCCGTTGTAGAGCGGGTCGTCCTGGCAGGCGGCACTGCCGAGGAGCAATATGCACAAAAGTATGTAGGTCAAAAAGTTGCGTTTCATATCCGTTGCTGTTTTTTTGTATGTATGTTTTAAGAATGAAGCCTTCCGGTGTTTTTCCAGGCGAGGGAGGCTCCTTCGGTGTTTAGCGTTTCTTCGGGTCGCCTTTCTCGTCCAGCCCGAATACGGGGTCGAGTACTACTTCCCAATAAGGTTCCACGTCCACTTCCAACTCCAGTTCCGCCTCGGAAAGGTTCTTGAAATTCACCTTTACCTTGACATGCGTGTTGCGGAAGAGCGAGGCCAGATTCGGCAATGTGGCGGTGTAGCTTCTTGCCACTTTAGGACTGTCCGGAGCAGTCGTCTCTTCATCAAAGCCCTCTTCCGTGTGGATGGTCACTTCGTACTCCTGCAGTTTCAGGTTTGCGTCCTTGTCTTTTGCCAATGTACCGTCGCTTTCGGGCAGGTAGACGGGTGTGGTGAATTTTGCTTCTTCTCCTGCTTTGAGGGCAGATACCTCTATGGCCTTGCTGAATGAATAGTCGAAATTTCCGTCCTCTTCTCCTTCTTCGGGCTGCGGCACTTCGTAGTCGGTCAGCCATTGGTATTGGGTCGTTTCGCTTTCCGTCTTTTCCGATTCCGCCACCATCCACGTCATCCAGTCTTGGGCGGTACCTTCTCCGGTCAATATTGCTTTGTAAGGATTATCCTTATCCCCGGTATCTGCCACCCAGTATTTTCCGTCTGCATCTTTGTTGACATGCGGCATCAGATACATCCGGTCTTTGATGGCTTTCTTCAGGCTGAATCCGGTCACGTTGATGGTCCGTTCCGCGGTTTTGCCGAATGCGAAGGAGAACTTGGTGGCGGCGCGCACCACGTACAGCACTTCGGGCATGCCTTGGTAAAAGCCGTTTGCGAAGTCTTTTTCGTGCGCCTCGTCTTTGGGGGGAATAGTTATTTCGTAGACCGACGTCATCGGCATGCCGTTTCCCGCTTCGAGGGCTGTGGCATATTGGTAGCCGCCGTCTTTATCTCCCAGTCCGAAGACATAGCCGTCTACGGGTGCTTTCCCATTTGCGTCGGGCAAGAATGCACGGGTGCTGAAGTTTAGCAAATTGCCGTTCGTGTCCTCCAGTCCGTTGCAGTTGGCCAGCAGGTAGATACGTTTCTGGCAGCCGGCTTTCACCCGGAAAGTGTACTCGTCCGAGAGTTGTATGTTTGTCTCGGTGATGAGCCGGTTTTCTTCCACCTCCCATGCGCTTGCGCCGTCCGTATCGTCGCTCGCCTTCGAGGCGATGACGATTCGCAATTGATTGATATTTTCGTCATCGGGGGTGCCGTCGGCACGTGTAGAGGCTCCCACTACGGCTGTGTGGAAGGCCAGATACACGGTATTGTCTTCCTCGGCGGGTGGCTGCTGCACGATGGATTCGTCGTTGCACGAAGTAGCTCCCAGTAGGCCGCAGAGGAGGCAGATTCCGATGATATGTCGATGCTTCAATTCCATTTGAAAAGCTGTTCTTGGTTTGTTGAAAGTCGTTTGCCGGGTAGTCCGGTTTTTATGTGCCACGCATGCCGTAGTTGTTACAGTTCCACGTCATTGATGCGTACCACCCAATCGTTTACCACAATACATGTATTCAACCAGCTGTCGTTGCCGTCGTTGTTCTTTAGGAAGAAGAAGAGTGTCCAGCGGCTTTCGCGGTCCAGATACTCTTGGTCGTCCATGTCGTAGCGGTCGCTCTGCATCAGCAGCAGGTATTTGTTGAGGGGGATGTCTATCACGGTCGCTTTGTCGGCATGCCGTTTCACTACCAGCCTGGGAGAATTCCTGGCCATCAGGCGCGGCACGCTCAGTTCGGCATATGCCACTTCGATGGGTTCGGGCGCTACTCCGGGCACTATGACGGATGACCCTGTCCGTGCCTGTCCTTTCACCCACGGGGTGTAGGTGACGTCGGCCACCGGCAGCAGGTCGTTGTCGTAGTTGAAGAGGGTGTTGTCGTCCGTAATCTCGAAGTCGAAATCCTCGGCTTTGACAATGCCTCCCGCCACTTGCTGCAGCACGATGCGTATGCCGTTGGTGTTCTTCATCATCTTTACCGTGCCTTCGTTGTAAGACTCGGCCGTTTCCATGGTGAGTTCTCCCCAGAACATATCGTGCAGCAATTTCCGTTCGGGCAGGCTGAGGCAGTCGGCGTTCAGTCGGGTCCTGAGCTCGGTGCGCTTGGTACTTGTGTTTACGGTGAAAGAACTCTTTTCGCATGCGATTCCTCCATATGCCACAAAATGGTATTTGCCGTCGGGCAGGTCAAGCTTCATCCGGTAGTTCTCGTCTTGCAGTTCTGTTCCGGTTACAATCTTGGTATCTACGTAGTCGTCGTTCTCGTCGTAGATATAGAGGGTGAGGCAGTCCACTTGGTTGGGGAACGCATTGGCGTACTCCATGTTGTAGTCGTAGACGAAGCGCAGCGATACGCCGTGGAGACACGGGTCGAGGTCTTCAAAGATGCGCTCGCACGAGGATAAGGCAACGGCTGCCAGCAGGGCGACGAGCACCCTGCCTGCGAACCTTGAAAATCTATTTCGCTTATTGCTTTGCATACTTGTTGTTTTTTAGAATTCAATGTCGTTTATGCGAACCACCCAAGGAAGCACCTCGACAGAGAGCTTCAGGTAGATGTCGCCCTTCTCGTCCGGAGTTCCGGGGTCGACGGGGTCGGGGTCGTTTTCGCTAAGGCGCGGATGACCAAGGCGGTTGATGTCGACAACAGACAGTTTGTACACGTTGTTGCGAACCACAGCAAACTCCATCGGGCCCATTACACCGTTGTTGCCGTTGTCGTTGTGACGGTTCCAGTAGAAGTAGTAGCAGTAGTAGCCTGCACCGTCATTCTCGTCCCTGCTCGACTGGTAGAGGGTGAACTGATGGTCTTTGTTGGTGGCTACTTTCTTGAAAGCCGACAGGGCGGCTGCATCGTTGTGGTTCTTTTCATTATGCCATATGTTCCACAGGTGGTCGGGGCTCTCGGTATCATCACTATAGACGCTTTCCGACGGAGTATTGGTCGGTGTTCCGAATACCGCTTTCTTGAATTCCTCGTTTGCCGTTGCGTCAAGTGCGGCTTTGCGTACTTCTGTCCAGCTTACATAAAGTTGGTTGGAGTAAGCGTAAAGGATGGCATCGGCATCAGAATCGCCTGTTGCCTTGTTGATAGCATCTTGCAATGCTTGGGGAGCATCTGTTGTTACTTGAATTTTTCCTTTAAACACGATGCCGGTACTGATGCCGTTCTCCTGGTTGTTCATGCCGGGGATGGTGTTCTCGGTGGCATAACGCCAGATGCGGTAACCGTCTCGACTGTGTCCGTTGTTCCATTCGTCATCGTTATCTTCTTCTTTCTTGATAACGTCGCTAATCAGACTGGTGTACCACTGGTCGCGGGCTTTCTCATCAATGCTCCAAGTGTTGTTATCTTGGTGTCCGAGACAGAAATTGAAGTAGGTGTCAAAAGGATAGCTTTCGTCGATGCCTCCGCTCTTTTGTTCGGCATCGGTATCTACTACGAAGTTCCAGCTTTGTCCGCTGTCATATTCAGTTCCGCAGATTTCTACGTTATCGGCCAGACCGTTATCGGATACACGGCGCAGGTAGTAGAAATGCTTGCTCATGTTAATCAACGCCATCTTGTTCAGTTTGACTTTCAGCGTAGGCTTGTCGTCTTTTTCTGCTATGACGTATGTCTGGTCCTTGCTGGGACTGCCGTCTTTGAAATCGAAGCGTGCCACGACACGTTCCACACGGATATTTCCGATATTTCCGATTTCGGTGCCGTTGCTCAAGGTGTTTTTGCCCGAGAAATCGAAGGCGTTCTTTTCATTCGTAAAGTTGTCCCAATCGGTAAAATTCTTCGGAATATACTTTTTTATGTCTTTGCTGCTTGCCGTGGCCATCAGGAAGCCTGCCTTGTGGTCGTTTCCTCCCCAGACTGCTGCTCCTGTAGCAGTTCCGTTAGGTTTTTCTTCAAGAGTGGCAATCTCGTCAATCCATTTGTTGTCGGTACCGGACTTTTCGAAGATTTGTTTCAACTCCATTGTCGGATTGCAGAATACATAAAGATTGACTTGGTCTTTTCCTGCTCCAAGTGTCCCGTTGCCATAGTAAGCGGCCAATGCGGATTTATTGATTTTCTGGGTTGTGTTGACGATTCCTTCACGCACTACCGGCAATGAGTTGTGTTCGCCGGCAGCGATGAAGTTGTTGCTTGCATCCGCCAATACAATCAAGACGCCATTCACCTTGTTCTCGTAATCCTTTCCTATTTCCGTACCGTCTGTACTGGTTCCATAGTCATCATCCTTGTCTGAGTCGGTCTCACTTCTTGTGTTTTTCCCTCCTACGGGCAATTGTATGTTCACATTCATGTATACGGCATCTTCGGGATGTCCCGGGTATACGCCCGGTTCATTGCTGCCGTTCAGTTCGTTGTCGCTGCATCCTGCAATGGTACACATTGCCAGCATACCAATGAAAAAAATACTCCAGTTTTTTCTTTTCATAGCGTATAATTTATTAAGAGTTTATTTATTTCGGTGTTATATTCTTGTTGTTTCCTCTCCTTTATTCCGCGTCTTCGGCCATCTCTTGTCTTATGCGTTCTATCTGTTGCAACGCGTCTTCCGCTTGCGCCACTCCTTTCTGTAACGCTTGCTTCAGTAGTGGTTGGGCTGCGTCATAGTGCTTCAGCAGGGCGGCGTGTATGCCGCGTGCGTAGATGGCTTCGGGAGCATCGCCCGCCTTGCTCAGATAAGTTTCGGCTCCTTTCAGGTCACCGAGGCGTAGGGCAGTATTGGCAGCGTTGAGGTTTGCCACGGGGTCGTCGGGGAACATACGTACGGCAGTTGCGAAGGTAGCGTTATACTCGTCGCTGCCCGGTTCCATTTCCTGCGCGACGAGGTACATTTCGTTCAGGCTCAGCTTCTGAGGTTGGCTCTTGAGCAGGCTCCTAATCTCCGCAAGGTCTGTATAGGCACGTACCTCATACTGTACGGCATAGTCGGAATGGCGCAGTCCGGGATAGACTTCGCTCAGTAGGTAAGCATAGTCGGCGGGATAGGTTGCCTTGATTTTCCGGTCTTTCGCATCAGGGTCCAGGTCGCTGTGTATTAAGGCCAGAATGCCTTCTCTGTTCTTTAGTTGCGAGGAGGTTACGAAGCGCTCCAGTCCTTCCCAGTCTTCGGGCTCGAAGCTGGTGGTGAAGAGTGATTGGGGGAAAACATACTGCTTGCGTACATATTCTTTCAAGGTTTCAGTACGTCCCTTGGCCAGGCGTATGTTGTTGCTGTACGATCCTTCGGGCGAGGCATATCCCTTGATGCTGATGCTGATAATCTTGCTGTCTGCATCATTCTTCACGGCATCTATGGTAGAAAGAATCTTCTTCAGCTCCTCAGGATTGCGTCGGTAGTCGGGATGTATTTCGGTACGGTTCACGGGGAAGTCGATGTAGGCTGAACCTTCAATCCGGTTGATTTTCTGCTCGGCCTTAGGGCGTATATAGGCGTACGCGGGTACGAAAGGTGTAGGTACGCGTTTTTCCAGCCGTAGTTTGCTCAGAGGGGTAGTGGTGCTGGTCAAGGGGGCGTCGCAACATCCGCAAGTGGTTTCGGTGGCGCTGAGCCGGGCTCTTCCCATCCATTTTTCATAGGGCACCGTCACGCGGTATTCTATCAGATTGCGTTCGCCGTTGCGATAGAGCCGTTCGGTGTCGGAGGCGTTTCGCAGGTGGTGGTAATAACGGTTACGCCCCGCAATGCGTATGGCAGGCAGGCTGAGGCTGTCGTCTTTAAGGGTGAGCGAAGGGGTGAACAGTACTTCACGGTTGCTTCCTTGCTTAAGTGCGGAGATGTCGAGGTCCATCGCCACGAATAGTTTGTCTTCTTGCTTTGAGACGGCTAGGTTTTGTACTGCTATCTGTCCGTCCGTCAGTGTTTGGCCGTCGGCTCCCAGTGCGCAACATAGGCATAACAAGCCAAAAATCATTTTCTTAGCTAATTTGTTCATAGTGTCCATAACCACCGGATGAATTTAGAATGTGTATACAAGGTTTACCGCGGCCTTGGTAGGACCGACGTAGTGGTGCGGTTTGTCTTTCTCGAGCTTTGTTCCGCAGTTGGCGCAAGGGTAGGCGTCGAATCGTGTGTAGACATATCCGAAGCCTATTTCGGCTTCCAGGTTCCAATGCTTGTCCAGAATCCAGGAATACCCGTATGCCGCACCCACGCCCAGGAACCATCCCTGGTAACGCCGGTCGGAGAGTTTGGAGAAGTCGCTTCCCAGAAAAGAGAAGTCGTTTTTCAGCCCGCCAACGTTGTATTGACCTCCGAGCAGGTGTGCTCCAACGAAGTGTCCTGCCCATCGGTCGCAAAACCAATAGCGTGCTTCAGGTTGCAGAAGCCAATGCTTCCACTTCCGGTCGTGCGAGAGTGTCCATCCGTTGTAGTTGGCAGATACGTCGAGCGTCCATCTGTCTGCCAATCCCGTTTCCACGCCTGCGTTCAGTGTAGCGAAGGCGTCGTATAGCAGATTACTTTTCAGAGCCACTTCCTGACATTTGGCTCCCATGCTGAAAAGACCTAAAAACAAAACCGCATAAAGTTTTAAAGTCATCTTTCCCATTATTTAAGATTTGTTAGTGTCATTAATATCTTAATCTCTTCTACTTGTAGAGAAAAATTATCAAATTACCAATTCTCTTGGGAAGAGATGAAGTTTTGATTTTAACATCAGCTTGGTTCCATCTCTTGGGAAGAGATGTATTTGCCTCTGTATGTTTAAAGTAGGTCTAAAATGAGCTTATTGGCTTTGTCTATAATTTCTGTATTAAGTGAAGCCAGATATATCAGCGTTGTATTTTCAGAGTCGTGTCCCATTCCTTCGCTAATGACAGAAAGCGGAATGTTTTTGCTTTTGGCCACAGTGGCCCAAGAATGGCGCGCAACGTACATGGTGAGCGGTATGGAAAGTTGCAATATGCTGCCGATAAATTTTAATTTTTTGTTGACGAGGTGTAGCGCATTATTGTACTGTTTTCTTTCTTCTTTTCCTGTCTTATGAATGATGGGGAGCAGATAAGGTGATTCTTGGGATATGTGGTATTTTTCGAGTATATCTTGCATATCTCGTTCCCATCGTATGCAAAGACGTTGTCCGGTTTTCTTACGTCGATAGGTGAGGATTCCGTTTTTCAGGTCATTTTTTTTCAGGTAAGCCATATCCACAAATGACATGCCTCGGGTGTAGAAGCTGAATAAAAACATGTCGCGTGCATAGTCCAATGAGGGGCAGTGTGACAAGTCCAGGTTTCGGATGTTGCGAATGGTTTTTATGGGCAGTCCTCGCCGTATGGTTTTCTCCACTCCTGTATAGACATTCTTGAAGGGGAATACTTGTTTCGTAAAGCCTTTCTCTACCGCCCGGTTGTACACGGCCCGCAGTATTCGGTTGTAGAAGGAGATGGTGTTCATGCTCACTCCGGTCGATTTGAGATAGGCCTCATAGGAAGCCGTCAAGTCTGCGTCGAAATCTTTCCAAAGTACATCCTTTCCCTGACGGAAGCGCATGAAGCTGTTGAGCGTACACGTGTAGGTCTCGCCGGTGCGCACTTTGCCCAGTCGGTGCATGCGGTCGATGTTTTCTTGCATGAATAGTTGTAAGGTTGCTTTGGGCGAAGCATTGTTCTTTGCCTGCTTGCTTTGCGTGGCGGCAAGCTTTGATTTGTTCTTGATAGATGCCATGAATTAAAAAAATTAAAGTGGATAAAATATTGCTGCTGTTTTGATGCAGCTTTCAGGAGGCAAAGATGTGGTTTTTAGTTGAGATACAAGTGTGTGCTTTGGCATCGGAGCACACACTTGCGTTTGGTTATCTGATTTTTTCCCGGATTTTGGTCAGGTATTTCTTCATTCCTTCCGCATCCTTATTGCTGATGATTTCCAGTAGGTTCTTCAGTTCCAGACGGATGTTCTCCACTTGTGAGGGGGTGCGCGGATTGAAAAGAATTTCTTGGAGCAGGTAATCATCTTCGCTCAGCAGACCTTTGGCGATGGCCATGTGCTTTTTGAATGTAGTGCCCGGAGCTTCCTGGTGTTTCATTACCGCTGCAAACACGAAAGTGGATACAAACGGAATGGATAAGGAGTATGCCACAGTCTCATCGTGCTCGTCGAATGTATATTCAAAGATGTTCAGCTTCATGGTCTGGTAGAGGTCCTTGAAGAAGATTTTCCCCAAGTGGTCGCCTTCGCTGATGATGATGGCATTCTCTGTATTCAGATTGTTGAGGCTGGCAAAAGTGGGACCGAACATAGGATGCGTCGACACGTAGCGGAAGCCGCTTTCATCGTAGAACTTTTTCAGTCCGGTCTTTACCGAAGCGATGTCGCTGATGATGCAGTCTTTGGGCAGTACCGGCAGCACTTGGCGGAAAGCGTCCAGCGTGTATTTCACCGTAACGGCATTGATGACCAGCTCCGGCTCGAAGTCCTTGATTTCTTCCAGTGTGGTGAAGCGGTAGGTGTTGTAGACAAAACGCAGTTGGTGCGGATTGACGTCGAACACAGCCGTCTCATGCTGGAAACTCAATATATCTGTAAAGAAAGAGCCCATTTTCCCGGCTCCAAGTATTAGTATTCTCATGATGTTTAATGTGCTAATGTGCCAATGTGCCAATGTGCTAATTGTCATGCGGCATCACTGCGCAGCCAATTAGCACATTGGCACATTAGCATATTAAATAATTACTTATTTATAATTTCCATTTGTTGCCTCACACTCTCTTCGTGTATCGCCTCAAATACCTTTTTGATGAATTCAGCATCCATGCCACACAATGCGCCTTGCGAGCCGCGTTTCTCGAGGATTTCGTTGTAGCGTCCGGTTTGCAGGATGGTCATGTCATGCTCTTTTTTGTATGTACCGATTTCACGTGCCACACGCATCCGTTTGGCCAGCTCCTGAATAAGATTGTTGTCGCATTCGTCTATCTGCTTGCGCAATTCGCTGAGGTTCTCGGTGCTTTGTGTTTCCTTGCGGATGACCAGCAGGTTGAGGATGTAATCCAGCACATCCGGGGTGACTTGCTGGGCTGCATCGCTCCAGGCACAGTCCGGGTTGCAGTGGCTCTCGATAATCAGTCCGTTGAAGCCCAAATCCATAGCTTGCTGGCAGAGTGGAGCAACCAGTTCGCGCTTTCCACCTATGTGGCTGGGGTCACAGATAATAGGAAGGTTGGGAATTCGGCGGCGCAGCTCAATGGGGATATGCCATTGGGGCAAGTTACGGTAGAGCTTTTTGTCATAGCTGCTAAACCCGCGGTGGATGGCACCCAGACGTTTCAAGCCTGCATTGTTGATACGTTCCAAAGCTCCAATCCACAGCTCCAGGTCAGGATTTACCGGATTCTTCACCAGTACCGGGATATCTACGCCTTTCAGTGCATCGGCAATTTCCTGTACGGCGAAAGGATTGGCGGTGGTACGTGCACCTACCCAAAGAAGGTCAATTCCAGCCTTTAGGCATTCGTATACATGTTTGGCGGTAGCAACTTCTGTTGAAACGTACATGCCGGTTTCTTTCTTTACCTCCTTCAGCCATGCAAGGCCGTCTACGCCTACTCCTTCGAAGCCGCCCGGTTTGGTGCGCGGTTTCCAGATGCCGGCACGGAATAGCTTGAGGCCTTTGTCTGCCAATTGTTTGGCGGTGCTCATTACTTGTTCTTCGGTTTCGGCACTGCAGGGGCCGGCTATTACCATAGGGCGTTTGTCTTCAACACCAGGTAATGTGATAGGTTCTAATTCGAGTTCCATATTCTTTATTTGTTTAATAATATTCTTTAATTATGCTTTTTCTTCCTTGTGACGTTTCCTCCTTTTCAGAAGACCTTCTGAGCAAGGTCCCGGAGATTTAGTAAAACGTCGGAGAAGATTTACTAAATCGTTCCTCCCGTTTTAGTGAATCTCCGGTGGAGTTTTAGTAAACGGGATTCCGGCTTTAGGGTGTTCATCTCTTACTTGTAAGCATTTATTTCATGTCCTTGATACGCTTCAATGCTTCTGCCAGTTTATTGTCCTTACAGCAGAGGGAGATGCGGATATACCGTTTCCCGTTACTTCCGAAGATAAATCCGGGAGTAATGAACACTCTGGCTTTATGCAGCACGTGTTCAGTCAGTTCTTCCACGTCTGTACAGCTGTCGGGTATCTTGCCCCAGAGGAACATGCCTACCTGGTTTTCGTCGTAGGTGCAACCCAGGGTATGCATGATTTCTCCTGCCAACTGACGGCGGTTGCGGTAATTCGCGTTGTTGCCGTCATACCAGTCTTGCTCTGCTTCCAGGGCAGTGGCGGCTGCCAGTTGCATGGCACGGAACATACCGCTGTCGATGTTGCTCTTTACTTTCAATATCCATTGCACGAAGTCGGCATTCGAGGCAAGCATGCCGATACGCCATCCCGGCATGTTGTGGCTTTTGCTCATGGAATTGAATTCTATGCAGCACTCTTTGGCACCCGGAATGCTGAGGATGCTGATGGGATGTTCGTTCAGGATGAAACTGTAGGGGTTGTCGTTTACGATGACGATGTCCTTGCGGCGTGCGAAGTCCACCAGTTTCCGGTACAGTTCCGGTGTTGCGTTCGCCCCGGTGGGCATATTGGGATAGTTGGTCCACATCAGTTTTATACGGCTCATGTCCATCCGTTCCAGTTCGTCGAAGTCGGGCATCCAGCCGTTTTCTTCTTTCAAGTTATAGTTCACGACCTCGGCACCCAGAATCTTGCTTAATGAAGTATAGGTGGGATAGCCGGGATTGGGAACCAATACTTGTTCACCGGGGTTGACAAAGGCCAGCGTCACGTGCAGGATGCCTTCTTTAGAGCCGATGAGCGGTTGTATCTCTGTGTTGGGATTCAATGCTACACCGTACCATTTTTTGTACCAGTCCGCAAAACCGCGGCGCAGTTCGGGGATACCTACGTAGGGCATGTAACCATGTCCGTCCGGATTGCAGGCAGCTTCGCAAAGTGTCCGGATTGTCTTTTCGGAAGGCGGCATGTCGGGGCTTCCGATTCCCAGGCTGATGACATCCATTCCTTCGGCATTCATTTGTGCCACTTCTTTCAGCTTCTTCGAGAAGTAGTATTCGCTTACGCTTGCCAGGCGGTCGGCAGGCTTTATTCTACACGTTTGATTTTCCATCTTCATATTCTCCTAATATTTTCAGTTCTTTGGTCAGCGGTGTGATGGCCGCAATGGATTGTTTATATCTCAGTACATTGTCGAAGACGACATCTACGTAAAACTGGTATTCCCATTCACGCCCGATGATGGGCAGTGATTGTATCTTGGTCAGGTTGATGCGGTAGAAAGACAAAATAGACAATACCTGGGAAAGGCTTCCTTCAGTATGGGGAAGTGTGAATACCATGCTTGCCTTGTTGACGTCCTTGCTGCGATGCCGGTTCAGTTCATCTACTTGCCAAGGGTCGGCTACGACCAGGAAACGGGTGAAGTTATGTTTGTTGGTTTCGATACCTTCCTGCAGGACCTTCATGCCATAACGCTCTGCAGCAGCTTTGGAGCAGATAGCTGCATGGCCTTTCAGATGTTCCTGTTGGATGATTTCGGCACTGCGGGCGGTATCTTCGCCTTCCACCACTTTGATTCCGGGGTGTTGCCCCAGGAATTCACGGCATTGCATCAGGGCGATAGGGTGGGAGTTGACTTCGGTAATATCATCCCAGTCTTCATCGGGCAGGCAGACAAAACTATGGGAAATACGCAGCTTGTACTCGCCGACAATCTGTGCGCCACTTTGGCGTAATAGCTCATTGTTATGCAGCAAACTACCTGCAATGGTGTTTTCTATTGCCAGCATTCCTATGGTCTGACTGTCTTTTTTGATGGCACCGAACACGTCTTCAAAGTTGGCGCAACAGATTAACTCTATTTCTTCTCCTTCGAAGTACTTGTGTGCGGCGATGTCGTGATACGAGCCTAATGTTCCTTGAATGGCTACCTTTTTCATTATTCTTTATTTTCTTGGTTATGCTATAAAAAAATCCCGCTTCCATACGATGGAGCGGGATTCAGTATATTTACTTGGTTCTCTATTCAGTCCTTAAGCATCACTGTCACTTGATACATACAAACTCCCGCTCTACTTTCTGGCTAAAGTAAAAGT
>PPYE01342884.1_pt1 | contig 74634 bp, 78 predicted proteins | sample 1559881 | NCBI WGS metagenome assembly PPYE01 (sample SAMN08240022, study PRJNA423297) | Human gut metagenome, whole genome shotgun sequencing project. | reverse complement strand
TTTCAACGAATCCAGGAGGTTTAACTATATGCCAGTCTACTTTATTCATAGCATACCAGCGTGGAGAAGGTGTCGCCGGGAGGCGACGGATGAGGTTTAAACCCCATATTTATGGCTACATTTTAACAAACTTCCTCAGTCAGTCCTACGGACTGCCAGCCCCTACAACGTTTTGCGGCCGCATCCAAACAGCCCGACAAATTCTGCAAGTGGCTGTTTGGTCAATAAGGCCCATGCGATAGCTGCCTGCAAAGCAAGTCCTTAGGACGCAGCTGCGCAGCTAGCAGCAAACCGCTCAGGGGCCAGTCTTAGGCCATACTGGCCATGTGTAGAACGGGTATTGAGAAAGCATCATAGTACGTAGATGATTGCAATATCCATTTTTTACCCCTCACAGGTTGCCGTGGAACTCCCTGACCAATTATGGTAAAATAATAAGTCAGAGTCTAATTTGAGGAAACCTGTCATATAGGAGAATATTCATGGAAAGAAATGATATAGAATTACTGGCCCCGGCTGGCACCTGGGAAGCCTTGGAAGCTGCCGTTAACGCTGGCGCCAACGCCGTCTACCTGGGAGGCAGCAGCTTTGGTGCCCGGGCCTACGCCGACAACTTCGGTCCCGACGAACTGAAGCGGGCCATGGAGTTTGCCCATCTGCACGGGGTGCGGATTTTTGTTACGGTAAATACCCTGGTGGACGACGAGGAAATGCCCGCCCTGGGGGATTACCTGACCTTTTTGAGCAATATCGGTACCGACGGCATCATCGTCCAGGATATGGGCGTTATCCGGCTGGCCCGGAAAGTGGTGCCGGAGCTGCTCCTTCACGCCAGCACCCAGATGACCGTTACCAATTCGGCCGGTGCTATTTTCACCTGCCACGCTGGCATGGTCCGGGCGGTGCCTGCCCGGGAAACCACCCTGAAGGAACTGAAGACCATCTGCGAAAAGACCCCGGGAGAGATTGAGACCTTTATGCACGGCGCCCTGTGCATCTGCTACTCCGGCCAGTGCCTGATGAGCAGCCTGATCGGGGGCCGCAGCGGCAACCGGGGCCGGTGTGCCCAGCCCTGCCGGCTGCCCTATACCCTGGTGGACAAACAGGGGGAGGACCTGCTGAGCCACGTAGATGCAGGCCATTACCTTTTGAGTCCCAAGGACCTGAATACCCTGGACGTGCTGCCCCAGCTCATTGAGGCAGGGGTGCGCTCCTTTAAGATTGAAGGCCGGATGAAGCGGCCGGAATACGTGGCAGTGGTTACGGATATTTACCGCCGGGCCATTGACAGCTACTTTGCCGGCAACTACCACGTGCCCGAGGAAGATCGGAAGAACATCGAACAGATTTTCAACCGGGACTTTACCACGGCCTACCTGGAAAAGAAGCCGGGCCGCACCATGATCAGCGACCGCCGGCCCAACAACCGGGGCGTGCTTATTGGCCGGGTGGCTTCCCTGTCCAAGGACTTTGCTACGGGAACCATCAAGCTGGACAAGGACCTGCACCTGGGCGACGGCCTGGAGTTCTGGGTCAGCGTAGGGGGCCGGGTAGGGACCACGGTGGAAAAAATGAAATGCGGAGGCAAGGAAACGGCGGCGGCCCGGGCCGGCAGCCAGGTGACCATCGCCGTACCCCGGGGCATCCGGTTAAACGACCGGGTGTTTCGGACCTATGATAACGAACTGATGCAGTACGCTGCCCAGTTCTTTGGCCCTGAGCACAAGCACCGGCTGCCGGTAAGCGTACTGGTCACCGCCCATTTGGGCCAGCCCATGATCGTGACCATGACCGATGAGGACGGCAACCAGGGCTATGGCCAAACGGAATTTATTGTGGAAAAGGCCCGGAAACACGCCCTGGACGAAGCCGCAGTCCGGAAACAGATTGACCGGTTGGGAACCACCGAGTTCTCCCTGGGCGAGCTGATTCTGGAAGTGGATGACGGGGTCATGGTGCCCATGAGTGAAATCAACGAAGCCCGGCGCCTGGCGGCAGAGCAGCTGACCCACAACCGGCTGGAGGCCTTCCTGCCCAGCCGGAAGAAGGTCACCTGGCAGAACGCCTGGCTGAAGGAGCGGGAAAACCATACCCTGCGCAAGCACAGCGAACTGGCGGTCCATGTGGATACCCTGGAAAAGGCCAAGATTGCCCTGGATGCCGGCGCCGATGTGCTGATTCTGGGCGGGGACAGCTACAGCCTGCCCCTGCTCCGGGCCCAGGACTACCAGACCGTGGCCGGCTGGGCCAAAACCAGGGGCAAGCAGTGGGTGGCCGCCACCTCCCGGATTGTCAGCGAAGGCCAGCTGGGCTACTTTGCCCATGCGTTTAAGGAATGGAAAGAGTGGGGCGCGGACGGGTTCCTCCTGGCCAATAATGGTCTGGTGGAAATGGCCCGGGAAACCGGCGTTCCCCTGTGGGCCGATTACGGCCTGAATATCTTTAACAGCCAGAGCATCTTGTTCTGGCTGGAACAGGGCTTTGCCGGCGTCACCCTGTCACCGGAACTGACCCTTGCCCAGGTAGGGGGCCTGGTGCGGAAATCCCCGCTGCCGGTGGCCTGCCTGGCGGAAGGGGCCCTGGAAATGATGGTGTCCGAATACTGCGTCACCGGCAGTTTCCTGGGGCACCTGGACAAGGGCAGCTGCAGCTATCAGTGCAAGCAGCCCACCTACCTGGAAGACCGGAAGAAGGAACACTTCCCCCTGAAGCAGGACCAATACGGCCGGATGCACGTGCTGAACGGCCATTTCCTGTCCATGCAGGCCCATGTAAAGGATATGGAAAAACTGGGCATTGCCCAACTGCGCCTGGACCTCCGGAGCTACACCCCGGAAGAAGTAGGAGTGACGGTAGCTACCTACCGGGGGCTTCTGGACGGGGAAAGCCGGGTGGAGGAGAATCCGCCCCATACCACCCGGGGACATTATTTTAGAGGAGTCTTATAATGGCCAGATTTGCCGTAAATACACTGGAATTTGATAAAGTCAAAGAAATGCTGGCAAAGGAGGCCGGTACGTCCCTGGGACGGAAACTGGCCCTGGAGCTCCAAAGCTCCTCCAGCTTTGAAAAAGTGAAACTGGCCCAGGAAGAAACCGCCGAAGCCCTGCGGCTTTTGGAGGAAGGCCAGCGCCTGCCCCTAGGCGGCATGAGCGATATTACCGCCATGGTAAAGCGCACCCGGGTGGGGAGCATCCTGGAGCCGGAAGAATTCAAGGCCATTAACGATACCATTGAAGGGCTCCAGCACCTGAAAAAGTTTCTGGTGGAACTGGAGGACGACTACGCAGCCCTTCGGACCTACGGCCCGGAGCTGGGGGATTTCTCCCGGCTGATGAAGCAGTTAAACTCCGCTTTGGACGAAAAAGGGGATATCAAGGACAACGCCTCCGTGAAGCTGGCCGGCCTGCGCACCGGCATTCTGGTGGCCAAAAACCGGGTGAAGGATAAGTTAAATGCCATCCTCCACGACCCCAACAACCAGAAGTACTTCCAGGACGCCCTGGTTACCATGAGAGAGGAACGGTACGTTATTCCCATCAAGCAGGAATACCGGCTGAACTTCCCCGGGGTGGTCCACGACCAGTCTTCCACCGGGGCCACCCTGTTCATCGAGCCTATGGCGGTGGTGAACCTGAACAACGACATCAAGAAGTACCACCTGGAGGAGCAGGCGGAAGTGGAACGGATTCTGCGGAACCTGACCAGCCACGTGGGGGCTGAGGCGGACAATATTCTGAGCTCCCTGGACGTAGCTGCCAAGGTGGACCTGATTTCCGCCAAGGCCAATATGGCCCAGCACCTCCACTGCTGCCGGCCTATGATGGGTACGGCCCAGCGGGTGCGCATTACCAAGGGCTGCCATCCCCTTTTGGATCCCCAAAAGGTGGTGCCCCTGGACATTACTCTGGGGGACGGCTTTACCACGCTTCTCATTACCGGCCCCAATACCGGCGGTAAGACGGTAGCCCTTAAAACCGTGGGGCTTTTTGCTCTGATGGCCCAAGCGGGGCTCTTTGTACCTGCTCAGGAAGCGGTGCTGCCGGTCTTTGGCGGGGTCTATGCGGACATTGGCGACGAGCAGAGCATCGAGCAGAGCCTGTCCACCTTCTCCGGCCATATGAAGAACATGATCAGTATCCTGGACGAGGTCCGGGAAGGGGACCTGGTGCTGGTGGACGAAGTGTGCGTGGGGACCGACCCCACCGAAGGTGCGGCCCTTGCCATGAGCATGATCCAGTACCTGTACGACAAGCACGTGCTCACCATTATGACCACCCACTACAGCGAACTGAAGACCTTTGCCTACGAACACGAGGGCATGGAAAATGCCAGCGTGGAATTTGACCCGGAAACCCTGCGGCCTACCTACAAGCTGCTGATGGGCGTGCCGGGCAGCAGCAACGCCTTCTACATCAGCCAGCGGCTTGGCCTGCCCCAGGAAATCCTGGACCGGGCCAAAACCTTCATCGGGGAAGGGCACAGCAATATGGAACGGGTGCTCCAGAACCTGGAAGGGGAACGCCGGGAATACGAAAGCCGGAAGGAAGAAATCGAAACCCTCCGCCGGGAAACGGAATACCTGCGCAACGAGCTGGTCCACCAGAAAAACGAGCTGGATAAGAGCAAGAACGCCATCCTGCGCAAGGCCCGGGAACAGGCCGACGAACTATACCGGAACGCCCGGAAGGAAAGCACGGCCATTCTGAAGGAACTCCGGGCCAACCAGAATATCGTGGAAACCACCAAGGTGGAAGAACTGGCGGAACTGTCCCGGAAAATCCTGAACAAGAACTTCTCCATTGACGGCAAACCGGTGCCGGAAGGTCAGGGGCTCACCAGCGGAAACGCCGCCGTGGGCAAGCACGTGTACGTGAAGAAGCTGGGCCAAAGCGGGGTCATCGCTGCCATTAACGGCAATGAGGTCACCGTCCGCATTGGCATTATGAAAATGAACGCCCGGATGAAGGACTGCCTGCTGCTGAAGGAAGAAAACCAGCCGGCCAAAACCTCCACCCATAAGACCCTGCGCCGGACCACCAGCCAGAGCCATAACCTGTTTGTGAAGAAGGCCCAGGACGCCACGGTCCAGATTGATGTCCGGGGCAAAACCGTGGACGAGGCCATTCCCTATGTGGATAAGGCCATCGACGATGCGCTTCTGGCCGGCATGGAACGGTTCCGGCTGGTCCATGGCAAGGGCACGGGCATGCTGCGCAAGGGGCTTACTGAGTACCTGAACCAGCATCCCAACGTGAAGAAAACGGAAATCGCTCCCCAAAGCGAAGGCGGCTTCGGTGCCACCATTGTGTACGTGAAATAGGGAGCTGTACAGAAACCAAAGAAATATTGCGGTTCCTGCCCCGTCATGTTATAATATAGGGCATGAACGAATTTCATACTTGTGCGATGAACAAGAGAGTAGCTTGCAGTGGAAAGGCACAGAGAGTGCGGAACAGGTGAAAGCCGCACCCGGACCGGCAGGTGAAGTTCACTTGGGAGCATTCGGGCTGAACGGAGTAGGCCCGGCGCTGGCCCCGTTACCGGCTAAAGAGTACAAAATAGGGTGGTACCGCGAACCTTCGCCCCTAACCAGGGGTGGAGGTTTATTTTTTTAGGAGGCGTTGCTATGAGTGACAAGCTGCAGGAATTGCGGGAAAAGATCCAAAAGGATCTGAGTGAAGTAAAGAGCGTAGAAGACCTGAAAAATATCCGTGTGCAATACCTGGGCAAGAAGGGGGCCTTGACCTCCATTCTTCGTACCCTGGGGGACGTGGCTGCGGAAGAACGGCCGAAAATCGGCAAAATGGTCAACGAAGTCCGGGCCAAGATGGAGGAACGGATCAACGAACAAATGAAGGTGCTGGAAGCCCGTCAAATGGAAGAAAAACTGGCTGCCGAAACCTTGGATATTACCCTGCCCGGCCGTCAGCCGGCTTTGGGGCACCTGCATCCGGTAACCCAAACCCTGCGGGAAATCAAGAAAGTCTTTATGCATATGGGGTTTGAGGTGGAAGAAGGCCCGGAAGTGGAAACCGACTATTTCAACTTTGAAGCCCTGAACCTGCCCAAGGACCATCCGGCCCGGGATATGCAGGACACCTTCTACATCACCGAAGATATTCTGATGCGTACCCAGACCTCCGGCGTCCAGGCCCGGACCATGCAGCAAAGACCGGGGAACACCCCCATCCGCATGATCTGCCCCGGCACGGTATACCGGAACGACTACGACGCCACCCATTCTCCCATGTTCCATCAGGTGGAAGGCCTGGTGGTGGACAAGAACATCAGCCTGGCTGACCTGAAGGGCACCCTGGAACTGTTCTGCAAGGAAATGTTCGGCTCTTCGGTAAAAATCCGCCTGCGCCCCAGCTTCTTCCCCTTTACGGAACCTTCCTGCGAAGTGGATATCAGCTGCGTGATCTGCGGCGGCTCCGGCTGCCGGGTCTGCAAGAACTCCGGCTGGCTGGAAATTCTGGGCGCCGGCATGGTGCATCCCAACGTGCTGCGCATGAGCGGCTATGACCCGGACAAGGTCAGCGGCTTTGCCTTTGGTATGGGCGTAGAACGGATTGCCATGCTGCGCTACGGCATCGATGACCTGCGTCTGTTCTTTGAAAATGACCTGCGGTTCATCCGCCAGTTTTAAATAGGAGGCAAAGCGAATATGTTAGCATCGATCAATTGGTTAAAACAATATGTAGATATTACCCTCTCTCCTGAAGACCTGGCGGAGAAACTGACCCGGGCCGGCCTGGAAGTGGAGCAGGTCATTCACCTGGGCAAGGGCCTGGAAGGCGTTATTACCGGTAAGGTGGCCCAAATCGAGCGCCACCCCAACTCCGACCATTTGTGGGTGTGCCAGATGGATCTGGGCCAGGGAGAACTGGTACAGATTCTCACTGGTGCCCAGAACGTGAAGCAGGGGAACCTGGTGCCGGTGGCGGTGGTAGGCTCCACGCTGCCCAAAGGCATGACACTCAAGAAAGCCAAAATGCGCGGCTTGGATTCTAACGGCATGCTGTGCAGCGCCGAGGAACTGGGCATTGATGCCAAACTCCTGCTGCCTGAACAGCGGGAAGGCATTTTCATTCTGCCGGATACCACTCCCATCGGCGTGGACGTCAAGGACCTGCTGGGCCTTAACGACGTGGTGCTGGATATTGACCTGACCGCCAACCGGGGCGACTGCTTCAATATGCTGGGCCTGGCCCGGGAAATTGGGGCACTCACCAAGGTACCCGTGCGGCTGCCCGAACTGTCCACCTTGGACGCTGCCGGCGGCAACGTGGCAGACCTGGGCAAGGTTTCCATCGAATGCCCGGACCTGTGCTCCCGGTTTGCCCTGCGTATGGTAAAGAACATCAAGGTTACCGAATCTCCGGAATGGATGCAGAAGGTGCTGCGGGCTGTGGGCATCCGTCCCATCAGCAATGTGGTGGACGTGACCAACTACGTGATGATGGAACTGGGCCAGCCCATGCATGCCTATGACTACGACCAGGTGAAGGACCATACCTGGATTGTCCGCCGGGCCAAGGAAGGGGAAACCCTGGTGACCTTGGACAGCCAGAAACGGGACCTGACCCCGGATATGATTGTTATCGCTGACCCGGAAAAGGCCATTGGCCTGGGCGGCGTAATGGGCGGTCTGGCTACGGAAGTGACGGACAAGACCGTGAACGTCATGCTGGAATCCGCCACCTTCCATGGTCCCACCATCCGCCGCACCTCCAAAGCCCTGGGCCTGCGCAGTGAAGCCTCCCAGCGGTTTGAACGGGGCGTGGATACCATTACCGACCACGATGCCCTGAACCGGGCGGTGCACCTGTTGGAAGAAATGGGTGCCTGCCAGTCCGTGGCCGGCATTGTGGAAGCCTACCCGGTGGAAGTAAAACCGGTGGAAATCAAGGCTGTGCCCGCTGCCCTCCGGGGACGCATTGGCATGGACATTTCCGATGCCGAAATGGAAGAAATCCTCACCAACCTGAACTTTACCGTCAACAAGGAAGCTGACGGCTCCTGGCGGGTAATCGTGCCCACCTGGCGTAAGGACTGCACCTGTGATGCGGACCTGAGCGAAGAAGTGGCCCGGATGTACGGCTACGACCGGCTGCCCTCCACGCTGCCCCAGCTGGATATGGCAGGCGGCGGCCAGGCTCCTGTAGAAGACGTGAAGGACACCATGCGGGATTACCTCACCGACTGCGGCTTGAACGAAATCATGAGCTACACCTTTATCAACGCAAACTGCTTTGACAAGCTGGGCCTTCAGGCAGACGACGCCCGGCGCCAGGCAGTGCAGATTATGAACCCCATCAGCGATGACTTTAAGACCATGCGCACTACCATGGTGCCCAGCCTGCTGAACACCGCTGCCTACAACCAGGCCCGGCAGAACGACCGGATTGCCCTGTTTGAAGTGGGCCGGGTATTTATCCCCAAGGGCCTGCCCATTACGGAGCAACCGGAAGAAAAGACCCGCCTGTGCATTGCCCTGAGCGGCCGCCGGAACGAACTGAACTGGACGGAAAGCAAGGACAGCTTCGACTTCTTTGATCTGAAGGGCGTTTTTGAAGGCCTGATGGAAAAACTCCAGGTCACCGGCCTGACCTACCGGGCTGCCGATGAACCCTTCCTGCATCCTGGCAAGAGTGCCTACATTGTCTATAACGACAACGTCATCGGCTTTTTGGGTGCTGTCCATCCCCAGGTCCAGGAACGCTTTGGCCTCAGCAGCGAAACCTACGTACTGGAATGCGACGTCAACTGCCTGACCGAAGCCGCCAAACGGGTGCCCCAGTTCACCCATATTCCCCAGTTCCCCAACACCTCCCGGGATATTGCCGTAGTGGTGCCCCAGGAAGTATCCGCTGCCGACCTTCAGGAAGAAATCCGCAGCCAGGCAGGGCCGCTGCTCACCAGCGTCAAACTGTTTGACGTGTACACCGGTAAACAGGTGAAGGAAGGGTGCAAGTCCGTAGCCTTTAGCCTGACCTTCCAGGACCTGAATAAGACCCTCCAGGACCAGGAAATCGATCCTATCATCAAGAAGGTAGTGGACCATGTCCAAACCACCTTCCAGGGCATTTTGAGAGACTAGGGTACAGCAAAACTCAATTGAAAAAGTGGCAGAAAAAAGGCAAGAAAAAAACTAAAAAAAATTTAATTTTTCTCTTGCCAAACCTGCCCAACTATGATAATATATACACCTGTCAGGGAACTGACAAAAAACAAATGGCCCAGTAGTTCAGTTGGTTAGAATGCCGCCCTGTCACGGCGGAGATCGTCGGTTCGAGTCCGTCCTGGGTCGCCAATGCGGAAGTAGCTCAGTGGTAGAGCACCACCTTGCCAAGGTGGGGGTCGCGAGTTCGAATCTCGTTTTCCGCTCCACAGGAGTATAGTTCAATGGTAGAGCTACGGTCTCCAAAACCGTCGATCTGGGTTCGAATCCTAGTACTCCTGCCATTTGATTTTACGAAACATGACGATACAAAGCGGTACATGGCAATAGCCAAAACCCGCATGGAGCCTTGATTTTCAGGATTCTAACCTGTTGTCATGTATCACTAAATATCGTGTAATACACGGACGGATTCCCTATATTTTCCCTATTTGGAAAATATAGGGATATTTTTTTATAAAAAATAGGGAATCATGCCCTGTAGAGCAAGGCAGGACGCGGTTCTCCGGATTTCAATCACTTTGCGGATGTGAGGGCATCCAGGGCCTTTACGGCGCTTTCTGCCATGTCTTCCGTCACATGGGTATAGATGGCCATGGTGGTAGTGGGATCATTATGTCCTACCCGCTGCATGATTGCTTTCAGGGGAACACCCTGTTCCGCCAATAGGGAAATATGGGTGTGTCGAAAAATGTGAGTGGTCAGCTTTTTAGGGAAATGGATCCTCTTCAGGATGTGGTTCACAAAGGTAATATCCAGGGGGCCGCCTTCCCGGGTGGTGAAAATCCATTTTTCTCCGGCTTTGTCATGGGATGTAGGGTACCAGGCCCGCCGCCGCTTATTCTTCAGCATATAGTAGTCCAGGATTTCCCGGGACCGGGTATCCAGGGCCACGTGGCGGATGGAATAGACGTTTTTCGGGGTGCCCCGGACCGGCTGCTCTCCTTTCCCCAGGCCCCACTGGAGGGTTCCATTGACGTACAGGCTGTCCTTTTCATAGTCCTGATCCCGGAGGGCTGCCAGCTCCCCGAAACGGAGGCCTGTAAGGGCCTGCAGTTCGCAGGCGTCGGCCACCAGGGGCGAGATCTTCCGGAGTGCGGCCAGGACCTGCTTCAGTTCCACCCTGGACAGGAATTTTTCCCGCTGGTTCTCTACGGCTTGGATGCTTTTGGGCGGCCGTTTGATTTCCACCCGGTTCACCAGGTCCATGGAGTTAATGAGGCCCAGCTTGTAGGCACGGTTCAGAGAGCCCCGCAGCATGGTCAGGACCTTCCCCGCATAAACTACGGAATTCTGCAGCACGATTTCATCCAGCATTTTCTGGATCATGGCCGGGGTCATCCTGCCCACCAGGGTGTCTTCCGGGAAATACCTGGCAATTTTGGCCCGGACCGTCACGTAATTCTTGAAGGTAGTGGCCTTTACGAAAGCTTTCTGGGCATCCATATAGGCGCCGATCAGATCAAACAGCAGGGTAGGTGCGTCGGCTTCCTGCTTTTCAGCGATCAGCTGCTGCAGCTTTTCCCTGGCAGCTTTCTGGGCAATCCGGGAATTGGACGGAAGGGTGACCGACACCTTGCGCCGCTTCCCGGTTAGCCGGTCCACATAAGTCTCCCGGTAAACAAAACCGTTTTTATTCTTTTCAATCCACATACAAAGACTCCTTTTTAATGTAACCCCGCCAAACCGGCAGGGCTATTTCTAACCTACGAGCTTATAAATGGCGTAGCTAAATAAAATAATGGCGATTATCAGAATAACCAAAAGACAGCCTGTACTATTTTCGTTTGCAGTGCTTGACCGTACTCTTGTCATTTTTGAATTAGAATTGGCAGCTGGCTGCCCGCTGTCAATTCCAGAAGGGAGCACAAGCTCTGACGTCTTTAAATGTTTTGCATAATTAACAAGCCTAGGAATATAGTTCAACAATTTTTCGAAGGTGACGCCTTTGAACCAATAAATATCAATGTCATCCTGAGCTGAAGGCGTTATGACCTGTATAGTATGCCCAAAACGGGAGAATTTCACCCTTCCAAACTGCATGTTTTTGTACTGCAGGTTCAAAGTGCCATCTTTGAACTTATGAACATGAAGAAGATTTCCACTAATACCTGCCTGATTTAATTGATGGGCAAGTTCATCGAAAAACAGTTCTTCGTGTCGGATAATATCGTCCTTTGTGTAAATTGCCTTACGAGCCTTTTTTTCATTAGAATCTTCCACTACATAAGCCATACATTGCCTCACGACCTTATTATTTCAATTATTTTTTACAGTTAGGGCTTTCAACGGCCTCGAAAACCGGAAAGGCGATTTCCCTCAAAACTTTCTTCGCAGCTCTACCACCTTCCCCAAAATCTGGATGGGGAGGGATTCGATTTCCTTGCGGTTATAGAAGTGCGGGGTGTAAATGGCCACGTTGTGGCCGATAAGGGTCAGGCCTTCTGGGGATTCTTTGACTTCCTTCACAGTGGCCTCGTCCCCGTTGATCAGCACGATGGCAATTTCCCCGTTTTCGACTTCCGGCTGCTGGCGTACAATGACCACATCTCCTTCGTGAAGGGTGGGCTCCATGGAACGGCCTTTTATCTCTAATGCAAAAAATTCCCCGGCACGGCCCATCTGCTCGGGAATTTCTTCGAAACCAGATATATCCGTAACGGCATTTATGGGAACTCCGGCCACAACTTTCCCCAGTACAGGTATGCGGTATCCCCCAGGGACTGGGACCATCACGGAATCTTCTCCATGAGATGGGGGAAGGGTGTAGGTTATGGAAGAGGGCTCTGGATCATTCCAGCCCATAAGCACAGCGGGCGTTAATTTAAGGGCTTTTGCTAATGATACTATAACGTTCCGTCTCATATTTTCAATTTCTCCAGATTCCCATCTGGATACGGTGCCCTCACTAACGCCAACCTTTTCTGCTAGTTCTTTCATTGTCATACCTAATTCTAGTCTTTTTGCTTTAATGATGTCTTTTACTGGTTTCACTCAAATCACACTCCTTTTACAGATAGTTATATTATATTGTTGCACTTGCGTTTTTGCAATAGTTGTAAACGAATTCGCAAAAAGACTTGCAGAAACGTATTGCAAAAAAGAAAATGCTGTGGTATCATAACCTTGCGGAAAAGCAAGATTAAAAGGGGGTGGATAGAATGTTTGATAAGGCTCTTTTCAAGTATACCGTTGAAAAGAAACAGCAGACTCTAGAAAGTGTGGCTGCGCACATCGGGATTAATCCTGCGACTTTATACCGCAAAATGAGCGGTATTAGTGATTTTAATCGGAAAGAAATTCAAGAAATCAAGGAATTTCTGGTCTTGAGTGATGAAGAATCCAACAGTATTTTTTTTGCATAATAACTTGCGTAAACGCAAGCTAACAAGGTGACAACATGCAGTATCGAGATCCAAATACCAACTATGTGTATATGATCTGGCCCCGCATTGTAAGCCGCCGGGAAAAATGGCGGGTGTTTTACAAATGCGCCTGTCACGGGCTCCGGGTGGTCCCTGGCACGGTGTGGCGGGACCTGCTGGAGGAAGCGTAAGGAGGAATCAGACAATGATTAACACGGACTGCAGCATCTGCCCATTTGCGGACAAGTGCTACATGAAGGACAAATATCAGAGGCACCCACGAAGCGAAGGCGGTCTTGGGCTGTGCCCTAAAGTTGAAATTGGTTGGGCATCGGCAACCTGCAAGGCGTGCCATTTTACTGGCAAAGTCGGCAACTCGGGCGGTGCAAAGATTCGGAACTTCCGAACCTGCAAGCTGCTCCCCTATGAACCGATTGTACAGAACATCAAAGGGCACAAGAAAAACTGCCCATTCATGGAACAGGTAATAAAGGAAAGAGCTCAGCCACAGTATCCGATCAGACGGGATGCCCAGACAGAGCTAGAGCTGGATGAAGAGAATTAGAAAGGAGGCCCGTTATGGAGGTCAAAGTAAAGCTGGCGGACGACGCGCCAGAATACGGGAAAGTCGCCACCATCTGCAAGCGGTTCAGCATGGGCCAAACATCGGCCCGGGATCTGATCCATCAGATGCAGCGGGACAGAAAATGGAAAAAGGGCGTCATTGCCTACGGCAGGATGTTGCTGATCAACATCAAGATGTTTGAAGCATTCCTGATTTCGAAGAGCTACTAGGGGGTGGAGAGATTGTTCTATGCAGTGGCAAGGACTAAAGATGGATCACCCAGGTATTTTGGGTTTACCTGTAAGTCACAACGGGAATGGTGGGTGGCCGCACACCATGATAGCGACGCCCGGGCCGTGACCCGTTACGACGTAGTATTACAACGTGGAAAGGATTTTATCGTCGATGAAAACGGGCGTGTCAAGGATCGGTTTGGAAATTTTTAAAGACCCTGGCCGTGTTTGGTACGGCCATATTTTTGAAAGCCGTTGGGCAGCCCTTTTGGCAAGATGTTACAGCCGATATCATGACCCTGCGGACAAGATCATACGGGTATGGGGCGGTTGGAAGATCACACCAAAAGGCAGATAAAGGGGGCGAAAATATGAGAACAGAATGGAAGCTGAGAGCAGCAGCCATTGTTATTGCCCTGGGAGCACTAGCAGTTGCAAGCCATGCGGTGCAGGCAGTGGGAGAAATCAGAGAGCCGGCCAGCTACACCAGCTATTCCAGGAGGGTGCTGCCTGGTCAAACATTGTGGGATATTTGCGGCAAGCTGCCTTATGGCCGTGAAGATTTGCAAGACGTGATCGACCGTTGCCGGCGTGATAACGATATCCCGGACCCCGGGACGTTACAGCCTGGAAAAGTGTTGCTGATCAGAGTCAAGAAACAATAGAATGGGACATGGCCGGTTGGCTAGTGGCCGTTATTTGGGACGGGGTACAGCGCCTGGGCATGTGGGCAGGCATGGCACTGTTCCTGTTTTCGGCTACTATGGCTGTGTTTGGCTGATTAAAAAGGGAGGATTTGAAATGAAAGACTATTCCATTGACCAAGAAACGGCAAGACTGGCGAACGAACTGAAGGATAGAGCCAGGGAAAAGGATTACACACTGCTGCTGTACCTGGGGAACTGCCCGTTGGATAGCGATGAAATGGAGAAAATGCAACCGGTAGATAGCATTATCACATCGAATGGGAGCAGGGATTCCATTACTTTCGGGGTTATCTTCCTGCTGCAGCAGATTATCCATGCTTTCCAGAACGCCGCCGAAAATAAGGCCGCCGGGTGGCTGTTAGTGGCAGCTTTTTCAGCGGCCGTTACAAGATTCGGTCTTGATCCGGATTTTGGCCCGGACCATGTAAATAAAGACAATACAGATAAATACGATGCCTAGGAGGCTGCCATGGGTGAGATTTGGCAAACCATGCAGTGGATCGACGAAGAACGAAACCGTAAATGGCACGGGGCCAAAGAGGTTTACCTGAACAGGCCATTTGTTACCGGATATTTTCCTCCGGCAAAAAAGGACCTGGCAGGAGAGGATGAATCAAGCGTCCACCAAGCTGAGCCCCGAGCTGAAAAAAAGTCAGACTCAAGTAAGCCGAACCTGAAAGTGGAAAAGGAATTGGAAAAGAAGCTGGCTCAACTGGAAGCTGACTTCCTGGATGACTCTCCGGAAGCAGAAGCCAGACGGCAAAAAATGCGGGAAGAATGGGCGGCCCGGCTGGAGGCCAAAAAGAAAAAGATGGAAGCCGCCCTGGCAATCCTGCCAAAGAAAGCCTTGTGACGAAAGGAAAGGGAAGATCATGAGTGACGAAGCAGTCAAACAACCGGATCCGTTGGAGCTGATCGAGATCGTACCCGGATACCGGGAAACTAGAAGCACGAAACACCTGGACAAAGCCCTCCAGGTGTTTCACCAAAGCATCAAGAACAAGGGCCTGAAAAAGTCCTGCGAGGCCAGGGTGAAAACCCGGACCGGCGGGGAATTCTCCTACCGGTATGTGGCATTCTCTGACCTGCTGAATTCCATCGAAGAATCGCTTTTGGAAGCTGGCCTGGAACTGAAACAACCGCCGATCCAGGCAGGAAATACTGCTTTTGGGGTGTTGACCATCCTTAGCCACCCAGAAAGCGGGGAAAAAATCGTGTCCGGCCCGTTTCTCCTGAATAACGAAAAAGGAGGGATCACGGGGGCCGGGGCGGCCTGTACCTCTGCCAGCCGGTACAGTGTTACCCGTCTCTTGGGGATTGCCCTGGACGATGATGAAGATGGACAACAAAGCCAGGGAAGCAGCTACACCCAGGGCCAGCAGCGCGGAAGTTACCAGAAACCTGCAGCCGGGCAGCAGAGCCAGGGCAAGAAGTATGAATGGAGCCATCCATTCCCCCAGCCGGGCTTCATCAAGGACCATCCAAACCCCAACCAGGTCAAGATCCTGGAAACCATGTGCGAAAAGGTCAAGAAGTATCCGGCCAATGTGGCCAGCCAGTTCGGGGCCGCGGATTTTGCCAGCATGGGCTTCAAGCAGTACCGGGACGCCTATGCTGCCATTGGGGATGAAATGATCAAGAAAGGCTGGACCAATGTGAACGGGATCTGGCGGGAAAAGCAACCGGCGCCTGCTCCTGCTCCCAATAGCCCCATGGATCAGTTCGGTGACCCGGAACAGCCAATCTTTGACGAAGAAGTACCGTTTTGATGGAAAACTTTAAGGAAAGGGGGTGATTTCTTTGCAGCCAAATTGGATTTATGAGATCAACGCATTTTACAACTGGGCAGAAACAACTGACATCAAGCCGGACGCCATCTCGCTTTGGCACGCCTTGATGTTCACGGCGAACAAGGCTCACTGGAAGAGCCGGTTCAATGCTTCTGCCAGCTTACTGTGCGCAAGATCGGGCTTATCTAAATCGTCTTTTCAGCGGGCGAGGAATGCGCTGTCACAGATGGGCAGAATCAAGTTCTATTCTCGTAAAGGAAACCAGAGTGCTGTTTACGAAATCATCTTCTTCAGCGATAGTGGTGTGGTTCAATATGAACCACAAAGTGAATCACAGTTGGACCATAAACCATTTGTGACCCAATATGAACCACAAAGTGAATCACAATCCGGACCACAATCCGGACCACAACCTGGGCACATACTTAAACATAAACAAGAAATAAACAAAACAACGACTACTGTTTCGTTGTCGTCCTCTGACGGGATGAAGGAGACGTGCGAGCTGTTCGAGAAGAATGTCCACCCTTTCAGCGGACTGGTGGAAAGGGATATGCTCTGCGACCTGGTAGAGACTTACGGGGCCACCTGGGTCCAGGGCGCTATCAAGGTGGCCATAAATCGGGGCGTCCTGCGGTTGAGCTATATCACAAGAATCTTAGAGAACTGTAAAGCCGAGGGCAGGCCGCCCATGCAGGGGAAGCCGACAGGGGGAAAGACCCTGACGGCGGCAGAAAGGGAAGATCTCATACGGGAGGGATTCGAGCTATGAACGAGGTCAAGGATTACCTGGACAAACTGGCCGGGCACAGGGTTACGCCCAGGCCGGGAGACTACACGGACAGCGAGGGCTGCCTGGTGTGCGGGAAGTGTCACCAGCGCCGGGAGATACTGATCCAGTGGCTGGCCGACGACGAAGGCAAGCGGGAAACCCGGAAAGTGGCTGTTATGTGCGACTGTGAGAAGCGACAGGCGGCCCGGGAGAAGCTGGAAAATGAGAGGAAGCAGCAGAGCTACCGGATCAGCCAGCTCCAGAGTTATGGCTTTTCGCCTGCCCAGTTGGAGGGGCTGACCTTCCAGCACTGCGACTGGCAGGGAGAGCATACCCGGCTGGCCTGGAACTATTTCCAGCATTTCGACGAAATGAAGGCAGCCGGAGCCGGGCTGCTTTTCTATGGCAACGTGGGTACCGGTAAGACTTTTCTGGCCGGCTGCATCACCAATGCCCTCCAGGACCAGCACCGGACAGCCTTCATGACTACATTCGCCCGGCTGGACAGGGAACTGTCCAACTGGGCCAGCAAAGACGACAAGACAGCCGCCCTGGATCGGATCACGGGTTGCGAGCTGCTGGTGATCGATGACCTGGGCATTGAGCAGAAGAACCCCAGGATCCTGGAAACAGAATTCCAGGTGATCGACGCCCGGGCCAGGGTCAAAAAGCCGATGATCATCACCACCAACCTGTCCCCGGCAGATTTTGGAGCAGAAGACTGGGGATACCGGCGAATCTATGACCGGATCATCGGAAGCTGCAAGCCGGTATGCTTCAGCGGTAAAAGCCGCCGCCGGCGGTCCCAGGAAAAGGACAGATGGGCCCGGATCGATAAGCTGCTTCAGGAGGGATGAAAATATGGCAAAGAAAACCGACGACAAGCAGCGGAAGCTAAAACACTGTGCCGCCTGCCCCTGGGCCCGGCCCCGGGAGTATGGACCTTATCCCCGGCTTTGGGACTACATGACCTGCAGCCGGGCAAAACAGAAGATTGCGGAAGTGGGATTTTGCCCGCTGGTACGGTGAAAAGAGGAGGTGCTTTAACCGTGACAAGAACAGCAAACTTCCGGTTTGAAGGCCGCCTGCCGTGCATGAACGACATCATCAACGTGGCCAGGGCCAACCGGTACGGCAGCGCAAAGCTGAAGAAGAATACCCAGGAACAACTGGAATGGGTCATGAAGGCCACTCTGGCCAAAGATAACCGACTAGGGATGCAGTTCCCTGGCCATGTGGTGGTTGAGGTCCAGTTCTATGAGGACTACGGCCGGAACCATAGACGGGATGACGACAATGTCATTGGAGGCGGCTGCAAGTTCATCCTGGACGCTATGCAGGAAATCGGGCTGATCAAGAACGACAGCCCGAAATACTGCCACCTGAAGGCAGAAAGGTTTACGGATTTTGACGGAGACCCGCACATCCTGGTGATGGTGGCAGAAGACTGATGAAAGAAGGGAAGCCCATGTATTACAATTCGTACGAGCAGGAAGTTTACCGGTACCTGAAGAACTACATCGACTGGGGGCAATACAAGGCCAGCCTGGAAAAGGAAGTTGCAGAACTGGAAACCAAACTGGCCATTGTCCCAGGTCCCAAGGGCACCCGGTTTGGATACAACGGGGGTGGGTCCGGCGGCTGGCACAAGGACAGCGAAGAGGAAACAGCCACCCTGCAGCGGGAAGAAGACTATACAGATCTGGAAGCCAAAAGGAAAGATCTGGAAGTCCTGGCTGACCGGCTGGGCCGGATTGACAGAGCCCTGCAGGAGCTGCCCTCTATGGATCAGACCATCATCATGCAGCGGACGGTATACGGCAGGACCTGGATCGAAATCGCCCACATGGTCCACATGGATGAAAAGACCTGCAGGGCCCGGTTCAACCGGAAGCTGCTGCGGCGGCTGGCCATCCAGGTGTGCGGGCCTAAGGCAGACCCGGCCAACCGGCGCCGGAAATTCATCCTGCTGTAATAAGAGATAGATTGAAAATTCCGAAAACCCACCCGTTTTTCACCCGTCTTTTGGCGTTTTTCCGTGATATACTGGTATCGTGGTGAAAAGGAGATGACCTCCGCCTCTTCACACAGCTCATTTCAATCTTCCCTTACGAAATGAAAGCATGAGAGATACCCAGAGTCAAGAAAAAACGCCAGCAGATCTTGAAATCTGCCCAGGCGTTTTTTCTTTTGCCGGAAAGGATTGGCCATGGAAATTATTGAAAAACCCATTGGAAGCATAACCCCATATGAAAATAATCCAAGGGACAATGATGCAGCAGTGGAATACGTGGCCAATTCTATCCGGGATTTCGGGTTCAAAGTGCCAATTGTTGTTGACAGAGATGGGGTCATAGTGGCCGGGCACACCCGGTTAAAAGCGGCCAAACGGCTGCACCTGAAGACTGTGCCATGTATTGTGGCGGATGATCTGAGCCCGGAAAAGATTAAGGCTTTCAGGCTGGCAGACAATAAGGTTGGGGAAATGGCTACATGGAATCCGGATCTGTTACTGGGAGAACTAAAAGACCTGGTGGATCTGGATTACCCTATGGATCAGTTCGGATTTGATCTGACAGGGCTGGATGTTGCCATGGACCCAGAAGACAATGAAGAGCAAGAGGAAAAAGAAAATGAACGGGAACGGACCATGGACGCATATAACCTCCATGACTATGATCCTGGGCGTACAGCAGGGTTTTACCAGATGCCCATGATCCAGGCATGTAAAGGGATTCCCACAGAGCTGACAGGGTTCAACTATATGCTGACGACTGAACCGCGGCCTGGGCTGGGAATCCATTTCTATGTGGACGATTACCAGTTTGAACGGGTATGGAACCAGCCCCAGGAGTACTGCGAAAAGCTGGCAGCCTTTGATTATGTGCTGACACCCGACTTTTCCCTTTATCTGGATATGCCCATAGCCATGAAGATCTGGAACGTGTACCGGTCCCGGCTGATCGGGCAGATCCTCCAGGATATGCAGGTAAAGGTAATTCCTACACTGTCCTGGGCGGAAGATGCCAGCTTTCAATTCTGCTTTGATGGGATTGAACCCGGCGGCACGGTTTCTGTTTCCACCATCGGAGTGAAAAGGGACAAGGAATCCATGGAAGTATGGAAAGCCGGGATGGACGAAGCCATAAAGCGGCTGAAACCATCGGCCGTTGTGGTATACGGTGGGGATATCGGATACAAGTTCCCTTGCAGGGCCGTATATTTTGAAAATGCTGTTACGGAGAAAATGAAGAATGGGCGGTAGGGGAGCCAGCAGCGGAATTAGTGTATCAGGGAAAGCCTATGGAACTGAGTACAGAAGTATATACAGGAAAGAAAATATCAAATTTATAGTGCAAAATTCAAAAGAGGCAGTAAAAACACCTATGGAAACAAGAACTAGGGGAAGAGTCTACGTTACACTAGGGAGAAAATCCAAAAATCCGGTTAGCATAACTTACTATGATGGCAAGAATCGGCGCATGAAACAAATCGATCTAACTCATTATCATGACGGCAAGAAACCTCATGTTCATATAGGATATGTACATGATGAAAACGGAAACAGGGGTTTGACGGCCAAGGAAAAAAGATTTGTTACACATATATTAAAAATTTGGTATAATGAGTATAAATCCGATGTGGTGCAGGCGTGAGCATACCTGATAGATATCAGGAGACCCCGGTTGAAATCCGGGCGGGGATTGAGCAGAACCATTTTATGGCTCTGCTTTTTTATTGCCAGAATAGGAGGTAATTCATGGATAGCAATACTTTCCAGCTGAAAATGCTGGGGAAGTCTCTGGTAATGGTAACCGACCAAGATATTGTTTTCCGGCGCAAGCATGGGAGGTGGGCCCTGTGGAACAGCGAAACAGAAGAGGAAAAGGTATTCCAGGATACCGAAAGCCTGCTGGATTACACCATTGGTGGAAAGAAGATAGGCGATATCCTGGACGAAAAAGAAGATTTCTCCATCCCCCTTGAAGGAGGGAGAGGCGCTTCTGGCAGCAGCGGTATGAAATCTTTTAAATTCGGGCATGCCAGTGGTGGGGGAGGAGGGCACAATAAGTCGGATTTACCCGCAAGAGTCAATGTAAGAGTAAAAGTGAAAACGCCAGAGAATGCCATAAAAACATTCATGAATCTGGCCGCATTGCGACCCGACAGAGAACATTCTGTCACCATAGACCGGATGGGCTTTGCCAACAGTTACACCCATGGTGGAAGTTCTTCTGTCAGCCTGGGACGGATCCGAAAAGGGGATTTGGCTGTGCATAATCATCCCAGCGGTGGGTCTTTCTCTGACACGGATCTGATTACTGCGTCCCAGCAAACTGGCCTGCGTGGTATTGTGGCGACCTATGACAAGGGAATGTTTGGCGGACAAGGGTACCGGCTTATAACCAAAGGAACCCATTTTAAAGCAGAGGCATTTGCGAAAGCAGTCAAGACGGCTTCCATGCGGGGCAAGGACTATGATGACGCGGTAGACCGTTGGCTGTCCAGAAACCAGAAAAAGTATGGGTACAAATTCAAAAACATAAAGGTGTGACAGCGGCTGCTGTCTTTTTTTATTGGATTTTTCAACAGGATAGTGGGAGACGATGAATGATGAAAACTTAGTCCCTAACAATCAACGAACCCCGAGTGAACGCCGAGAAAATGCAAGAAAAGCCGGACAAGCTTCCGGGCGTAAACGCCGGGCATTAAAGACGTGGAAAGAGCTTACCAGGGAAGTACTGAGTATGCCAATGAAGCCAGGCAAAGTTGACAAAAAAATCAAAAGCCTGGCAGAAGCTAAAGGGAAAAATTTGCGGGTCCAGGACGCCATGATTTTGGCACAGACGGTCCAGGCCATGAAAGGAGATACCAAAGCATTTGGCATGCTGGCTGAGCTTTCTGGGCTCTTTGATATGGAAGCCCCTACCCAGCAGCCGCTGACCGTACCAGATGATACAAACTTGATCATACCGGCTTTTGATGGGCTGAGCGCTGATATTAAACGGCACTTGCACACCCATTACTGGCTGAAGGGCGGCCGCGGCAGCACAAAGTCTTCTTTTATATCTTTGCAGATTCCAAAGCTAATGATTGCCCATCCTGATGTGCACGCGGTTGTGCTGCGAAAGGTTGGGAACACCTTGAAGAATTCCGTTTACCAGCAAATTGAATGGGCCATTGAAGAACTGGGGCTGATGGATGAATTCAGTTTCAAAAGATCCCCCATGGAAATTACCTTGAACCGGACAGGACAGAAAATCCTGTTTTTCGGGGTGGATGACAAGGCAAAACTGAAATCCCTGAAAATGCCCTTTGGTTATGTCGGGGTGCTCTGGTATGAAGAACTGGATCAGTTCGCCGGCATGGCGGAAATCCGGAACATCAACCAGTCCCTACTGCGGGGCGGCCCGGCCACCTGGTGCTTCTATTCATTTAACCCACCAAAGAGCCGGGACAACTGGGTGAATGTGGAGCAGCTGACAGACAGATCAGATCGGCTGGTGAGCAGCAGCAATTACCTTTTGGTCCCCCATGATTGGCTGGGCGAACAGTTTTTCATAGAAGCAGAAGCCCTGAAAGAGCAGAGACCGGACCTGTATGCCCATGAATACCTGGGAGAAGTGACGGGCACAGGGGGCGATGTGTTCGGCAATGTGGCAGACCTGGAAATGACGGATGAAATGATCAACAACCAGTTCGACAATATCCGGGATGGGATTGATTTTGGTTTTGCCATTGATCCCTTTGCCTACACAAAAATGCATTATGATCCGAAAAAGCACGATCTGTACATTTTCGATGAGGTCTACGGCGTCCAGATATCCAATGAAAAAGCCTATGAGCTGGTGAAAGACCGGATCGGAAACCGATATGTCAACGCTGACAGCGCGGAACCCAAAAGTATTGCCCGGCTGTGTGATCTGGGGCTGCGGTGCTTACCGGTCAAGAAAGGCCCGGACAGCCGGGACTTTGCTATTAAATGGCTTTCAGATCTGGCCCATATATATATCGACAAACGCCGCTGCCCCAACACTTACCGGGAATTCGTGGGGTATGAATTTGCCCAGGACAAAGATGGAAATTTCATCAGCCAGTACCCAAAGGCCAATGATCATACCATCGACAGTGTACGGTATGCGCTGCGGCAGGATATGGATGGGGCCACTTATTCTTTTGATTGATGGAGGACAAATGTTTCTCAATAATTTTATCGGGATGTTGCTGAAGGCTGGAAGCCGGCAGAACATGACAACCAAACAGTTTCTGGAGAAAGAAATCTACTACTGGATCAACAGCCCGGAACGCCGGCTGCAGCTTACAGGAGACGCCTATTACCGTCAGGAACAGGCTATTGAGCATAAGCAGCGTACGGTGATCGGAGAAAATGGGGCTGTGACTACGGTACATAATTTGCCCAACAATCGCCTGGCTGACAACCGCTATGCGTTCCTGGTGGATCAAAAAGCCAATTATCTGCTGGCCAAACCAGTAGATGCCAGGGCGGGCAACGAAGCCGCCCAGGATATGGTTAATGATATTTTTGGTTCCAGGTTCCGCCGAACCCTGCGGGCTGTGGGGAAAGATGCCTTGAATTGCGGAATTTCCTATTTGTTCCCCTATGTGGACAGTGCCGGGGAGCTGGCATTCAAGCGTTTCCATGGCTATGAAATCCTTCCTTTCTGGAAAGATCAGGATCATACCGCCCTGGATGCTTTTTTGCGGATGTACCCCCAGGAAGTCTATGAAGGACAAACCAAAAAAATCGTGCAGCGGGTTGAATGGTACACCCTGGATGGGGTGCAGAAGTTCATTTATGAGGCTGGAAGCCTGAAACCAGAAAGTACAGATATTTTCCCCTATGTTGTGATCAACAGCGGGGAAGGGGAACCGGTAGAAACAAAATCTTTCAACTGGAGCCGCATCCCATTGATCCCGTTCAAGCTGAACAGTGAGGAAATCCCCCTGATCAAGCGGGTAAAATCACTGCAGGATGCTTTGAATGTCATGTACAGTGGCTACATGGACAATATGCAGGAAGACCCACGGAATGCCATTTTGGTGCTGCACAACTACGACGGCCAGAATATGGCTGAATTCCGGCGGAACCTGGCTACTTATGGCGGTGTAAAGGTCCGGGACCCGGGCGGTGTGGATGTGCTGGCCGTACCGGTGAATTCGGAGAATTACCAGGCCATCATCAACCTGTTGAAACGGGCTATCATCGAAAACGGCCGGGGTCTGGATACAAAGGATGACCGGCTGACAGCAGGAAGCCCCAATATGATGAATATCAGATCCATGTATACGGATCTGGATCTGGACGCTGATGACATGGAACTGGAATTCCAGGCCAGCATGGCGGATCTCATGTGGTTTGTGAATACTTTTAATTCGGCCCTGGGACGCCCTGTAACAGACGTCCAGTTCATTTTTAACCGGGATACCATGGTCAATGAATCTGAAGTGATTAATGACTGCCGTGCCAGCGTGGGAATCATCAGCCAGGAGACTATTATTGCCAATCATCCCTGGGTCAAAGACAGCAAGAAAGAACTGGAACAAGTCCAGCAGGAACAGGCGCAACAGATGGCTGCCATGGACCCCTATGGAGGGAATGAAGGATGGAGCAAAAACAACGGGACCCACGGTTGACAAAAAATGCAAAATACTGGTGGAAGAAACGGGCTACGGCTGTAGAAGAAGCCCAGTACCAGGACGAAATGAACTTGGCACGGGATATGCAGCGAGCCCTGGATTATGCCTATACCAGCATAGAAAAAGAAATCTATGCATTGTATGGAAAATATGCCGAAAACAACCAGATGACCCTTGCAGAAGCCCGAAAGTATTTGACAGATGCAGAACGGGAAGAGTTCCGTCATACCCTGCAGCAATATATTGATATGGCCAGAAACAATTCTGACGGCCGTTTTGACAAGCTTTTAGACGCTTTGAGTACCAGGGCAAGGGTCAGCCGCCTGGAAGCCCTCCAGGCCCGTTCTGCCCTTTATATCCGGGAAGCCTATGGTGGTATGGATAGCGCCATGCTAAGCAAGCTGGAAAACCTGATTACAGATACCAGCATGCGGACGGCCTACGACATTCAGACTGCGAAAGCCTACTATGAGCCTTTTGCCCAGGTGGACAAAAAATCCATAGACCGGGTCCTGGCTAAACCCTGGGCCCCGGATGGCAAGACCTTTTCAGACCGGCTATGGACGAACCAGAAAGATTTGATTAATACAGTACAGGATGAAATGGTAAAAGGGTTTACCAGCGGTGTAGACCCTGCTGCCATGACCAAAAGCCTGATAAGCCAGTTCGGGGTTGCCAAATATGCGGCCCAGAGGCTGGCTGTAACGGAAGGCGCTTATTTTGCCAGTTTGGCAGCAGGAGATACTTACAAAGAGTATGATGTGGAGAAATACCAGATCCTGGCTACCCTGGATGATAAGACTTGCGATATATGTGCCAGTCTGGACGGGGAAATTCATGATATGAAGGACTACCGCCCAGGAGACACAGCCCCACCATTCCATCCAAACTGCCGGACAACCACCATACCCTATATCGAAAATAATGTGCTGAAGGGGAAAGATAAACGAGCTGCCCGGGATATGGAAACTGGAAAAACGGTCCTGGTAGATGGAGAACTGACTTATCCGGAATGGAAAAAGCGATTTGTGGAAGTCCCCCAGCAGAAAGGCGGAATTGACACCGGCGGCCACGAAGGAAACGGGGTGGATGTGGATGTTTCTGGAAGTGACACTGGCTATACTGGTGAAAAAGTTGTCCAGAGGAAAAAATAATATTGAATTTAGCAGACCAGTAAGGCCTGTTTTTTTATTGCCTTTTTGGTATTGCAGGCGGAAAAGAACAAGACCGGCGGCGTGGGCGCTGACCACGAAAACAAGCGAACTGAGAAAGGACGAATACCATGAACAATGAACAGCTGAAATCTTTAGGCCTGAGTGATGATGTCATCCAGCAGATCCTGGATGACCAGGGTAAGAACTTTGTGCCGAAATCCCGTTTCAATGAGGTGAACGAGGGAAAAAAGGCACTGGAAGCCCAAATGACTGAACGGGACGCCCAAATGAAGGACCTGGAGACGAAAGCCAAAGGGAATGACGAATTGCAAAAGCAGATCCAGAGCTTGCAGGAAGCTAATAAGAAGCAGAAAGAAGCCTATGATGGGCAGATCCACCAGATGAAAGTGAATAATGCCCTCTCTGCTGCCTTAGTGGCTGCTCACGCCAAAAACGTGGACGCTGTTAAGGCCATGCTGCATATGGACAAGTACGAACTGGCAGAAGACGGTTCCATCAAGGGCATGGCTGATGCCATTTCCAAAGTCAAGACGGAAAATGCCTGGGCTTTTGATGATAAGCCGGCAGCCGGGGGAAATAAGCCTACCATTAAGCTGGGAGGCTTCCAACCGGGTGAAGGGGCAGATGGCAGCGGGAAAGGCGACCATGTAGCTTCTGACAGCGAAATCATCTGGAATGCCATGCACGGCCGATTCCCTGCAATGAGTAAGGAGGAATAACATGCCGAACGCTTTTGAAAAAACTCAAATTTTCCAGACGCTGCTGGATCAGCAGATTACCCAGGAAGCCACTTCCAACTTTCTGGAAGCCAATGCCGGCCAGGTCATTTACAACGGTGGCGATACCGTAAAAATCCCGACGATTACTACGGACGGTCTGAGCGACTACGACCGACAGACTGGCTACCCCAGCGGCGCTGTTACCCTGGCCTACGAAACCATGAAAATGACCCAGGACCGGGCCCAGAGCTTTAATATCGACGCCATGGATGTGAATGAAACCAATTATATGGTGAATGTGGGCAATATCATGGGAGTATTTCAGAGAGAAAAGGTAATCCCTGAAATTGATCTCTATCGGTGGAACCAGATTTTCCTGGCTACGGAGGGAGCAAAACATTCCACGGCGAAATCCCTGACCAAAGATATTATCCTGGACGAACTCCAGGCAGACATCACGGCGGTGGAAGATAAAGCTGGCACCCGTAATGGCCTTGTGATTGTGATGAATATCAACACGGCTTCCCTGCTGAACAGTGCCCTGGACAAGAAGCTGGACCCCGTTACTTTCACTTCCGGAGAAATTCACACGGAAGTAAAAGGACTGGATGGGATTCCCATCATTAAAGTCTCCAGCACCCGGATGAATACGAAAGTGACCAAGGACACCAGCACGAAGGCACTGAAAGCTGCTGGCGCTGCTATTAACTGGCTGATTTTCCCCCAGTTTGCTCCCATTGCTGTGTCCAAAACTGATACAGTCCGGATTTTCAGTCCTAACGGAGAAGCCGGCTATCCTGCATACCAGGGTGCCAATGCCTGGCATGTGGACTACCGGAAGTTCCATGATATTTGGATCCCCAAGAACCGACTGGACGCCTTCTATGCCCATGTTGACCCTGCAGCCTGACGGAAGGGTGATGTAAATGGACAATAAACCAACGGCAGCTGACTGTGGGACCTACATCACGGCTTTGACCGGATACCAGCCTACGGCGGAAGACGGCGTACTGCTGGGCATCCTGCTGGATACAGAAGAACAGCTGATCCTGAACGAAACTGCCCAGGATTTGCTGCCTTCTGCCCTGTATGGCACCCTGCGGGATGCTGCCTGCAGTCGTTTTCTGATGACAAAGAAGGAAACGGTGCTGGGCAGCGACAGCCTCCAGGTGGTCAAAAGCATTTCTGAAGGAGATGTATCTGTCTCCCTGGATGGATCTACTGCGGAAGCTCGATTGGATGCCCTGATCCAGGAACTGGCAAAGGAGGACCTGTCATGTTTCCGAAAATTGCGGTGGTGAAAAAAGCTGTACAGAGCCTCTATGATGCCACGGCGACAGTTTCCACCTGGAAAAAAGAAAAGGATGCCAGCAATATTACCAGGGAAAAGCTGCAGCAACTGGGAGAAACCCGCTGCCGTGTGGTTTATCGATCTGTGCCAGCAGCCCAGAGGAATGATACGGCTGATCTGCTGCCCGTTGAGATATCCATGAATTACGATGCTGAAGCATTGACTATCCCCCCTGGCAGCCGGATCCATATTAAATGGGATGATGGCAGAGAAGAAGACTTCCAGAATTCTTCTTTTCCGGCCGTATATCCCCATCATGGGTCCGTCCAGCTGGAAAGAGTGGGGAGATGGCCATGAGCGTGAAAGTGGATGTATCCGGTTTTGCAAAGTATCGGGCCAGTCTGGGAAATGCAAAAGTGGAACAGCATATCCAGGGGGCCTTGAAAGAAACAGTCATAACCGCGTTGGGAGCCACGAAGAAGGCTACACCCGTGATTACGGGAACCCTGCGCCGGGAATGGAAAGTGACTCCCGTCATGAAAGAGGGAACGGCCTATGTGGCTTCTCTCTACAATGACACAAAATACGCTCCCTATGTGGAATACGGGCACCGGACCAATCGAAAAGATGGCTCCCATGGATGGGTGGAAGGACAGTACATGATGACCACTGCCTGCAAGCAGGTACAGGCAGAGACTGGGAAAATCGGCAGGAAGCACATCCAGGCCATGCTGGCGGAAATGGGGATGAAATGACCAACCAGACTGTAATCAACGCCATAGCCCTGGCCCTGGAGCCCCTGCAGGCTTCTGTGTATGTGACGGAAGCCAAACAGGATATCCGGGACGGGGATATTATAGTCATGGCCACGGGCACCATGAGCAGCCGGCTGACAGCCTGGCGCTATAGCGTGGGTTATTCCTTTGACGTGGTTTATCTGTCAGAGGACAAGGAAAAGGCCCTGGCGGTGGCTGATGATCTATTCGAGCTTTTGGAAGAAATCAATACTGACGATGGCCGGATCCGTGGATCCGGCTTTTCCTATCACTGGGCAGACGGTGCTCTGCATTTCCTTGTGACCTATCAGGTGCTCCTGATCAGGGCGCAGGAACAAGGGCCTATGATGAAACGTCTGACCATCAATGGAGGGATCAAAAATGAATGAAATGGCAATGGGCGGCCCTTCTTTTACAAAAGAACAGTTGCTGCAGAGTAAAAAGTATGAAGGCTATGTGGATATCCTGGAAGCACTCCTGGATGACGACAAGCTTTATACCAGCGAAGAGGTGGATTCTCTGCTTTCCACCTTTATGAAAAGGAGCGTGAACTGATGAGCTACGGCGGTGGTACTTTCCTTGTGCAGAATAAAGTCCTGCCTGGTACTTATATCAACTTTGTCAGTGTAGCCAAGGCCTCTTCTGAGCTTTCTGACCGAGGTTATGCGGCCCTGGGGTTGGAACTTGACTGGGGACCGGACAAGCAGGTCTTTACAGTAGAACAGGAAGACTTTCAGACCGACGCCCAGAAGTATTTCGGATACGACTATACGGATCCGAAAATGAAAGGGCTGCGGGATTTGTTTCTGAACCTGAAGACGCTGTACTGCTACCGGCTGAACAGCGGCGGGGCAAAGGCCCTGTCTGATTTCTGTGAAGCCAAATACAGCGGGATTTGCGGGAACAAGATCATGATTACGATTTCCGCCAATGTGGATGATACGGCAAAGTTTGACGTATGCACCTATTTTGACGGGGACCTGAAAGACCGGCAGACCGGTGTTAAGACCCTGGCCGACCTGGACGACAACGACTATGTAAGGTGGATTGATACAGCCAATATTGCGGTGACCGCTGGAACATACCTGACCGGTGGGACCAATGGCACAGCGGCTACCGGATCCACCCATAGCGATTTTCTGGCACAGCTGGAATCTTATTCTTTCAATATCCTGGGATGTCTGTCTACGGATGATACAATCAAAAGCCTGTATCTGTCCTATACCAAACGGATGAGGGACGATGTGGGGGCCAAATTCCAGTGCATCGGCTATAACAAATCCGGGAACTATGAAGGGTGGATCAACTGTACTACAGGGGTAAAGGATGCGGATTTCCCGGAATCAGCCCTGATTTACTGGCTGGTAGGGGCAGAAGCTTCCTGCCAGGTAAATCGGACTGTGGGGAATAAAGAATATGATGGGGAATTTATCCCGATTGTCAAGACCAAGCAAACGGATCTGAGAAACCAGATTTTAAATGGGGAACTTTGCTTCCATCAGGCAAATGGCAGTGAATTCTATGTGCTGAAGGATATCAATAGCCTGACTAGTTTCACCAAGGCCAAAAATAAAAACTTCGGGCTGAACCAGGTCATTCGCGTCCTGGATCAGTGGGGTAATGATGTTGCCGTCCTTTTTGGAAAGTATTATATGGACAAGGAACAGAACCTGGCTCCCGGTCGGACTAACTTCTGGAATGACATTGTGGACTATTCTCAGAAGCTGGAAGGGATTAGGGCCATTGATACTTTTGATACTGACAGCTTAAAAGTGGAGCAGGGAGAAGAAAAGGAATCCGTGGCGGTTATTGTGACCATCGATCCTGCAGTGGCCATGGGAAAATGTTACATGTACTGCTATGTAGCCTAAGAGGGGGTGAGTGCAATGGCTAAAGTGATGAACGCCAAAGATGCGGTATGGGCTGGTATGGGGTCCGTTTACATTACTCTGGACAATAACAGGATCTGCCTGATCCAGGCAGTGCATGTAACGGCCAAGTACAAAAAGGACAAGAAAAAAGTCAATATTATGGGAACGACGGTAGTCGGAAACAAGGGCGGCAGTCTGACGTATTCCGGCAGCCTGAGCCACTATTACAACACGTCCCTTTTTCGGAAGTATTTAAAACGGTACCAGGACACAGGAGAAGATTTCTACTTTGATGTAATCCTGACCAATGAAGACAAGACGTCTGCGGCCGGAAAACAAACCGTGATTCTGAAAAACTGCAACTTTGATGATGGTACAATCGCTGAACTGCAGGCCGGCGGGGATGTTCTCATGGAAGAGTCCAATTTTACGTACGAACGGTTTGAAATGCCAGATGAATTTACTACTCTGGACGGTATGAAGGCATAAGGAGGGAAAAACTATGGCACTTGATGTATCTATGTTTCTGGCAAGCAAAGCAGCTCCGGCCAAGGAAACCACATATGTGGTTTCTGACCGGTTCGTCGATGCAGAAGGGAAACCAATTCCATGGGTGCTGCGGCCCGTGTCCAGTGCAAAGGACAAGGAACTGAAACAGGCCTGCACGAACAACGGCCACTTCGACAACGGAAAATATGCTGAAATGCTTACGGCTGAATCTGTGGTAGAACCCAATCTGGCAGATGCTACACTGCAGGACAGTTACCATGTTTACGGGAAGACTGAACTCTTGGAACAGATGCTTTATGCGGGGGAAATGAACAAGCTGCAGCTGAAGGCCCTGGCCATTAATGGCATGGCCACCCCGCTGGACGAACTTGTGAACGAAGCAAAAAACTGATTAGGGAGGGAGAAGGAGATTTTGCCTTTATGCACTATGCGCTGCAAAAGCTCCATATCCTTCCCAGCCAATTTGCGGCCATGAGCCGGGGCGAAAAGGCCCTGGTAATTGCGTCCATTGATTTAAGGGCAAAAGCGGAAAAGAAACAGCTGGATGATCTGGAGGCGGGACGGAATGGATAGTCAGCAAGTCAATACGAGGTTTACGGCTACCGATGAAGTCAGCCCGGTTCTGAAGGCTATCGGCAGCAGTGTGGAAAATCTGAATTCTGGCCTGGGAATGCTGAACCGGGCCGGCAGCCTGGTAGGCATGACATTGGGCATTACCAGCGTGGCAGCCCTGGGAACGGCTGCAGTCCAGACAATGGATAAAGCGGTAGCTGTCTATACGGGGCTCCAGCAGCAGGAAATCAAACTGCAGACCATTATGCACCAGCGTATGGCCGCCAACCAGCAGATGATCGACAGTATCCATGGGGTTATGGCTGCCCAGACCCAACTGGGGGTTGTGGGCGGTGGCGCCCAGCGGGCAGGGGCCCAGCAACTGGCTACATTCCTAACCCAGGCAGACAGCCTGAAAGTGCTGATCCCGGCCATGAACAACCTGGCCGTACAGCAGGCAGGAGTCAATGTAACCAGTGAGCATATGGTAGGCCTGGGGAATCTGATGGGTAAGGTCATGCAGGGGCAGACGGCTGCCCTGACCCGCTGCGGGATTACCTTCTCTGATGCAGAAGCTCAGGTTCTGAAGTACGGGAACGAAACCGAACGGGCTGCTATGCTGGCCCAGGTCATAACCAACAATGTGGGAAAGATGAACGAAGTATTCGGACAGACCCCAGAAGGCCGCCGGGCCCAGGCGGTAAATCGCCTGGCAGGGGCCTGGGCCAATCTGGGAGCCAGGATCTCAGGGGTGAAAGCCATTATGGAGGCCGGGTTCGCCAATATGCAGGCGGACGTCCTGGCCAAAGTCACTGACGGTCTGGCATTGGCTTTTTATACAGTCGGCTATGCTGTCTATTATGGTGTGGATGCCTTGGTGTGGTTTGGGGAAACGATTCTGCAGGTAGCGGAAAACCTGGGCCCATTCCTGGGGCTCATGGCCTTATGGTATGCAACCTATGAAGCTTGCATCATGGTTGGTACAGCGTACACGGCTGTCATGAAGGGTATGGCCCTGGCAGAAGCAGCCCATGCAGCTGTTTCGAAGGTGGGGGCTGCTATTATGGCCGTGAAACGCGACCTTGTAGTGGCATACACCGTCGCCATGGTTGGACTGCATAGTAAGACCCTTATGGCTACCATAGCTCAGACCATATTCAACGGAACCCTGCTGGCCTGCCCTGCCGTTTGGGTTGCCACGATACTGACCATCTTGATTGGTGTGATCATTGCTCTGGCTGCCCGGATGGGCACCCTGAAAGATGTGGTAAAGAGTGTATGGCATGGCATTGTGGATATTATCACCAGTGCCATCAATATCATCATCGATGGTATCAATGTATTCATCGGAGCCATGAACAAAGCGGCCAGCCTGGGCAACAAGCTGTTCCATTGGGATATCAACCCCATCAGCAAAGTGCAGCATGTCAGCAGCCAGGGAATCAAAGACGCTGGAGACCGGTTCATCGACAACCCCAGCGAATTCATCAAAGGAATGATTCCCAAGCTTCCTGTCCCTCAGGGACCGGCGGGCATTCCCGCGGCAGGCACCGAAAACCTGGGCAATATCAAGGACGGTGTAGGCAAGATTGCCGATAACACAGCCCGGATCGCGGACAAGATCGATATGACGGATAAAGAAATCCAAGAACTGCGGGATATGGCGGAGAAGAATACCATGGTATCCTGGCAGGAACAGCATGTGACCATCCAGGTCAGCAATGAAAACCATCTGTCCAACCAGGTGGACGTGGACGGAATGACGTCCAGCGTGATCGAAGGGCTCAGAAGGGCTCTGGATGTAACCCAGGAAGGAGCCGTGGTGTACTGATGTATTACATGTTCATGGGTACCATGCAGGTCCCGATACCACCAGCCACCCTGCGGACCCGGATCCGGAACAGGAACCGGATCATCTCCCTGGTGAACCGGGGCGAAATCAACATCCTGAAGGCTACGGGGCTGACGGAGATTACTTTCAAGATGCTGCTGCCTAATGCCAACTACCCGTTCAACCAATCCATAATGGGAAAAGGATTGCATGCAGCCTTTTATATTGATCAGCTGGAAAAAATGAAGCTGGCCAGTGACCCGTTCCAGTTCATCATAGTCCGGATGACAGACGGTGGAGAACTGCTGAATATGACCAACTTGAAGTGCACCCTGGAAGATTACAGCCTGGACGAAGACGCCCGAGAAGGGTATGACTTTTACGCCAATGTGCTGCTGAAGGAATACCGGGAATGGGGTGCCAAAAAGATCGATATCAAGACCAATGCCAACGGGGAAAAAGTGGGAACGGCAGAGACTACACGGTCTACTACAGGGAAGGGAAAAGTCCCTGACAGTGTGGTAGCCAAAGAGGGGGATACTTTGCAGACCATCTGCAAGAGAGTCCTGGGCCCTATAGCCATGAATGCGGCCATGGGGCTGCCGTTCATTAAGAAACTGAACAAGATTGCCATACCGGCTGTTCTGACGGCCGGGCAGGTAATCAAAATGAAGAACCCACAGTATGAGGTATCTACCAAGAAGTACCTGACAGGCACCAGTGGAGGGTTTATCAACAATGGCAGCAAGCAGTGATTCCTATGCAGGGACGGTATCTCAACAGAACCACCCTATCATAACCTACCAGATGATCATATCAAACAGCAGCTCAGAAGCCTATGAGGTGGAGCCCCTGGACGGCGTACAGCTGACCCGGGGCCGCCGGCTGGTTCCTGCCTGTTTGACTTTCAAGGTCCCCGTGGACAATACTTTAAAGTTCCAGGAAGGGGCAACCGTCACTTTTAAAGTTAATGACACCATGGCGTTCAAAGGATTCGTGTTTGAGAGATCCAGGGATAAAGAGAACGTAATTTCTGTCCGCTGTTATGATCAAATGCGGTATTTGAAGAATAAGGACTGTTTGGTATATAAAAACAAGACAGCCACAGAAGTCCTGAAGATGCTGTGCTCTGACTATGGTTTGAAGACCGATGACAGCAAGAATCTGGCTGACACGGGCCTAAAAATCAGCCATGTGGAGGACAACAAGACTTTGGCTGATATGATCAACTATACCCTGGCCATGACGGAAATCTACGGAAAAGGTCATCCCATCTATGAGTGCTATGATGACGCCGGAAAAATCTGTTTAAAAAGTATCACCAGCCCGGATATGACCCTTGACTGTTTGCTGGATGGGGATGTGATGGAAAATTATTCTTACACATCCAGCATTGATAAAGAAACATACGACATGGTGAAAATCGTCCGGGAAGCCCCTGGGGAAGCCGGGAAAGCCCTGGTTAAGACTGGGGAAGCCAAAGACCAGAAGCACATAGACCAATGGGGGCGTCTGCAGTTCCTTATGCGGCCGGATGCCAATGAAACCAATCCTGTGGAAGCAGCAAAACGGTTTCTTACCCTGCATGACTGCAGGAGTGAAGAAATCAAGCTGAAGAATGTTATTGGTGATGTACGGGTCCGAGGAGGCTCCCGTGTGTACGTCAATATGAAATTTGACGATTTGACGGTTTCCTCCTACCTTGTAGTGGATGCAGTTACCCATCATTTTGAAGAAAATTGGCATGGAATGGACCTGGACCTGATTTACTACGAACGGGCCGGGGACTATAAAGTTACCTATGACAACGACGCAGCGGTTTTGGAGAAAATCAAGGAAGCTGAAGCATCCAAACAAGGTGGCAAACGATATTCGGGAAGCGGCAGCTGGAGCAATACGGAAGCCGGAGCTTACAGCAAAATGAAGAGCCTGGGAGCTACAGATGCCCAGGCTGCTGGTGTTATGGGAAATATCCAGGCCGAAGACTCTGGGTATGATCCATCCATTACTAATGACAGCGGGCACAAAAGTCTGTTCCAACTGGATACGAACCGATGGGGCCGGTATGAAGAGTGGTGCAGCAAAAATGGACTGGATCCGGAAGTCAATGATAACCAGATTGAATACGTTACCACAGTTGAAAATGGCAATCTGTTCCAGCAAATGCCCAAGGATGATCCCCAGGCAGCGGCTAAATGGTTCAATGACAATGTGGAAATTTCCGGAGAAAGCGGCGACGACCGGGCCGTCAATGCGTCCAATTATTACCAGGCCATGCAGCAGGGTACCCTTACCACTGTGACACCATCCTACCCGGAAGTGTACAGCGACGGGGGATATGTGGGCGGTGCCAATCCTAAACTGGTGGATGCAGGCATTGATGCAGTGGTCACAAATGGGAACAACTATTTCGGGGAAAATGGCTGTGTGCGGGCTACTACGGCCCTGGGCAGCTATTATAATACGGACCTGAAAGATGCCTATGACTGCAACGTACGAAGCGTCCCAGACCTGGAAAAATTCATGGGAAAGAGAGGCTACCAGGTGGAAGCCTATAATGGGTATGCCAATAAAGGGGATATCCTGATTTATGGTGATGACGACCATGCGGTGGTCTCTGATGGAGTGGGTGGCTGCTACAGCAATGCTACATTAGCAGATTACCATATGGTATACTGCAACGCCAATTATGCCTATGCCGATAACGAGCCTCCCACGAAAATCATACGGATGGGAAATAAAGCCTAGGAGGATATTATGCCAAACGAATATTTCAAGCTGCTGCAGGTCATTAAGCAGGCGGCAGTAGAAGCTGTCCGGGCAGAGGTAACAGCCAATGTGGTATTTGGGACCGTAATATCAATGTCCCCCATGGTCATACAGCTGGAATCAAAGCTGCAGATTCCAGAAGAAAATCTGAGCCTGACCAAAAACACCAGTTTATGGTCCGTCGATATGACCGTAGACCATCAGACGGAAGATGCCCAGGGCGGCAGCGGGGAAGCCCGCTATGAAAGCCACCATCACGGATACAAGGGAACCAAAACCTTCCTAGTGCACAATGAACTAAAAATGGGTGATAAGGTGATCTTGATCCGCTGTGAGGGCGGTCAGCGGTTTGTGGTTCTGGACCGGGTCTACAATCCGAACAGGGGGTGTAAAGGATAATGGCTGAATCTGTGCTGCCTTCCGGGGCAGCAGATATTGATAATGTCACGATTGAAAGTACTGCGGCCCAACCCAGCTTGACCTACCGGTTGGATTATGAAAATACGGGCCAGGTTGCCGGGAAGTGTGATGAATTGGAGGCCATGAAACAGGCCATTTACAAAATCATCAACACGGAAAGATATCAGTATCTGATTTATTCCTGGAACTATGGGATAGAGCTGCAGGATCTGATTGGTCAGCCCATTCCCTATGTTTATGCAGAACTGCAGCGCCGGATTACGGAGGCCCTGGAACAGGATGACCGGATCCTGGATGTGACAAATTTCAATTTTTCCCATAATGATGAAGATGTGGCGGTGACCCTGGAGGTTTCTACCATTTACGGGAAAACTACTGTTGAAAAGGTGGTGGCAGGGATTGTTTGAGGAACAGACTGCAAAGGTCATTGAAAAAAGGATGCTGAACAATGTGTCCGACTTGTACGACAAAAGAGAGGGCAGCATTATCTATGATGCTACGGCCCCGGCAGCGGTAGAACTGGCAGAGGCTTATCTCATGGCCAATGCCATCCTGCAGGAAACCTTTGCTACAACGGCCAGCCGGAAGTATCTGATCATGCGGGCGGCGGAATTCAATATCAAGCCCAAAGAAGCTACATTTGCAGTGGTAAAAGGGCAGTTCAACCAGGCGGTTGATATCGGGACGCGGTTCAATTCGAACGGCGTCTCTTTTACTGTAACGTCTCTGCTGGATGATACAGCTCACACCTATAAACTGACCTGCGAAACAGCTGGCACGGCCGGAAACTACAGCAGTGGGAATATTACTCCAGTCAGCACGGTTCCTGGACTTACTTCTGCAATGATAACAGGGGTTATCGTACCTGGCCAGGCTGAAGAAGACACAGAGGCCTTTCGTGAAAGGTACTTTGAAGCATTGAAATCCAATGCCTATGGCGGAAATGGAGCAGACTACCGGGAAAAAGTGACAGCTTTGTCCGGCGTGGGCGGTGTCAAAGTGTACCGTTGCTGGAATGGTGGAGGTACCGTGAAATGCGTAGTGCTGGACAGTGAATACAATATTCCGGCAGCGGATTTTGTGGCTGATCTGCAAAAGCAGATTGACCCGCCAAATGAGCCCGGGATGGGGTATGGCATAGCCCCTATCGGTCATACGGTTACGGTGGCAGCGCCCACAGGTATCTCAATCGCTGTAACGGCTAAGGTGACTACGGCCACAGGGACGGCCCTGGCTGACATCAAGGAAGCAATTACAGGCACCATTGGATCTTATTTATTATCTTTACGGCAGGCGTGGTGCCAACAGACGGAAAAGGAAATGGTATCTGTTCGGCCGTCAGCTATCATGGTAAAAGCCCTGGCCGTGGCTGGCGTAGCAGATATTACTGATATCAAGGTGAATGGACAAACCACAAAGCTGGATCTTCCAACAGACGCAGTTCCTCTTCTGGGGACGGTGACTTTGACTGAGGGGGCCTGACGGAATGGCTAAATTATCTGGCAACACCATTATCATCCAGCAAAAAGAAGAGGCCACGGTTCCTGTAATAATCAAAGATTCTTCCGGTAAGGTTTATATACCGAAAAGTTCCGACGCCCTGGTGCTGACTGTGAAAGAATCCAGCAACCGCCCAAATGCCATTATCCAAAAGCCAGTTGTTGATGGGCTGGTCCATTTCACGGCTCTGGACACAAACATATCAGCCGGATATTACGTCTATGATATTCAAATGACCGGGAAGGACGGGTTTACCAGCACCATTGTTACGCCTACTTCTTTTGTGGTGAACGAGCAGGGCAGTCTGTCGCGGAAAATAGATATCCGCAACTATCTTCCACCCGTCACCCGGGATTCCAAAGACGTACAGGCCCTGTGCGTGGCGGAAAACGTGGAGTTCGAAAACCTATGGGACAGCCTGGTAAATATCCTGTATAACCAGTACATTGCCCTGGCTACGGAATATGGGCTGACTCAATGGGAAAAGATTTTCGGGATTACGCCGGCGGCCACGGACAGATGGACGGACCGACGTTTCCGGGTGCAAACCTATTTAAAAGGGCAAAGACCTTATACGGATGAAAAGCTGGAAGCTTTGCTGGATGATCTTTGTGGACCGGGTGGCTACATCCTAGAAAGAGACTATGCCCATTATAAACTGACTTGCAAGCTGAACCTGGGCGTGAAATCCCAGCTGGACAATGCTGCAGCCATGCTGGAACGGATCGTACCTATGAACATCGGCTTGACCGTAACCCTAAATTATAACCGGCATGTGGATTTGAAACAGAAATTCACCCATGGAGACATGCGGGCGTTTAGCCATAAATCTTTAAGAGAGGATGTGCTGTAATGGCCAATTTGACCAAGAATTATTCCCTGGAAAAGCCACTTCAAACAGAAACCTATGATGTGGATGTTTTCAACCGAAATTGGGACAAACTGGATGAAATCATTAAATCGCTGGAACAGAAATTTATGCCCAGGATAGGGGATGTAATCGTCACCCTCTCTGGGACCAATCCGGCAGAGCAATATAGCGGGACTACCTGGGAACTGATGGAAGAAGGCCTGTATGTTCGGGCAGCCGGAGACGGATTCCCAGCTGGGGAAATTTCGGGATCCAACGATATTACATTGGTTAAGGAGAATCTGCCGGCTCATGATCATACAGCTAAGATTGGGAAAGCTGGAAAACATCCCCACAACGGCAGCGTAGGAACCACCGATCTATCCGGGAACTTTCGAAGCCGGTCCAATGTTTTCTACGGCAAAGGCGGGGACAGCGCCATCGGGCCTGTTTCTACCAATGGTACTTTTTCAGTCCTCCAAAGTGGCTTACGGTCTGAAGGAAACCAGAGCGACAACAATACGGAATACATTGTCCATTTCAACGGGAACCACAGGCATTCTTTGACCATTTCTGAAGATGGTGAACATGATCATCCTATAACCATTGGAAGCACGGGCGAGGGGAAGCCATTCTCTGTGACTCCCAGAGCGCGGAACTTCTATTTCTGGGTCAGGACGGCGTAATATGTACAGGGTCGATTTGAACACGAATGATATTACGATTACCAGGGGAGACAGTGCTGTCATTAAGCTGGCATTGGACAACAGCGACGGCACCCCATTTCAGTCCGGACCTAATGCCCAAGTGGAATTTCAGTGCTGCCAGGGCAGCAAAATCCTATTTCAAAGGAAAGTAAGGCAGGGAATCGTAACTTTGGTCCCGCCGGATACCAATGGACTAGCATATGGCATATACAACTATAAGGTTGTCGTGATTCAAAGTGATGGTAAACAGATCCCTGCTGTGAATGGGGCTAAATTTATTGTGGAAGACGAGGTGACCTTTTAATGAGTGATGCAATCAACGGGACTCTGAACACAACGTTTGTGGACGCCCCGGACGATGTATATACGGCCAAAACATATGCTACGGCGGCAATCAACGCTGCAACTGCGGCCAGCAAATCGGCAGGAGCTACTTCTGCCAGTGAAAAGGCAGCGGCAACTAGCGCCAGTGCAGCGGCTGCCAGCGCCAGTGCGGCCAAAACATCCGAGACGACAGCCACGAACAAGGCCTCTGCAGCGGCGTCCAGTGCGTCCGCGGCAAAAACCAGTGAGACCAATGCGGCCAGCAGTGCCAGCAGTGCCAGCGCCAGCAAAGACGCCGCTGCTACATCAGCCAGCAATGCTGCATCAAGCGCTGTCAGTGCAGCCGGCCGGGCAACTGCTGCAGAAAACAGCCAGACCGCTGCTAAAGCCAGCGAGACCGCGGCGGCCAGCAGTGCCAGCGCGGCAGCTGGATCGGCGGCTACGGCTAAGAACTGGGCTGTATCTACTACCAGTCCGGACAGTGCAACTGATTCATCTAGCAGCACAGGGAAAACCCAATCATCCCGGGCATGGGCCCTTTACAGTAAAGATTGTGCCAGTGCAGCGGCGTCCAGCGCCAGTGCGGCCAAAGCATCCGAGACGACAGCCACGAACAAGGCCTCTGCAGCGGCGTCCAGTGCGTCCGCGGCAAAAACTAGTGAAACCAATGCGGCCAGCAGTGCCAGCGCAGCCAGTGCCAGCAAAGACGCCGCGGCTACATCAGCCGGCAATGCTGCAGCCAGCGCTGATGCCATTGCAAAAAAGTGGGGAACGCTGGCTGCTGTGGCAACCTCTGGCAGTTATAAGGATTTAGGTGATAAGCCAACAATCCCATCAAAAACGTCTCAATTAACCAATGACAGCCGTTATGTGGCTACGGATACTGATGGAAATGTTACCTTGTCTGGCACTTTGACGGCCACCAAAGTTTACAATGCAGTCTATAATGACTATGCAGAATTTTTCCCAAGGGCTAGGGGTGCCATTACGGAAACGGGAGATATTATTGCCTGTGATGATTCCAGTACCAGGGAACAGTACATCAAGGCTACTAATCAGAGCAAATGCATAGTAGGTGTTCAAACTGAAGAATTTGCACAAATCATTGGTGGTCTACAGGTACCGGACGGAATGGATATTCTGGATTACAATCTCCCTTACTATATTCCGATAGCCCTGGCTGGCCGTGTCCATGTGAAATATGTGGGGAAGGCGATAGTAGGAACTAAAGTCGTAGTATCTTCTACCCCTGGGGTTGGCCGTGCCTGGCAGGAAGGGGATCCAGATGACCAAGTGGTAGGGGTTATTGTCCAGCCGGATACCCTTGAAAGCCAGAGATTGGTGAAAATCAAAGTAAGGAGATAGTTATGGGGAATTTTTTAAGAAGAGAGATAGGGACGATTTTCATTATGCTGGGAAATTCCTGTAATATGCACTGCAAATATTGTCTTCAGCACCCTTTGGTGGAGCGTGGGTTAACTGGACACATCAATCCAGATATTTATCCTTTTATAGAGCAGGTGGCAGAAGAGAACGGCCCTGATCATCCTTTGTGGCTACATTTTTTTGGCGGTGAACCGTTAATTTATTTTTCCGCAATACAAGAAATAGTATCCAAAACGAAATGGTTAAAAAATGTTCGGTTCAGTACTATTACAAATGGGAAAGCTATCACTCAGGAAATGGTGGATTTTTTTAATGAGAATGATTTTCATGTGGCTGTCTCCTGGGATGGAAAAAACGTACGAGATACCCGGGGCTATGATGTTTTTGCTCCAGGGAGCCGGACCCGAGAATTGCTGTTCCAGTTGGATACATTGAATGTGTGTGCGGTACTTTCATCCATGACTTATCCCCAGGATTGCTGTGACGCTTTTCAGTCTTTGAGCAAAGATTATTTTGATATTCATGGATATCCTCTGACATTTGGCTTTGATCCAATCCTTGATACTGGCCTAGGAGACAAAAAACTGGTGGATATGGACTACGACCGGGTAAACCAGGAAGTAGCTGCCATAACAGAACGTTACATGAAGTTCCGCACAGAGGGTGCTGAAATGAAAATAGCAGAGCGGGCTTTTATGGAACCTATTTTCAGCAACCTGCAAAGAGTAAACCAACCAGAAAAGAAAATATGGAACCGACAGTACTGCCCTTGTGGGAACGGATACAATATTTTGAACATGGATTTGGCTGGAAACTTATACCATTGTCACAATGTGAGCCAGAAAAGCGGTAGTATTTACACTCCGTATTTTCAGTATTTGAATGAAGTATTAAAGCATGAGACTACATTCAGCAGGCGAGAAAAGTGCATGAAATGTCCAGCCATGTTGTACTGCAGAGGTGGCTGTAAGCTGGTTCAGAATAAGGATATGGAAAGCGGGATGTGCAGGCTTCGAAAGGCTATTTTCCAACCGGTACTGGATGCAGCTATTGCCTATGGAAAAAAGGTCATGGGAGGCAAAGATGGGTGCTAATGGGACTATTACGAAAACGTCCTGGACAACAGTGGCCAAAGAGGAAAAAGTTGTTGTATCCCATATCAGTGAGATTCAGGCTGCTATTGCCAAACTGGAAGGATACGCAAAAAATGTGGATAATTGTGGCTTTACCAATTACTGCCAAACCTGTCAGAGCGTAACCTGCCAAAGCGTCACTTGCCAGGGCTGCCAAGGCTGTCAGCGCTGCCAAAGCTGCCAAAGAAACTGTAGTAATTGTTCCGACTGCGACCATGGAGACGATAGCTGATGGAAAAGGGAGATATTATTCTAAAAAAGACTATGACAGATGCCCAGAGTGCTGTGGTGAATGTGGCGACAGGTATGAAGAAAACGGACCAGCTAAATGGACTGGCTGCGGCTACCTATTCAAATATCACCTCATCTGACTTGCAAGCTATTGAAACCGCCATCAATAACCTGGAAACCAGTGCGAGCGGAAACTGCTGCCAGAGCAATTGTTGCCAAACTTGCCAAACGAGCAGGTGCCAAACTTCCAGCTGTCAATCCTGCCAGAGCTGCCAGTCCCAGAGCTGCCAGTCACAATGCAAATGAGGAGGAACTATGATCATCAATGGTAAAGTCTTGACAAATCAAGGGCCAGTCCCCATTGAAAATGTGAAAGTCGGGGATATGGTCATTAACTTGAACAACAGGCCAGATGAAGTTTTGACTATTGAAGAACAAACAGCTCAGGAGATCCTACGATTTAAGGATAATCCCGGGCTTTTGGTTTCTAAGGACACCGTAATTGCTACACGGTATGGGAAACTGGAAGGAAAGAGTGTTACAAAGCCTACCTGGGCTTGTATGCTTTATCAGGCTGAAGCTCCATGTTATTGGGATATCGTCACGCCTGACAAAGCGGAACAAACTATGAAGGGGTATGTTATTACTCTGAAAAATGGCCACGGAATTTTTGTGAACGGTTATGGAATTTGTAACCAGGAGGAAACCCATGCTGAAAGTACTGTGGAATGAAGAGGCTCAGGTGCCTAGAGACAGAGGAAGCCTGAAGCTGTCCTTTGACGGGATGTATGTCAAAGCAGAAATCCTTGATAACACTGGCAAGCTCTTAGGCTTTGATGTGGTTAGGGCTTTGCGCTCCTATGCATCTTATGTACTGGTACATAAAGAGTATGGAACCGTGAAGGTCTTCCGGAAAATTCATAAGAGTGACTACAAATTTCTGGATCTAAGTCGATTGGGTGTTGATATCCGAATGGATTTTGCTGATATCATCCAATTATATAGCGACTATGCTGTTATGCAAATTGATACGGGCATCATCAGCCCTACTAAACAGGATATAGTCGTGAGGGTCTTCCGTGTTCATAAAGATGAAATTCAGGTGGATGCAGTCGGTGGCTATGAATTTGCTCCATATTCCAGCAAGGCACTGGAAACGGGTGATCATCCCCGTTTCCATTTGTGGGACAGCTATGCACTTGAAGTGAACGGCAGAATGTTAAAAGCTAATAGAAAAGGGCTGGTAATGGATGGAGATTTCGTTACCCCTATTGAGAGCCCAGCTGATCATCCTGATTATATTGACCTGGTGATCCATAAGTATCAGGGCAACTTTGATGGGGATGCGCTTACCCGTGAGGAAGACTGTGAAGAAGTCATGATACAAAGCAGCGCCGGCTTGCTAAATGCCACCAGGGTACGGCTGGATCATGGTATGGCAAAAGTCAGACTGTATCCTTTTGGATTTACTGGAGAAATCAAGATAAAGCTCGGACGGCGCTGGTATGAAGTATGGAATGAGTATAACTTGATTCTGGGGGCGAGCCAATGAAACAGGTGACGATTTATTTGGGCAGCCATTGCAATCTTCAATGTCCTTACTGCCATAGACAGGCGGGCTCCGATGAACAGGAAGGGCTTTCGGCAGATTTCTTTGTGCGGCTGCAAGCATTACAGAAAGACGGGCCCCTAAAGGTAAAATTCATGGGAGGAGAACCTACACTATATTTTTCTACGGTCCAAAAAGTCGTACAAACGGTCCCCAAAGCACATTTTGCGATTGCTACCAACGGAGTGGATTTAGATAAATACCTGCCATACTTCAGGCAGCATGACTTTTTGTTGTGCCTAAGTTATGACGGCGCTCCCATTGATGTGAGGGGTCATGACCCTCTTAGTCACTTGCTGGATTATCCTAAACTGGCAATCTCTACAACGATATACCACGGGAATACAGACTTTAGAGCAATTCTCCAACGGTTCGCTGAAAAAGAAAAAGTTATTGGCCGTCCTCTGGGCTTTTTCCCCCATATTGTCCATCATACAGCCCAGGACAATGCCCCCTATGCATTGACACATGAGGATTACCAACTAATTCTAAGACAATGGAAGAAACTGATTTTAGAGCTACTGGATGGATATAACAAGGGCATTATCAATTGGGCTTTGGTGCCTCTTTTTCGAGGACTCTTTGAGCGGTTGGAAGCTAATTATCAATATGGCGAGACCTATTGTGTGCATAGAGGCTTAGAAAAGGTAGGCCCTGATGGGAAGCCGGTCAGCTGCTTATATATCAGAGACTTACATCTGACAAGCCGATGGCTGGAAGAACAGGCGGCACTGATTGATTATATGTTTCCTAAATGCAGAAAATGCCCCGTGTATGGAATGTGTGGTGGAGGCTGTCACAAAAGCTTGGATCATGAGCTTGAATGTGGTTTTTATTTCGACCTCTATTCCTGGTTTCAGAAGCTGGCAGACAAGAAATCCGTCATTTGGAGGCTGGGAGATGCGATTGATCAATTGTAAAATTGTGATATTTCCCAATGCTATTCATCGGTGTAAGGGGGAAAAACTGACTGTTGACCTGTTGCCAGATGGGGCCGGACTGGCTATTGATTATTGTGGAGAAAAACACCAAATCAAATTTGATGCTTTGGAAAGCCAAACATCTACCATATATGTGGTTGGCCAGTCAGGAAGTATGGTTTTGTTTAACTTCCGGGAATTGCTTACGGTATTTGGTATGACGCCTACACAATTTCTTGCAGTATTTCATCTTCGTGGCTTCATACAGATTGATAAAACCAGGAGGGGTGTGTTCACTAAAATCTTCTGCTTTAAGGGGTGCCGGGATCCGGACAGCACTGTAACGGATTGGCGCCGATATGATCATGAAAAGAATGAGGACCTTCATTACGTAGACCGAAAATATTCCTGGGCATTCATACCATATCGTATCCGAAAAGAAAATGACCGCCTATTGATAACAGGCCGTCTGTGGCAATCAAAACTGTGGAAGGATGAACCCTTATACTTTAATCATGGGGGACAGGCTGTACGGTTGAATCCTGGGGTAAATCATATAGATCTGGTTTATGTTCCAGGGGAACAGGCCTATGTGGGAAATATTCGGTCCAGGTATGTGGGCAGAATGATAGACTTGGGAGCGAAAAAGTGGACGAAATTCTAAAATTTTTCATTGAAGCGATTGTGCCGGCCGTGGGCGGGTATCTTTGGGGGCAATGCCGCACTTATAGCGAGAAGAAAAAAGCTGCGGCGGAGGAAGACCGGCTAATCAAAAAAGGACTGCAAAGCCTTTTGCGTTATGAAATGCTGCAGGCTTATCAGATCCATATCATGATGGGATATGCTACACCTGATGATAAAGGGTCTTTTGAGGCTATGCATGTATCATATGCCGGATTGGGTAAAAATGGAGTCATGGATGAAATTTACCAGAAATTTATGGCATTGCCAGATATCAAAGTGAGAAAATGACCATTTTACAGCATGTTCAAAAAGCATTGCGAAAGGTAGACCGTATGAGCGTTCGAGGACTTCCTCGGGCGCTTATTTTATTGCTGATCTCCCTGGTGCTGCTGATTTTCTTTTTATACGTTGCCGGCTGGGTTTACCTTTGGAGAGCCCAGGGCAAGGTGGACCTGCCTGCCCTGAAAGAGTTGCTGGTAACCATGACTGGCATGCAATTTTTAGCAGGGTTCGGTATGCTGATCAAATGCTTGTATGACAGGGATAAGGATGGGGTACCGGATCCTTTAGAGGAGGGACAATCTAATGTTACGAGAAATCCAGTTTCAAAGATCCAAACAGAAAATGTTCGCGATGAACGAAAATTATGAAGTCATTGGGGAATGGGACTGCCACGATGACTTTATCCCCGGGTACAATGCTGAAGGCGATCCTCGGAGCAGCTTACCGGACGGCACCTACTATCATGTATCTGCTGAAATCACCAATGGAGCTTACGGGCCCGCATACGGTAATTTCTATATTTCGTCCGGCGATCCCCGCGGCAGAGATATCCATGGTGGCGGCAGCGACCTTGAAGATCCCTACGCAGACTACCAGGGCTGGGAACCTACGTATGGATGCTTGAGAATGCAGAATGCAGACGGCGTGGAGCTGGCGGAAATGATCATCGAAGCCGGCAACAATGCAATTTTAACCGTTGTCGAGGAATAAAAATACGAAACCTCGATATACGCATTATTTTGAGATATGAGTGGAATTTCCATGCTGTGCATTAACTTATATGCACTTATAGTAGAAAACCGCTCATATCTCAATCTAGGAGGCGATTTTTTTGGAGCCTGAAATGAAAAAACGGGTCATTGTTGCCGTTGCCGGCCTATGTGCTTTATCTTTACTTTTTAGCATCTTTTTTGCCTGGCAAAAAGAGAAAAGTGAGAAAAAAACGAAAATAATCGAGACAACGGAACTGCAGGATCCGGAGAAAGTACAGAAAAACCTTACTGTCAGGCCAGATACTGCAAAAGAGATTACTCGAGAGATTTATCATATCCAGTCCGGTGGAAAAGAACCTGCTGTCACCTACTATATTTCCGCCCCGGACGTCAAAGCAGCTGCCAACGAGACGGCTGCTGCCATTGAAAAGAAAAGTGACGCATTACCCAAAGCCGTCACAGAGAAAAGTGACCGGACGGTCATATCACCGGACCCGGAGCGGCAGAAGGTAGACGTCTATAAAATCGACCTGGCAAAGACCCATAAAATCAAAGTGGGAGCCATGACCGCAGGCGGGAAAGCATATGTAGGTGCTGGCTACCAAGCGGGCAGATGGACAGGAATGGTTTACACTCGTTCTGGGAAAAAGATTGAAGCAGGCAGCATTTCTTATACTGTGGCAGAGTGGTAAGCATTCCCTATTCTTTCCCTATTTTGGGGATGTGGAATAGGAACACAAGGAATAAAGCGGGCCTACCAATCACTTCCTAGTACTCCTGCCATTAGAATTGAACGATTTGGCAGCTGGCCAAATCAAAGATATAGTGCTTTAGAAAAAAGCGAAACCCCATCTGCTTGCAGATGGGGTTGTTTTTTGCGTGTGGGGAATGGGGGGGATTAAGGAGCTGCACAAGGTGCCATGCTTTTTGCGGCGCTGGCGCCGCAATTGCCTTCTCCTTAACAGTGTGCTGCTTGGCGCGCACTGTTAAGGGGAAGGAAAAGACCCGCTCTGGCCGCAGAGCGGGTCTAGGATGGGGCTCACCCGGGACTGTTGGCAGACTGAGTCCGCACTGCCAGCAAATGGAAAAATAGAAAAAGCCCTTCAGATAGCGGCGAATGTAATTACAATCTTGACCGGATTAATTACGATAATCGCTTATCTGAAAGGCTAACACAGAGCAAGGGACAGGGCACTGCCCTTCCCCTTCTTCATTTTCATTATAGTATTAGGAACGAAAAAAGCTACCTGTTTTTTTAGGTAGTGCTGGCTGGTCCTTAGCGAGGAATTTCCTGCGCAGGCTGAACTAGCACAGTTGATGCAGATCTACTGAGAAAATGTTGACATATACAGAATTGGTTAATAAGTACCAATGAACCGGGGAAATAATGTATAATAAAAGTGGAAAATGGAATTATTCTGAAAGAATTATAGGAAATAAGGTAGTTGGCCGGTTGCGTGACAGAAGAACAGAGAAAGAATCAGATACTACGGGCTTTACAATCCATTATCCAAAGAAAGGAACTCCTATCTTGCCAAGGTGGGTGAACGAGAATGAAAAAACTATATGATTATTTAAATCAAAATGTAGAACTAACTGATGTAAATGGAAAAATTTGGAAGGGGTATGTAGCTGATTATTATCCAGCTGGTGAAATTGAAGACGAGGAAGATGAATCTATTATTTTGGAATTTCCCGGAGTAAAGGATAGGTGCTATAGGTTCTATATAGAGGATATCAAATCAATAGAGAAAATTAATTAGGTCCCCTGCTTCGGCAACAGGCTTTTCTTATGCCTGATTGGACGTATGAAAGAGGCGCTAACAGTAATGTTAATAGGGGACAGGAGCGAACTATTGTATGTATTGATGCGCAGACTGAAATAGTACAACCAAAATGGGCCGCTGATTTACTGCTAGAAAAGTTGACCGCTATGGCAAAAAAACAAGTCGAAAGAAGGGAATGCCGTTAAGCATTCATTGTTTGTTTTATAACATTGTTTTCTTTGGTGAGCAATTGATAATTTTCCACTGTATTTTCATTGTAATACTATTTATTTGTAATAATTTAGCCGTGAGGCAGAAATCCCAATGGACCACTGCTTGCCATGTATTTGCAATCGCCCCCTTTATAGGTAACAACATGTCAAAGTTCATTATGCGGTAGATAAGTTTGGCAAGATATGGTCAGCAGAGTATAATGGGTAAAAATGATAGAACCTCACTAGGCTAAGTGCTTATGAGGAGAAATTGATTTGGCATATATTTGTGATGATCCTATATGTGACCCAGTATGCGATTTTTGCTGGTTTTGTGAGCACGATGAAAACGGAGTTCCTGTTTTTTGCAAAAAGGGCAAGGAGGACAATTTTGGTGAAGGCCTGGGGTATTGCGATGAATTTCGATGTGCATTACACGAGTCGAACCCTTTTAGCAAAGATGCCTCTAAAACAAAATAAGCGTATGTATTTTCCATCTTTTTGCTTCCTGCAACTCCCTCTTGAGAAATTCTCCTTAACGGTCTAGACTGTAATTGACGACGGGGCTGGGGTTTATGCTGCTCGGGAGGTGAATTGCAAGTGAAGCTGAAGTTCACGGATCTGTGTATGGTGGTTCTGGCGGTGGGGGTGTACTACGCTGAGGTGGAGCAATATCTGCGGTACGGGGTATGGTTCCTGTGCGGGTTTTATATTCTCGGCCGGCTGCTGGAGCTGGTACGGAAAACGAAATAACGGGTTTAGGGCAGGAGTCAGGGCAGCAGTCAGGCTGCGTTTTGGCTCCTGCTTTTTTATGGGAATTTCTTTCTTGACAAAATAGACCGATTGGTTTATTTTATAACAAGCGAGGAGGGATACTATGAAAAAAGGGGAAGCAAGCAAGGAGCATCTCATTGTCTGCGCTGGGGATTTGTTTTGGCGCAATGGTTATGAGGCAACGGGTTTAAGCGATATTTTGAAGGCCTCGGGGCTGACCAAGGGGTCCTTTTATTTTTATTTCAAATCCAAAGAGGAACTGGCGGCAGCGGTGGTGGGCTATTACCACCGGGTGGTTTTTGAGTGGCTCCAGGGCTTTGCAAAGGCTGCGGCTTGGGAGACTTTTGTTCCCCGGTTTATGAAGCCCATGCAGGAGGGGGCGGCTGCCGGCAGGCATTATGGCTGTCCTATTGCGGTGGTGGGCATGGAGGTGGCCTTTTCCCATCCGGAACTGGGAAAGACCTATATGGCCGCGATGGAGGAGCTGCAAAGGCTTTTTCAACAGGTTCTCCTGCAATCGGGGCTGACCCAGGAGCAGGCAGGGCCTTTGGCCGCCCGGCTCTTTGCCCTTTACGAAGGGGAACTGCTGCTGTTTCGGCTGAGCAGGGACCCGGAGCGTCTGGTGGAAATGGAACAGCAGCTGCTGGCTGTGTACCGGGAATATAGAAAGCAGTATTGCTAGAAGGGTGGAACAATGGAAAAGAACATAACGGGAGCTGCCATTCATGCAGCGGCTCTGGAATATGGCTATGACAACTGCGGGGTGATTCCCCTTTCTGCACTAGAGGGCTACGGCGAGAGGCTGCGGGAACGGGAAGCCAAGATTCCGGAGAGCAAGGCGGTGTATCAGGGACTTAGCGGGTTTACCCGGTTGCAGGAGGATTATCCCTGGGCCAAAAGCGTGCTGGTCTGCACCAACTGGCTGGGCAAGTACCGTTTTCCCAAGGAGCTCCAGGGCAAATACGCCAAGTCCTTTCTGCTTTCGGCGGATTCCCTGCCGGACAGCCCCCAGCGCCAGCAGAAGCTGGCTTTTGAAGCCTGGCTGACGGAGCAGGGAGTGCGGTTTTTGGGTGGGGAAACCCACCTGCCGGCTCGGATCCTGCCCTTGCGGTATGCGGCGGTGGCAGCGGGGCTGGGGATTTTTCGCAAGAACAATTTTTTCTACGGGGAAAAGGGCTCCTATTATGAACTGGAAGGGTACCTGCTTGACGTTTCCTGCGAGTACCGGGAAAGCCACAATCTCAGGCCCTGCGCCGATACCTGCAAGGCCTGCCAGAACGCCTGCAAAACCCACGCCCTGTGCGGGCCCTACACCATGAATCCCCTGTCCTGTGTGTCCTTTTGGACCACCTTTGGCGGGGGCCAGGTGCCGCCCCATTTGACGGCGGAGCAGTTTGGCTCCTGGATTTGCGGCTGTGATGCCTGTCAGGACGCCTGTCCCTACAACTGCCGGCAGGATTGGCAGCAGGGGGAACCGGTGCCGGAGGTGGAGGCGGCAAAAGAGCTGCTGCTGCCGGAAAACCTGCTCCAGGCGTCGCCTGAGGCTCTGGTGGAACAAGTGGTGCCCCTGATGGCAGACCATATCCGGCCGGAGGAAACAGGAACTCTGCGCACCTGTGCCGCCCGCTGCCTGGAAAACGAGGCAAGAGCCTAGAATACTTTATAAGAAACACCACCTGAGGGGCTGCTGTCCTTTGGGTGGTGTTTTTTCGTGGGCCGATTCCGGGGCACAGCTTCTTTACTCTCACCAAAGCTGTGGAAACAATTCACGCAAATTTGTGCAAAAGGGTAACTTTTTGGCCGAAACATTTGCAAAATGTCAAAAAGTCAAATATAATAGAGTACAAAGGAGGTCCTACTATGCGGAATATAGCAGATGTTATCGAACAATTCATTATCAGCGAACTTTTCGCCAATGAACAAGACGCCGTAAACGTCAAAAGAAGCCAGCTGGCCGAGAAACTTTCCTGTGCCCCGTCGCAGATTACCTATACACTGACCACCCGCTTTACCCCAGAGCGGGGGTTCGAAGTTGAATCCAAACGGGGAAATGGCGGTTTTATCCGGATTATCCGGCTGCCCCAGCAGGAGCCAACCCAGGCGCTGCTGCCGCCGGCAGAAACCCAGACGGCCCGGCAGATGGTCAACGCCCTGGCGGCCCACAAATTCATTACCAACCGGGAAGCCAGCCTGCTGGAATACTTTTTGGCCGTATTGGGTGACCATATGTCCGAAAAGGATAAGCAGCATATGGTGAAGACGGCCTACAAACTACTGAGTCGGGAGGACGAATAACTGTGGCTAAAACCCAAACCCGCTATGTGTGCCAAAACTGCGGCTATTCTTCGGTAAAATGGCTGGGCAAGTGTCCGGAATGCGGCACCTGGGATTCCCTGGTGGAGGAGGTGGACAGCGCGCCTACCAAGCAGCGGCCCTCCTACCTCCAGACCGCGGAACGGCCCGTGCCCAAAACCATCAGCCAGGTGGCCAAGGTCCACGTGGAACGGCTGACCACCGGCATCCAGGAATTTGACCGGGTGTTGGGGGGCGGCATTGTTCCCGGCTCCCTGATTCTTCTGGGGGGCGCTCCGGGCATCGGCAAATCCACCATTGTGCTGGACGTGTCCATGAAGGCGGCGGCCCGGCACAAGAAGGTCCTGTATGTGTCCGGGGAGGAGTCCGAAGCCCAAACGGCCATGCGGGCCGAACGGCTGGGCAAGGCCACGGACAGTCTGCAAATCATGACGGCCACCGAGCTGGGCACCATTCTGGTCCAGGCCCGGCAGAGCCAGCCGGAACTATTGGTCATCGACTCCATCCAGACCATGTACAACCAGGAGCTGGAAACGGCTGCGGGCAGTGTGGGGCAGGTGCGGGAGTGCACCGCCAAGCTGCTGACCTTTGCCAAGGAAACGGGCATTGCAGTGGTGATCATCGGTCACGTAACCAAGGAAGGCAACATCGCCGGTCCCCGGCTGCTGGAACACATGGTGGACGTGGTGCTCCAGTTTGAAGGGGACCGTTCCTATACCTACCGGGTGCTCCGGGCCCTGAAGAACCGTTTTGGCTCCACCAGCGAGTGCGGTATCTTCTCCATGGAGGAGGATGGGCTCCAGGAAGTGTCCAATCCTTCCGGGCTGTTTCTGGAAACCAAGGAGCAGCCGGTGCCGGGCTCGGTGATTACCGCCGTTATGGAGGGCAATCGGCCCATCCTGGCAGAAATCCAGGCTCTGGTCAGCCATACGCCCTTTGGCCTGCCCCGCCGGACGGTGGTAGGGGTGGACTTTAATCGGGTGAATATGCTGCTGGCGGTGCTGGAAAAGCGCTGTGGCATGAATTTCGGCGACCAGGACGCCTACGCCAGCTGCCTGGGAGGCATGAAAATCAAGGAGCCGGCGGCGGACCTGGCCATTTTGGGTGCTTTGGTGTCCAGCTACCGGAACCGGGCCATTCCCACAGGGGTACTGGCCATTGGAGAAGTGGGCCTGACCGGGGAGCTGCGCCGGGTGGGCATGGTGGACCGGAGAATCCGGGAAGCGGCCCAGCTGGGCTTCCGCAAGTTCATTGTGCCCCGGGGAAGCTTCCCCAAAGGGAAGAAGCTGCCGGCAGCCGGCATCGTGGAAGCAGGTTCCGTAGAGGAAGCCATTCAAGCTTTCTATAGCGACTGAGAAATTTGGCCGTTTTCTTTGGAATAACGTGTTGACATATGTATTGCTATAGTGCTATAATCTAAAATTTGACTTAAACTGGGGTTTTGTGGTAAACTATAAGAGCTGAAGTTTTATTTTTTTTTAATCCTGTAGGTAAGGAGGCAGGCTCGATGTTTACTGTAGGAGACAAAGTACTGTACCCCATGCATGGTGCAGCCGTGATTAAAGATGTAGAAAAGCGCCAAGTCAATGGTCGGCCCGTGAATTATTTTATTTTAGATATGTTGCTTAGTGATATGAAAGTCATGATCCCAGAAGTGAATGTTAACAAAATTGGCTTGCGGCCTATAGTGAACAAACAGGTTATGCCGGAAGTGGAAGATGTGCTGAAAGCCCGTCCGGAAAATGTCATGAAGAAGATTACCTGGAATCGCCGCTACAATTTATATGTAGACAAAATGAAAACCGGGGATATTTTCCAGGTGGCCGATGTGGTCCGGACCCTGTCCGTCCAGGAAAATGACAAGAAATTGTCCACCGGGGAGCGGCGCCTGCTCACCACCGCCAAACAGATTCTGCTCAGCGAAGTGATGCTGGTAGAATCCGTAGATGAGCAAAAGAGCGAAGCCTGGCTGGAACAATTTATATAATGTGCAAAACGTTACAAATTTAAAAAGGGAGATTGTTTGAGAAAAGGTTTTTCTTTGACAATCTCCCTTTTTCTGTTTTCTTTCAGTGGGGCTTATAGTACAATAAAAGGATAAAGTCAAATAAAGGAGGTGAGAATAATGATTGAAAAAATTACAAAATGTCTCATCATTTTGGTTTTTGCCGTCATCGGTGTATTGCTGTCGGAATTTGTTTCCAGCATCTTGGTGGATTATATTGGCGTTGAAGTCCTGAAAGTGGGATTTTTGGGCGTCACCGTCCTGGATCTGGTCATGGGTGTGGCAGGTGTCCTGATTTTTGCCTATATTGGCAAGCTGGCCGCTCCTACCATCAACCGGAATATCCTGCATTTTTCGGAAGCCATGGCTACGTATTTGGGAGATTTGCCCACCAGCGATATTTTTGTGCTGTCCATCGGCGTGATTTTGGGCCTGGTGGTTGCCGCACTTTTGGGAACGTCGTTTTCCCGGCTGCCCATTGTGGGGCCGTACATTTCCCTGATTTTCAGCATACTGGGTGCACTGGTAGGGGCCAAAGTGGCGCTTAACAAACGCGCAGATATCATTTCATTTTTTAACCGGCTGTGGTTTTCCCGGAACAAGGACAACGCCAAGAAAGCCAATAACCGGAACGTTTCCCGCACTTATAAATTTCTTGATACCAGCGTTTTGATTGACGGCAGAATTTTGGAGGTAATCCGTCTGGGCTTCCTGGAGGGCGTGGTGGTCATTCCCAAGTTCGTCCTGGAGGAGCTGCAGAAAATTGCGGATTCCGGGGATACGCTCAAGCGGAACCGGGGCCGGAGAGGATTGGATATCGTCCGGGAAATTCAAGCCAACAAAGCGGTGGAAGTGGAAATCAGCGATCGGGATTATGATGATATCACCGAGGTGGACACCAAGCTGGTCCGGCTGGCCCGGGAGAAAAACGGCATTGTGGCCACCAATGATTTCAACCTGGCCAAGGTAGCAGAGATTCAGGGGGTCAAAGTCCTGAACATCAACGACCTGGCCAATGCCCTGAAGCAGACCCTGCTGCCGGGGGAAGAAATCCAGCTGTATCTGGCCAAGGACGGGAAGGAACCCGGCCAGGCCATCGGGTACCTGGAAGACGGCACCATGGTGGTGGTGGAAGGCGGCCGGAAAGCCGTGAACTCCACCCTGCCGGTGATTGTTACCTCCGTGCTGCAAACCTCTGCAGGCCGGATGGTCTTTGCCAAACTGAAATAAGGACGGGTGCATATGAACCAACTCTATATCATCGTGGCTGCGGCGGGGATGGGCAAACGGCTGGGATTGGGGTATAATAAAAATTATGCCCATTTGGCCGGGATTCCCATCTTGGTCCGCAACCTGCACCAGCTGAGCCAGGTGCCTGGGGTGGCCCAGGTCCTGGTCACGGTGGCCGCAGGGGAGGAAGCCCAGGCAAAGGAGCTGCTGGATCACTATGCGGCGGCTCAGTACCCCGGCCTGTCCTACACTGTGGTAACTGGCGGCAAGGAGCGGCAGGATTCCGTTTCCCACGCCGTGGACCAGCTGCCTGATGCTCCAGCCTGGGTGGCCGTCCACGATGGGGCACGGCCCTTTGCGGACGCCCAGCTGTTTAGCCGGGTGTGGGAAGCTGCCAGGGAAAGCGGGGCGGCCATTGCGGCGGTGCCCTGCAAGGACACCATCAAGCAGGAGGCTGGGGGACAGGTGGAGAAAACCCTGGACCGCAGCAAGCTGTGGGCCGTGCAGACACCCCAGATTTTTTCCCTGCCCCTGCTGAAGGAATGCTACGCCTACGCCAAAACCCATCCGGTGGCGGTGACGGACGATGCGTCCCTGGCAGAAGCCCTGGGACACCCGGTGGCGCTGGTGCTGGGCTCCTACAACAACCAAAAAATCACCACGCCTTCCGACCTTGCCTGGGCGGAGGGGCTGGTGCAGGGAAAGGGTGCTGAGAACATGAAGTTTCACGTGGGTTCCGGGTACGACGTGCACCGGCTGGTGCCCGGACGGAAATTGATTTTGTGCGGGGTAACCATTCCCTATGAACTGGGGCTGGACGGCCATTCCGATGCGGATGTGGCACTCCATGCCCTGATGGATGCTCTTTTGGGGGCAGCGGGCCTGGGAGACATTGGCCGGCTGTACCCGGACCAGGATCCTGCGTTTTTGGGCGCCGACAGCCGCAAATTGCTGGCGGACGTGGTGGCCCGGGTGAAGGAGAGGGGCTGGCAGATCAGCAACGCCGACATCACCATCATTGCCCAAAAGCCCAAGCTGGCTTCCTACGAGCCGGCCATGCTGGCCAACGTGGCAGCTGACCTGGGGTTAGCTCCAGAAGACGTGAACGTCAAGGCAACCACAACTGAAAAACTCGGTTTTACCGGCAGAGGGGAAGGTATCGCTGCCGAAGCCGTGGTCAGTTTGATTCAATAATCTATTACATACTTGGGAGGAAGAATTCATGGATAACAATTTGAAAGTTCGCTTTGCACCAAGCCCTACCGGGCCGTTCCATATTGGGGGCGCTCGTTCTGCCCTGTTCAACTGGTTGGTAGCCCGGAAAAACCACGGCACCATGCTGCTGAGAATTGAAGACACCGACCAGGACCGTTCCAAACCGGAATGGGAAGAAAATATCAAAAACGCCCTGAAATGGCTGGGCATTGACTGGGATGAGGGCGTAGATGTAGGCGGCCCCAACGGTCCGTACCGCCAAATGGAACGGCTGGACATCTACAAGAAATACACCGATAAACTGCTGGCGGAAGGCAAAGCCTACTATTGTTACTGTACCCCGGAAGAACTGGAAGCAGAACGGGAAGAACTGAAAGCCCAAGGCAAAATGCCCCGCTATATGGGCAAATGCCGGAACCTGACTCCGGAACAGCGGGCCCAGTACGAAGCCGAAGGCCGGAAACCCACCGTGCGGTTCCGGGTACCGGAAGGCCAGGACATTGTGGTCCATGATATGGTGCGCGGCGACGTGCATTTCGAATCCGACGGCCTTGGCGACTTTATCATCGTCAAGGAAGATGGGATTCCCACCTACAACTATGCGGTGGTCATCGATGATGCCCTGATGAAAGTCAATATGGTTATCCGGGCTGAGGAACATCTGTCTAATACCCCGCGGCAGCTGCTGCTGTACGATGCCCTGGGCTTTGAAAAACCCAAGTTTGGCCACATTTCCCTGATTTTGGGCAAGGACAAGAAGAAAATGTCCAAGCGCCATGGGGCTACTTCCGTGGACCAATACAGACAGCTGGGCTACCTGCCCGATGCCATTGTGAACTTCCTGGCCCTGTTGGGCTGGGCTCCCAATTCCGAACAGGAAATCTTCAGCCGGGAAGAACTGATTGCCCAATTCGATATGGCCCATGTTGCCAAGAATCCGGCTGTGTTCGATATTGAAAAGCTGAACTGGCTGAACGCCCACTATATGCGCCAGATGACCGATGAAGAATACATTGCCTTTGCCAAACCTTTCATGATCCAGGCTGGCTATATGACCGGGGAAGAAACCGGTGACAAGGCTGAATGGTTGAATAAGGTCATCCTCACTGCCAAGGACCAGGCTGAATACGGTGCCCAGATTCCTGGCTGCGTAGAAATGTACTTCAACGATGAATTTGACTTTGAAGTGGACGAAGAAAAGGGCGTTCATGCAGTAGATGCCCTGAAGGCCGAAACCGTTCCTACGGTTATCGCTTCCTTCCTGGCCAAACTCCAGGCTGCAGAAACCCTGGACCACGCCAGCGTAAAGGCCATGTTCAAAGCGGTACAGAAAGAAACCAAGCTGGGCGGCAAATTCGTGTTCATGCCTGTGCGGGTAGCCCTGACCGGCAACCAGCATGGTCCGGAACTAGCCGAAATGATTCCGCTTTTGGGCGCTGAACGGGTGACCAAGCGCATCCAGGCCAGCCTGAAAAAAGCCGGCATCAGCCTGTAACGAAAGGAGAAACTATGAGCACTCTGCGTGTTTATAATGATATGACCCGGAAAAAGGAGGAATTCGTTCCTCTGGAACCGGGCAAGGTAAAGATTTACGTCTGCGGCGTAACTCCCTACAACCATCCCCATATTGGCAACGCCCGCCCCTTTGTGGTGTGGGACGTGATTCGCCGCTTCCTGGAGCATGAGGGCTACGATGTGACCCATGTGCAGAACTTCACGGATATTGACGATAAGATTATCTGGGAAGCCAACAAGGAAGGGGTTACCTGGGATACCATCTGCAACCGGTACATCAAAGCCTATTTTGAAGTCATGGACAAGCTCCATGTGAAACGGGCCCACATTTACCCCCGGGTTTCCGAACACATTCCTGACATCATCAAGACGGTGGAAGCCCTGATTGCCAACGGCTACGGCTATGTGGTGGACGGGGACGTGTACTACCGGGTAGAAAAGTTCGAACACTACGGCGAACTCAGCGGCCGGAATCTGGAAGATATGCTGGCCGGCGCCCGGGTGGACGTGGACGAACGGAAAGAAAATCCCATGGACTTTGCCCTGTGGAAAGCCGCCAAACCCGGCGAACCCTCCTGGGACAGCCCCTGGGGCAAAGGCCGGCCGGGCTGGCACATTGAATGCTCTACCATGAGCACCAAGTACCTGGGCAACACCCTGGACTTCCATGGGGGCGGCAGCGACCTGATTTTCCCGCACCATGAAAACGAAATCGCCCAATCCGAAGGGGCCACCGGCGTCCATCCTTTTGTCCGCTACTGGGTCCATAACGGCTTTATTACCATCAACTCCGAAAAAATGTCCAAGTCCCTGGGCAACTTTATGACCGTGCTGGATATTCTGAAGGAATACGAACCGGAAGTGGTCCGTTACTTCATCCTGAATACCCATTACCGCAGTCCACTGGACTTCAGCGATGAACGGCTGGAAGAAGCCAAACGGAGCCTGGAACGGCTGCGCACGGCCCAAAACAACCTGAAGGAAATCGAAGCCCAGATTAACGCTGGTCCTGACGCCGAGAGCCTGGCCCTGGGCCAAAAGGTGGCAGAAATCCGCCAGGGCTTTATGGACGCCATGAACGACGACTTCAATACTTCCCTGGCCATCAGCTACCAGTTTGCCCTGGCCAAGGAAATCAACGTCTACCACAACGCCATCCTGGCCGGCACCAAGAAGCCGGACGGCAAATTGGTGGACCAGATTCACAAGGTCTGGAGAGAAATGGCCGATATCATTGGGATTCTGGAAGATGTACCGGCAGCAGGGCAGGAAGGCGGCGCCGTCACTAACGAAGAAGCTGCCATTGCTGCCAAGATTGAGGAAAGACAAGCTGCCCGGAAAGCCCGGGATTTCGCCAAAGCCGATGCCATCCGTGACGAACTGGCAGCCCAGGGAATCATTTTGGAAGATACGCCCCAAGGCGTGCGGTGGAAGAGAAAGTGAAATTTGAACAATACCAGAAAATGAAAGATCATGTCCTGACCGTCTGCTCGGAGGAGTTGGCGGTTCAGGACCCTAAATTATTGCACCCGGTGGTCCTGGCCTACATCGGGGACGCTGTGTTCTCCCTGTACGTGCGGCTGCGGCTGACGCCGGCTTCGTCCCATGTGCAGGTGCTCCACGAACTGGCTTCCCGCATGGTATCGGCTGTGATGCAGGCCAAAGCCATGGATGCTCTGGAGGGGGATCTTTCGGACGAGGAAGAACAGATTGCCCGGCGGGGGAGAAATACCAAATCCACCGTGCCCAAAAGCGCCAGTGTCCGGGAATACCGGCAGGGTACCGCTTTTGAGGCCCTTTTGGGATATCTGTATCTGACCCAGCAGAAGGAACGGCTGGATGACATCATGCACCGTTCTTTTCTTTTGATTCAGGAAGCCATGCTGGACGAAAGAAAAGCAAAGAAAGGAAAATAAAATGATCAGCTGTAAATTAATCCGCTATACGCCGGAACCGGATCGGACCGTTGCCATGAGCGCCCATTTGTGCTATTCGCCCATTGGGGCCCAGGAACTGGAAGAAACCATGACCGACAAGCAGGTGGCGGGACTGATTAAGCGGCTGCGGGAAATGGGGCATACTTCTACCTTTGAGCACGTAAGCTTTACCTTTGCCATCGAAGGGGTATCCCGGGTACTGACCCACCAATTGGTGCGCCACCGCCTGGCTTCCTATTCCCAGCAGTCCCAGCGCTATGTGAAGGAACATGATTTTGAAACCATTTTGCCTCCTTCCCTGGCGGCAAAACCGGAATATAAAAAACAATTTGATGACCTGTGCCAACGGATTCAGGATTTGTACAACGAATGGACGGAAGCCGGCATTCCTGCAGAAGACGCCCGGTACATTCTGCCCAACGCCACGGAAACCAAGATTGTGGTCACCATGAATGCCCGCAGCCTGCTGCATTTCTTTGAGCTTCGCTGCTGCAACCGGGCCCAGTGGGAAATCCGGGCACTGGCCAATCTTATGCTGGCTGAAGCACGTCAGGCGGCACCCCTGCTCTTTGCTGTGGCCGGTCCTACCTGCGTGACCCAGCGGGTTTGCCATGAAGGCAAAATGAGCTGCGGCCGCCTGGAAAAACTTCTGGCCGAAGACGCCAAGGAACAGCAGCATGGGGTATAAAGCCATTACCGAAATCCAGGAAGAAGTGCGGCAGTGGGACCTGATTCTGGACCTACCGGACCAGATTGGTGCCTTTACCAAGAAGCTCACGGACTATATTGACGGCCAGGTGTTGTATATTTGCCGTTATGAGGCCCCTGAGCTCCGGGCTACCCTGGATATTACCTATACCACGGAAACCTTTGATTACATCCTGGTACGCACCATGGGCATGAATACCTATCGGGATATCCGGTTCATCTACAAGGAACGGGATATCTTTGCCCAAAAAGTGAAAAAGTACCTGCCCTCGGTGCTGCAAAGCATGGAGGACCCTACCAGCGTCAACCTGGGGGAGATGGTGGAGGCCAAACACCTGCCGGAGTGGGAATACGGCAAACAGCTGCCGAAGCAAATCGGCTCCTTTGAACTGTATATCCGTCCGGACAAGGCCATTGACCATATCAACGGTTCCATTATCCTGATTGACTATACGGACTTTGACCGCAAGGACCAGCTGATCATCATGTACAATCGGCTGCGCAACCAATTTTTTGGAGAAGTGAAGATTGGCGGGGTATTCCACGCCACCTCGGAGTTTGACAGCTATAGCCTGAAAGAGCTCCAGGAGGCTCTGGAGGCCCATCTGGAGCCAACCTTGCAGTGGGTGACAGAGGCCGATCATACCCTCTGAAAAAAATTCCAAAAAAAAATAAAAAAAGTTTGGAAGAATGCTTGACAGATTTGGCAAAATACCGTATACTAACAAAGTCGGCAACGCACGATAACAAATGCAAAGCTGCAACGGCCCAGTAGTTCAGTTGGTTAGAATGCCGCCCTGTCACGGCGGAGATCGTCGGTTCGAGTCCGTCCTGGGTCGCCAACATGCCTCGGTAGCTCAGTTGGTAGAGCAAGGGACTGAAAATCCCTGTGTCCGCAGTTCGATTCTGCGCTGAGGCACCATTTTTAAGCGGAAGTAGCTCAGTGGTAGAGCACCACCTTGCCAAGGTGGGGGTCGCGAGTTCGAATCTCGTTTTCCGCTCCATTTTTTAAGGCGACATAGCCAAGCGGTAAGGCAGAGGTCTGCAAAACCTTTATCCCCAGTTCGATTCTGGGTGTCGCCTCCAATTTTGTATTTTCGCCGAGGTGGCGGAACTGGCAGACGCAAGGGACTTAAAATCCCTCGGAGAGTGATCTCCGTACCGGTTCGATTCCGGTCCCCGGCACCATTATTATATAAACACTGAAACAGACTTCCAAGGTGGGAGCCTGTTTTTTGTTATAGGTACAATTTTGGAAAATGCGTGTTTTTGGACAATGTTTTCTTAGAGTAGGCAGCAACTTTGTTTTACGTGACAATTTCTGGTAATTTTCCCTGGAAACTGTGCATTTTATTTCCGGCCCGGTCATTGTACAATGGAATCATTCCAAGCTTAGAGGAGATTGATATCCATGACCATAAAACGTGTACTTGCCATCCATGATCTGTGTTCCTTTGGCCGCTGTTCTTTGACTGCTGCCATGCCTGTGATTTCTGCCCTGGGCAGCCAGGTGAACCCGTTCCCCACGGCCCTCTATAGCAACAACCTGACCTATGGGGAGTTCTATAATACGGATCTGACCAGTCACATGAACCCTATGATGGACCAATGGGAAAAGCTGAACCTGCATTTTGACGCCATCTACAGCGGGTTCTTGGCCAATGCCGCCCAGACCGCTCTGGTCCGGGACGCCATCCGCCGCTTTGCCAAGGACGGCCAGCTGGTAGTGGTGGACCCTGCCATGGCTGATGACGGCAAGCTGTACGTGGTCTTTGACCAGACCATGGTGGAAGAAATGCGCAAGCTGGTGGCAGAAGCTACCTTGATTACCCCCAACTATACGGAAGCCTGTCTGCTGACCGGCACCACCTGGCTGGACCGGACGCCAACGGAACGGGAAATCCAGGACCTGTGCCAGAAACTGCTGGATCTGGGACCCAAACAGGTGATTATCACCTCCGTGCCGGGCAAGCCGGACGAAATCCAGGTGGTCAGCCAAAGCGCCGGGGAAGTGGGGTACCACTCCTATGTGGTGAAACGGATTCCCTTTGGCACCTGCGGCACCGGGGACGTATTCACCAGCGTGGTTACCGGCTGCATCCTGAAGGGCAAGTCCCTGGAAGAAAGCGCCAAGATTGCCGCTGACTTCCTGGAAGTGGTCATCCAAAGCACCCTGGATTCTGGCAAGGATCCCCGGGAAGGTGTCCAGCTGGAAGACAAGCTGCCCCTGCTGCTGAAACTCTAAAGCAAAACTCCAAATGCATCTGTATTTTCCACGGGAAACCTTTGCGGTCCCGTGGAATTTTTGTTATGTGGAAAGTTCCAGGCCCTTGGAGAGGGGCCAAAAACACTACTATGTCAAAATGTGAGGAGCAGACTGTATGGTAAAGACTTTGCTGAAATGTACGGCAGCCCTGGTGGCTGCAGTGGGCGTCTTTGGCTACTGGTTTGTGAACCAGCCCCAAATGGATCCCCTGATGACCCCGGAGCGGAAGGCCCGGATAGAAGCTTCGCCCCATTATGTGAACGGCCAATTTGTGCCGGAGACGCCCCATACCCCGGTGACGCCCTCCTGGTCCTTCTGGAAGGAGTTTTTGTTCCCCACCCCGGGTAAGACCATACCCCCAGGGCCCATGGTCACCCAGAAGACGGATTTGAAGGCACTGGACCCTAAGGAAGATGTGGTGGTCTGGCTGGGGCACTCCTCCTTCTATATGCAGCTGGGGGGTAAAAAAATCCTCATTGACCCCATTGCCGCCACCTATGCTTCTCCGGTGCCCTTTGTGGACAAAGCCTTTGACGGCAGCAATGTGTACGGGCCGGAGGATATTCCGGACGGCATTGACGTGATGGTGCTGTCCCACGACCATTGGGACCACCTGGACTACGATTTTGTCCGGGCTATTGAGCCCAAGGTAAAGCATGTGGTTACCGGCCTGGGCAACGGGGGCTACTACGAAAAGTGGGGGTATCCCCTTGCCAAGATTTCCGAGGAAGACTGGAACACCCCGGTGAAAATTGATGAGGGGCTCACCGTTTGGGTGCTGCCTGCCCGGCATTTCTCCGGCCGGCTGCTCCACAAAAACCAGACCCTGTTTGCGGGCTTTGCCTTTATCACCCCTGGGAAGAAGGTCTTCTACAGCGGGGATGGGGGCTACGACGGCCGCTTCAAGCGGATTGGGCAGCAGTTCGGGGGCTTTGACCTGGCCATTTTGGAAGACGGCCAGTACAACGAGAACTGGGCCTCCGTGCACATGATGCCGGAAGAAACGGCTCAGGCCGGGGTGGACCTGGGCGCCCGGGAAGTGCTGCCCTGCCACAACGGCAAATACCCCCTGTCCATGCATAGCTGGGACGAACCCTACAAGCGGATTACCGCAGCTGCCAAAGGAAAGCCCTATTACCTGGCCACCCCGGAAATTGGGGAGCTGGTCCGGGTAGGGGACACGGGACAGAAATTCACCCGCTGGTGGGAAAATATGAAGTGATGCGGTAATTTTGAACTTTTCTATTCTCCTCTTGCTTTTTGTTACCGGCCGCTCTATGATAAAGAACGTTATCATATCGAAACACGGGGCCCCAGGGGCCCTGTGAGCAGCCCAATACGGCTGCAGGGGAGCGGACAAAGCGTGGACTATTACATCAATATGTTTTCCCGGGAGCTGAAGCATGGCGGCCCCCATGTGCATCTGATTGCCTTTTTTATTTTTATTGCCATCGGGATTTTTATCCTCCACTGGGTGTTCCGGGGGCTCATTGAGGTGCTGACCCGGTTTACCCGGGTCAAGCGGGAAAGCTGGCGGACCACCTTCCGGTTCATGCCCACCCTTTTGGGGATTCTTACGGGCATTCAGCTGACCAAGGGCATCCTGAACCTGCCGCCCTTTGTAAAGAGCATGCTGGAGCGGCATTACCACAGCCTGGTGATTATCACAGTCACCTTTTTCTTTGCCCATCTGCTGTCCTCGTATCTCAAGAGCAAGCTGTCCAAAAGCGGCAACGAATCGGCCTCTACGTCCATTCTTACCACCATTGTGGACTTGGGCGTGTACATGGTGGGAATCATCTTTATCCTGGGCTCCTACGGCATTTCCATTTCGCCGCTGCTGACTGCACTGGGCGCCGGGAGCTTGGCTTCCGCCCTGGCCCTCCAGGATACCCTGGCTAACCTGTTTTCCGGGATTACTACCCTGCTGTCCAAGCAGGTCCACATGGGGGACTATATCCGCCTGGCCAGCGGGGAATCCGGCCGGGTCACGGACATGAACTGGCGCAACACCACCATCCGTACCAGCACCGGCAATACGGTGATTGTCCCCAATAAGAGCATCGCCTCGGCCACCCTGACCAACTACGAGCAGCCCCTGGCGGAATGCACCATTTTCATTCCCCTGACCATCACCTACGACAACGACCTGCAAAAGGTGGAGGACGTGTCCTTGGCCGTGGCCCGGGAAATTCTGGCCGGCAGCGAAAGCGGTGTCAAAGGCTTTCAGCCCTTGGTGCGCTACACCAATATGGGGGACTACGGCATTACCTTTAACGTGGTGCTGCGAATCCGCAACATCGTGGACGAAGCCGTCATCAAGCACGAATTCATCAAGAAAATCTATACGGTGTTCAAAAAAGAGAATATTCACCTGCTGGTCCGGAAGGACTAGCGGAAGCAGAAAGGATGCGGGACTAACCGTGTTTTTTTTTTGTTGCTGCGGAAAAGGCAGAAGACAATTTTAAATACAATATAAAACAGAAAGTATGTATCGTAAAAAGTAAACGTAAACATTGTAATAATTCAGAATACAAGAAAGAGGGATTGTGGTATAATAAAAGTAATAAAATGGCAGAAAAATATATTCTGTAATTGATATTTTTGTAAATGTGATGATATGGGGCAATCAAAAAGGTCAATGCGGTCTTAGGCTTTCCAAGGGGGTGGGAAGAATGAGAAGCAGAAAACAACTACATATGGCCGTACTGCTCACCATCCTTGGCTCCTTCCTGTGGGGACCGGGGAAAGTGCAGGCGGAAACGACCATTACCAGTGTGGGGGATTTAGCGACAACTTCAAAGGTTCAGGTGATGGGGAGTGAGGGGTATAGTGTATATGCCCCTGCACAGACGGATAACAAACTGACTATCAATATTGGTTCCTTTACGCCCGCGAACCCTGGGAAGACGGCTTTGTTCGGCTTTTATATGGATACAGAAGCAGAACCGGTAATCGGTAAGGACGTATCCATTACCAGCACCGGGACCTCGCAGCAGCTGGCATATGTTGCCGGGATGTACTCGGATGCTGGCACCATCGGTACCTACACAGAAGGCGGCACGACGCCCAGCAATACCGTTACCGTGACGGGCGGCAGTGCTTCTGAACTTGCTGCGGCCATGAGCAATAACGGCACGGTTACGAATAATCAACTCAATATAAGCGATGCCGCGCAATTTGATAAAGCCTATGGTGGCTACAGTCAAACTGGCAATGCCACATATAATGTGCTCCATATGAACGGTGTCAAAAAAGCCGGCTCTGCCTTAGAATTTAGCCTTTACGGCGGCAAGTCCAACAGCAATACCAGCGTCGTTTCCCATAATACCGTAGAAGTCTGGGACTCCACAGGCGGAGATATCTTTGGGGGCAGATCGGCAAACGACGGCAAGATAGACTACGGCTCCCGCTCGGATGCGAATACCGTGATTGTGCATAATAGCAATTTCAGGTATATCTATGGTGGCTATGAAGGCTACACGGCGGATGGAAATACGGTCCAAATAGAAGACAGCACTATTGACAATGTCCACACAGCTTATATTCAAGGCGGCACCAGCGCCAGCCAGAATCAGACAACCATCAAAAACAGTACCCTAAGCGGTGAAATCATTGGCGGTTGGGTCTATAGCTCCAATCATGGCAACGCCGAAGGCAGTAAGGCTGACGGGAATACCATTACGCTGACGGATGTGACACTGAATGAACCCAATTTGGGCATTGTCAGCGGCAAAAACGACATGTATGGCGAAGCCAATGGCAACACCGTCCATTTGACCAGCGGCACACTGACCAATTTTAAACAATTAAATGGCGGCTTTTCTTCCGGAACAGCTAACAATAACCATCTACTTATCGACCAGGGAGCCACAGTATCTAACGTGGCCTCCACAGTGATTAGCGGCCGCGGGGCTACGGAAGCCAAAGGAAATACCGTGAAAATCGATGGCACGCTGGGAGCACAGACCAATACCACTGCCGGCTCGGCAGAAGACCCTGGCAGCGTCGTTAGCGGCAATAGCCTTACTGTAGGCAAAACAGGGAGTGTAGGCTATGGCACTATCCTGGCAGCTGGCAGCACGGATGGAGCCAGAGCAACGGTCAACGAAAATACCGTGACTATCGAAGGCTATGTAGGTGAGGGCGCTCTGGTTGTGGGAGCCTGGAATTATGGAGGAGATAATATAGGTGATAAAAATACGGTGAACATATCCGGCACCTTGGACGCAGGCGTTCTCGTCTGTGGCTCTTCTGACTCTGTCTACGCCTATTATTATGGCCCCTTGAATAAAGAAGCTAATGAAAATACTATTAACCTGCAAAAAGGCGCCAACCTGGGCGTCGGCACCGTCTTTTACGGCGGCCAAGGCACCGTAGCCGATGGTAATACAGTGAACATCGAAGACGGCGTTACCTTTGCCGCAGGCACTTCTGATGGCGATGACATCGATATCGTGGCCGGCGTCGGCCGTACGGAAGCCAAGGATAATACCATCAATCTGCTAGGGACGGTTTCCGCCTCAGGCCTTCACCTCAGCGGCGGCCTCGTAAGCCAGGAATACGACAGCGGTACGTATATCGTCAATGGCGTGAACGGTACGAACAACACCCTCAACGTCTACACCTTAAATAACAACGTAAAAGAAATCACCGCTTTCCAAAACCTGAACTTCTACATTCCCAAGGAAGCGGTGAACGGCGATACCATGCTGACCATTAGCGGCGGAGAGGCTACGGACCTTACAGGGGACACCATCAAGGCCGGCGCCAGCGACGCCACCATTCTGAACGTAGGGGATAAGATTAACCTGCTGGTTAACGAGAAGGGTGTTACTACGGATGGTGATACCTCCTATGGCGTTCTTACTGATGCGGGTTTTGCCCAGGCTGGGGTGGAAGTGAAGAAGGATGGGGATAAAAAGATTATTGCCACCATTACCAAACTGCCGCCTAAGCCGGAACCGGAGCCTGAACCGGAACCCGAGCCAGAACCTGAGCTCGAACCCGAACCGGAACCAGAGCCGAAGCCTGAACCCAAACCGGATCCGGCGGCACAGCTGGCGGACGGAACCAAGACGTTGGTGGATGCCCATATGGGCGGCCTGGACCTGGTGAAAACCAGCGCCCAGTTTGCTGCTACCGCAGGGCTGGATGGGGCGTTGGCAGCCTCCATGGCCTCTGCCTACCAGAGCGGTCCCTACACCCCGGGCGGTGTGGGAGTCAAGGAAGCTCCCGAAGACCAGAAGGACTTTATGATCAATGCAGAAGCCCAGGCCAAGTTCACTCCGTACATTGTGGTGGGCGGGGAAGCCCTCCGCTACGACACCGGCTCCCAGGTGAAAACCCATGGGATGAACGGGAACCTGGGCCTGGTGCGCCGGCTCCAGGAAGAAACGTATATTGACACGGTGATGCTCTTTGGGGAATATGGCCGGGACAACTATACCACCTTTATGGACAGCGGCAGCCGGGGCGACGGGGACCACAGCTATTACGGCGGCGGGGTTCTCCTGCGCCGGGATAATACCAATGGGTTCTACTACGAAGGCAGCCTGCACGGAGGCTACGTGAAGGGCAGCTATTCCGGTATGGTGAACGGCAGCCGGGGTGCCTACAGCTCCGGTTCGGCCTACCTGGCCATGCACGGGGGCCTGGGCAAGATTTATACCCTGCCCCATGACTCCAACCTGGATGTATACGGCAAGCTATTCTGGACCCATACGGCCGGGGATTCGGTAACCCTGCACACCGTCAATGGCGACGCGTCCTACAACTTTGATGCCCTGAATTCCGTGGCCTCCCGACTGGGCGTACGCTACGGCTATGGTATTGCGCCCCACCAAAAACTGTACGTGGGCGCAGGCTGGGAATACGAATGGAATGCGGCAGGCGGCGCCACCTACGAGGCGGCCCGGCCTCTGCGGACCGAGAGCCCCAGCCGGAAAGGTTCTAGCGGCCTGTTGGAACTGGGGTGGAGCAAGGAAGCCACCCGGAAGGAGCCTTATGACCTGACAGTACGGGTTACGGGCTGGGCCGGAAGACAGAAGGGCTTTACCTTTAATACCCGGCTGAACTTCCACATCTGACGAACTTTTCGCCAGCTCCGGACAATTGCATACGGAGCGGGAACTGCAAGCAAATGCAGTTGCTCGTTTCTGCAAGGCAGGGCCCCCGCAGGGGAGTAGGCGGCGGTCAGGCTGAGCAGGAACTGGAACTATACAGCCGGTGAGCAGGAGAAGTCCTTTAGGGCGAATCTCTCCTGTACACCGGCTCTGTATGTAAAAGGGGGAATGTGGGAAAGAAAACAGCGGGCAGAAAGAAAAACACGAACGCTTACGAAAAAATGTCTCCCATAGTATGCTTTTTTATGGTAATATATGTCTAGTATGTTATGAACTGAACAAAACAAAGGAGAGAAATTAATGGAAGAACGACGTATCATCCATGTAGAGGAAAAACTACCTATCCTTGAAACCATCCCCCTGAGCCTGCAGCATTTGTTTGCCATGTTTGGCTCTACGGTTTTGGTGCCCTTCCTGCTGCACGTGGATCCGTCCACGGCCCTGTTTATGAACGGGGTAGGAACCCTGCTGTACCTGACTATCTGCAAATGGCGCCTGCCGGCGTACCTGGGGTCCAGCTTTGCGTTTATTTCCCCGGTGCTGGCGGTGTGTTCCACTGCGGGCATGAGCTACGGAGATGCCCAGGGCGGGTTCATTGCCTTTGGTTTGTGCTTTATCCTGATCGGCCTTTTGGTTCGGAAAATCGGTACGGACTGGATTGACGTGCTGTTCCCGCCGGCTGCCATGGGCTCCATTGTAGCCATCATCGGTCTGGAACTGGCGCCGCTGGCCATGAGCATGAGCGGTTTTGGCGACCCGGTGCAGGGAATGACCAACGCCCAGGCCATTACTATTTCCATGTTCACCCTGGTGGTAACGGTGCTGGCTACCATTTTGGGCCGGGGCTTTATCGGTATTATCCCTATTTTGATTGGCGTAGTGGCCGGCTATGTGCTCAGCTACGTGATGGGTGTGGTGAACTTCTCCGCAGTGGCTTCCGCTGCCTGGTTCTCTTTCCCCACCTTCTACCAGCCCCACTTTAACCTGAACGCCATTTTGATGATTCTGCCCGCCCTGTTTGTGGTACTGGCAGAACATCTGGGACACCTGTTCGTCACCAGCGACATTGTAGGCCGTGACCTGATTAAGGATCCGGGCCTGCACCGCTCCCTGATTGCCGATGGTATTTCCAACGTGCTGTCCGGGCTCCTGGGTTCCACCCCCAACACTACCTACGGGGAAAACATGGGGGTTATGGCCATTACCGGCGTGTACAGCACCTGGGTTATCGGCGGCGCAGCCATCTTCGCCATCCTGTTTTCCTTCATTGGTAAGATTGCCGCTGTCATCCACGGCATTCCTACTCCGGTTATGGGCGGCGTCTGCATCCTGTTGTTTGGCTTTATTGCAGCCTCCGGCCTGCGTATGATGGTGGAACGGAAGGTGGACTTCACCAAATCCAAGAACCTGATTCTGACTGCTGTAACCATGGTTTCCGGCCTGAGCGGCGCTGCCGTTCACGTTGGTCCTGTGCAGCTCAAGGGCATGGGGCTTGCTACGGTGGTGGCTATTATTGCCAGCCTGTGCTTCCTGGTTTTTGAGAAACTGGGCTGGAGCCGTGAAGCGTAAGCAAGAGAATTGAAAGATTGTTGGAAGTATGATATATTGTTAAAACTAGAACAATGAGAAGGAGAATGGGTATGGAAAATTTACAGCATGAGGTTGTCCTGGTCGTTGACTTTGGCGCCCAATACAGCCAGCTGATTGCCAGACGGGTACGGGAATGCAATGTGTATTGCGAAATCATTCCTTATACGTACACCCTGGAACAAATCGAAGCAAAGAAACCGAAAGCCATTATTTTATCCGGCGGCCCCAACAGTGTATATGCCGAAAATACCCCTGCCGTTGACGCAGGCGTGTTCAAAATGGGGATTCCTGTTCTGGGTATCTGCTACGGCCATCAGTTCATGGCCAAGACCCTGGGCGGCGTAGTGACTCACGCAGGCAGCGGCGAATACGGGAAAACGGCCATCGTGCTGGATAACGAAACCCGTTTGTTCTCCGGACTGGAAAAGAACAATATCTGCTGGATGAGCCACCAGGACTATGTGGAAAAGGTGCCGGAAGGCTTTACCGTCATCGCCCATACCACCGAATGCCCGGTAGCTGCCATGATGAACGAGGACAAGAAACTGTACGGCGTGCAGCTCCACCCGGAAGTTATGCATACTCCCTTTGGCAAGCAAATGTTCAGCAACTTCCTGTTCAACATCTGCGACCTGAAAGGCGACTGGACCATGTCTTCCTTTGCCCAGACCCAGATTGCGGAAATCCGGGAAAAGGTAGGGGACAAGAACGTACTGTGCGCCATGAGCGGCGGCGTGGATTCCTCCGTAGCTGCTGTACTGGTCCACAAGGCTGTGGGCAAGCAGCTGACCTGCGTATTCGTAGACCACGGTCTGCTGCGCAAGGACGAAGGCGACCAGGTAGAACAAATCTTCAAGAGAGATTTCGACATGAACCTGATCCGGGTCAACGCCCAGGAACGGTTCCTGAGCAAGCTGAAAGGCGTCAGCGATCCGGAAACCAAACGGAAAATCATCGGCGAAGAATTCATTCGCGTATTTGAAGAAGAATCCAAGAAAATCGGCCACGTGGACTATCTGGTACAGGGCACCATTTATCCGGACGTAGTAGAATCCGGCGGTACCGGCACCTCTGCCACCATTAAGAGCCATCATAACGTAGGCGGCCTGCCCAAGGACATGAACCTGGGCCTGATTGAACCTCTGCGGGCACTGTTCAAGGACGAAGTGCGCGCCGTAGGCGAAGAACTGGGCATTCCTTCTGAACTGGTATGGCGCCAGCCCTTCCCGGGTCCTGGCCTGGCCATCCGGGTACTGGGTGAAGTGACCGAAGAAAAGCTGAAGATTGTACGGGAAGCCGATGCCATTTTCCGTGAGGAAATTGCCAACGCCGGTCTGGACCGTTCCATCTGGCAGTATTTTGCCTGCCTGCCCAATATCCGCAGCGTAGGGGTTATGGGTGACTTCCGGACCTACAGCAACACCATTGCCCTCCGTGCCGTAAACAGCACCGATGGCATGACCAGCGACTGGTCCCATATTCCGTACCATGTACTGGATCTGGTATCCCGCCGCATTGTCAACGAAGTACCGGGCGTAAACCGGGTGGTCTATGATATCACCAGCAAACCGCCTGCAACCATCGAGTGGGAATAAAACAAAACGTAAAACCTCTGCAAGGGCCTGAAAGGGCTTTTGCAGGGGTTTCTTTTTGGTTGAAATGGACGATAAATGTCCACTGGATGCGTACAGAGGGTGGGCTTCTATTTCCTAGAAATTTGCTCTAATAATGACACTCTAGGGCATGGTCAACCCCTGTTGTACATAATGTTATTTATAAAATTGCACTATTTCCGGAAAACGCTTATAATAACAATAGAGGATAGTAGAATTTTCAGCAATTTCTTTATACCTGTAGGGGAGCTTTCCTCTACAGTTTGGATAGAGGGGGGATTCTTATGAAAGGAAAAGAAAGAATCGTACAGGTTCTGCTGGCGCTTCTTTTGGCAGGTTTGCTGCCAGGCGGTCAAGTTCAGGCCGTCGGACCCTGCGTAAGAATGGGCCCCGTGTTCCCCCAAGCAGCCCTTAAATCTGAGGCTATGCCCGTTTTGGATATTGGCATTACCAAGGTGCCCCTGGAGGATGAGCTGCTGCCCGTTCCCATTATTACCCATACGAACAAGCTGAGCATTTGCGGCGGAGAGAAGTCCCCGGACGAGCCCAAGCCCCAGGTGCAGCCTATTAGCACCACGGCCAGCAGCAGTAACGACAGCGGCATCAATCTCAAGGGCGGGCATCCGTGGGTGGATTCCAATGCCAAAAGTAATGTGACGGCGAACACGCCTGCTTCCCCTGGGGAAGACTACAGCATTTACGCCAACAAGCAATGGATTCTCACCAGCGAAATCAAGCCCGACAAAGTAGAAAAGGGCGCTTTTGATGATGCGGAAGAAGTGATGAACCAGAAGCTCCACGGCCTTTTGCAGGATTCGTCCCTGACCGGGCACAATGCGGAGCTGGTCCAGGCTTTGTATCATAAATATTTGGACTGGGACGCCCGGAACAAACTGGGGGTGCAGCCCCTGAAACAGGAAATGGCAGCCATTCAGAACGTCAAGACCCTGGGCGAACTGTCCAAACTGCTCAGCAGCCGGGAAGGGCTGCTTTATCCCAACTACATTATCAGCTACGTCATGCCCCAATGGGAGGATACCTCTGTCTATGGGGTAGGGATTCAGGATGGGTTTGACACGCTGCTGGGCTTTACCACCGAGTTTACCGTGCGGACGGACGTGGGCCGGCGCCGGAATGAGGCCAACCAGCTGGCTTTTGGCAAGATGATGGAGCGGCTGGGGTATACCCAAAAGGACGCCGTTGCCATGTACAAGGATGCCCTGGAGCTGGAAGCTGAGCTGGCGGAATATGTCTATACCAGCGAGGACAAGCTTTCCCAGAACTTTATCGCCATGAACCGGAACCCCATGACCCCAGCTCAGGTGGAAGCCCTGGTGCCCAATTATCCGCTCCATGCGTATTTTGTCACCCGGAGAATGGATAAGGCCAAGGTCATCAATGTGGAGCATCCGGCGTATTTGAGAGGTTTTAACCAGCTGTATACGCAAAGAAACCTGAATCGGTTCAAAAATGATATGCTGGTGCGGCTGGTACTGAGCCGGCTGCAATCCCTGGACCGGGCAGCAGATGATGTAGGCTGGGAATTCAACAAGATGAACTTTGGCTTTGGCCGGCCTTCGGACGAACGGCTGGCCCTGCGGGAAGTGAAGCGGGATCTGCTGGAGCCCCTGGAACAGGTGTACCTGGCCAGCTATGCGTCGCCCCAAATGAAAGCGGATATTACGAATCTGTGCAAAAAGATTATTTCCTACTACCGGACCATGCTCCAGGAGGAAACCTGGTTGTCTGACGCAACCCGGCAGATGGCCCTGCGAAAGCTGGACCACATGGTAATCCACGCGGCTTACCCTAATAAGTTCTACGACTACGGGTCCCTGGACATTTCCCAGGATTCCTTCTGGGAGGCTCAGCGCAAGTGCAAGCTGTTTGCCCTGGAACGGGCCTTTGACCGGGTGGATACCAAGGTGGATCCGGATGACTGGAACCAGAACATCCTCCAGTGCAACGCTTCCTATTATCCTTTGGACAATTCCATCAACATCATGGTGGGTATCCTGAATCCGCCGTTCTATGTGCCGGGTATGGCGGACGAGGAGCTGTACGGGGGTATTGGCGCCGTAATTGGGCACGAAATCACCCACGCCTTTGATACCAACGGGGCCCAGTTTGATGAGAAGGGGAACCTGAGAAATTGGTGGACCAAGGTGGACTACGAAAAGTTCCAGGATCGGGCTAAGAGGGTACGGGAGTATTATGACAACATTGTGCCCTTTGACGGGATTCATCTGAACGGGGCTTTTATTCAGACGGAAGCCATTGCGGATATGACGGGACTGAAGGCTATGCTGTCCATTCTGGCCCAGAAACCCAATGCGGACTACGACCGGTTCTTCCGGGCCTACGCCAAAATCTGGGCCTATCTGGCCACGCCCCAGGCCATCAAGTACATCCTGTATCACGATGTGCACCCGCTGTCGTACCTGCGGATTAATGTGACCTTGCAGCAGTTCGATGAATTCTATCGGACGTATCACGTGAAGAAAGGCGATACCATGTACCTGGATCCGGAGGACCGGATTCTGGTGTGGTAGAAATGCTTTGCTTATCAGCTAAAGACCAGCCCGGGGAGCAGTGCTTCCCGGGCTGACTTGGTTGTGGGGAGAAGGGGAAACTTCCTTGGTTAAGCTCGTGACGCTTGAAGAAGGCATTCAAACCGCTATCGGTCAATCACCAGCTGGAATGTAGCATTAGCATCGGTAAGAAACAGAAACCTGTTGGATAGGAGCGGCCCCTACAAGCGTTGCGCTCATATCCAATAGTCCATCAGCTTTTTAAGGGACTATTGGTTAATATGAGCCATGTGATAGCATTCC
>PPYE01412976.1_pt1 | contig 74727 bp, 48 predicted proteins | sample 1559881 | NCBI WGS metagenome assembly PPYE01 (sample SAMN08240022, study PRJNA423297) | Human gut metagenome, whole genome shotgun sequencing project. | reverse complement strand
ACCCCATCGCTGGTCCTTCATCAGATACTCACGCTTTCCAGCCTCATATCTTGCCTTGCAGTACTCTACCGAGTCGAGCTGAAAAGCCTGACCGTTGCATTTTATCACGAAACGGATGTTGCGATGATTGTTCTTCTTAAAGATAGCGAATATAGGACGGTCGCTGGTTTCCAGTCGCCATTCATCCACACTGCCATAGAGGGCGCGTGTATAACGATTGTTGCCATTCACACAGCTAAAACCTCTACCGTCAGGTTGGTAGTTGGCAGTACGCTGCATCACTCCTTGCGCTGACGAGGACAACATTCCCATCATACAAGCCGATACGACTGCGATAGTTTTTAATTTAGTTTGTTTCATGTTGGTTGATGGTTTCTTATTATTCAAGTTTTATATTTTATTCAAGCCTTGGTTAAGTTTCTTTTCTGTTGGATTTACGACTTTCTGTCTCGTCCAAGCCGCATGGCTTGCCTGTGTTTCGCGCACCTATTAATATAAGCATCCCAAGCTGGTGTGTACAAAGATAAGCAAAATTTCCGACAGCACAATCATACACCCCTCGCTTTTGTACGGTTTTACATCTTTATGGACGATTTCTTATGCTTTATTGAACAATTATACCTATCTTTGCAGAAGATAAGCTGCATCTCAGCAAAATATTCAAGCAAGCTTGATATTCTACATTCGATTTGCATTATCTTTGCAAAAATAAAAACTTAAAGGCTATTATAATCGATATGATCAGACAACAACGCAAAAGACTTATTGCAACATGCCTCACCTGCGCACTGCTCACAGCAGTCAGCGCACAGGCTCAGTTCTTGCCTTCCCCCACACAGGAAGCCAAACCTGGTATAAGATGGTGGTGGATGGGATCGGCCGTCGACAAGGAGAACTTGGGATGGAATCTCGACCAATATGCCAAGGCTGGCATAGGCGCAGTAGAGATAACTCCACTCTATGGCGTACAGGGAAACGACAAGAACGACATACCTTACCTCTCGCCACGATGGATGGAGATGCTCAGATTCGTGGAAAAGAAAGACAAGGAATTGGGCATTGAGACCGATATGGCTACCGGAACAGGATGGCCTTTCGGCGGACCTTGGGTTCCACTGAGCGAGGCTGCCTGCAAGGCTGTTTTCGTCGACACCATTGTAGATGTCAAGAAGAAACTCATGGACATCAACTTCACCCTGCCCGAGAAAGAGCGCAACTTCGCCAAACTGAAAGTCATCAAGGCTTATCCTGTGGCAGGAGCCACCAAGAAGAAACGCGTCATCGCACTCTACGAAAGCCGCACACGACAGAAGGTGAAGCGTGCTGCGCCTGGAGGCGAAGGCTACGTCATCGACCACTTCGACTCTACTGCCGTAGCCCATTATCTGGCACACATCGACAGCGCCTTTACGGCTTCGGGAACACCTTTTCCACATACTTTCTTCAACGACAGCTACGAAGTGTATGGCGCCAACTGGACTCCTACCCTGCTGACTGAGTTCGAAAATATGCACGGCTACAAATTGCAGGACAAGTTCCCCGAGTTCCTGGATGGCGACGCAATCGTTGTGAGCGATTATCGCGAGACCCTGGGAGAGATGCTGCTGCACAATTTCACCAAACAATGGACAGCATGGGCACACAAGCACGGAGCCATCACACGCAACCAGGCGCACGGCTCACCCGCCAACCTCATTGACTGCTATGCGGCTGTCGACATTCCTGAGATAGAAGGCTTCGGACTGACCGACTTCGGCATCAAGGGCCTGCGCAAGGATCCGGGGAAGACTCGTCCCAACTTCAGCGACCTGAGCATGCTGAAATATGCTCCTTCGGCTGCCCACATCACGGGCAAGAAATATACATCAAGCGAGACTTTCACCTGGCTCACCGAGCACTTCCGCACGTCACTGAGTCAGATGAAACCCGATATGGACCTGATGTTCTGTGCCGGCGTCAACCACATGTTCTTCCACGGCACAGCCTATTCGCCAAAGAACGATCCATGGCCAGGATGGAAATTCTATGCTTCCATCGACATGAGCCCCACCAACAGCATCTGGCGCGATGCGCCCGAACTGATGAAATACATCACCCACTGTCAAGCCTATCTGCAATGGGGACAGCCCGACAACGACTTCTTGGTGTATCTGCCCGTAAGAGACATGTGGCGCACCAATACCAAGAAATGGCTCATGATGTTCGACATTCACAGCATGGCGAAGAAGGCTCCCGAGTTTATCAAGTGCATCCTCGATATCGACAAGGCCGGATTCGACTGCGACTACATCAGCGACCAATACCTGCGCTCGTGTACTTATAAGAACGGCATGATAGAGACTGCTGCCGGAACACGATATAAGGCGCTGGTCATTCCCGGCAACAACATCATGCCAAGCGACGTGATACAGCACATCTCGCAGCTGAAGGCACAAGGAGCCAAGATTATCAAGGGCGACAACACTGAGGCGATGGCAAAGGCTGCCAACCCTGAAATGATGAGAAAACTATATGGACTGAAGCTGATACGACGCAACAACAAGTACGGTCATCACTACTTCATCGCCAACCTCACCGACCACGATATCAAGGCCCAAGTGCCTATTGCCACAGGAGAGAACGCTGCGCTGTGGTACAATCCCATGAACGAATCTTACCATGCTGCTGTGATAAACGAACGCGGAGAACTGGATATCAACCTCAAAAGTGGCGAAAGCAGAATCCTCCTCAGTGCACAGAAAGAGTCGGCACCCTGGTTGCAAGACAAGAAACTGCGCCTGGCAAAGACCGAACCTCAAACCATAGACAAGGGGGAAAGCATCGACCTCACCGCCAACACCTGGAAGCTCTCCTTCACTGAGGAAGCACCCAAGGTAGAGGAAACCTTCAGCCTGCAGGGTCTCAAGACATGGGAGAGCCTCAGCGACAAGGCCCAGGTGACGATGGGAACTGGCGTCTACGAGACAACGTTCAAGCTGTCGAAAGAGCAAGCCAAGAAACAATGGAGCATCGACTTAGGCGACGTGCGCGAAAGTGCCCGCGTCTACATCAACGGCCATTACATAGGCTGCGCCTGGGCTGTGCCTTACATTCTCCACTGCAAGGATGCACTGTCGAAGGGCAAGAACACCATCCGCATAGAAGTGACCAACCTGCCTGCCAACCGCATTGCTGCACTCGACCGCGAAGGTGTGAAATGGCGCAAGATGAAGGAAATCAACGTCGTAGACATCAATTACAAAAAAACCACCTACGACAAGTGGGAACCTATGCCAAGCGGACTCAACAGCACCGTCAAGCTGGTGGAAGTAAAAACAGACATAAACTGAATAAACAACAAAAAAAATAAACAACTCAACAAATGAAAAAACTGATCTTAACATCACTCTGTGTACTCATGGGTATGAGCTTTGCCTCAGCCCAGAAAGTTCATAGAAACGTAACAAACCTACAAAAGGAAATCATGGAGGTGGCTCATCGCACCAACAACTATTTCATGGCAAAGTACAGCGACCCTACACTCGATACCTTTGTCAAACGAGTACGTACCAGCAACCTGTGGACACGCGCCGTGTACTACGAGGGACTCATGGCACTCTACGAGATTGACCCTCAGCAGAAATATCTCGACTATACAGATCGCTGGGCTGACTATCACAAGTGGCAGGCTCGCAGCGGAGAGACCAACGACAATGCCGACAACCAGTGCTGCATGCAGGTTTACATCGACCGCTACGTACAGAGCGGAGGAAAGAAAGACTTAAGTCATGTGAAGGCAAACCTCGACCATCAGATTGCATCCAACCGTGTTTCTTACTGGACATGGATCGATGCCATACAGATGGCTATGCCTATATATGCAAAATATGCAAAAGTCAGCGGCGAGAAAAAGTATCTCGACTATGCCATGAACTCCTACAAGTGGACACGCGACACACTGGCAGGCGGACTGTTCAACGAGAAGGAAGGTTTGTGGTGGAGAGACAAGGACTACGTTCCTCCTTACAAGGAGAAAGACGGCAGCAACTGTTACTGGAGCCGTGGCAATGGCTGGGTTTACGCTGCCTTGGTTCGCGTGATGGAGACATTGCCTGCCAACGACAAGAACTACCAGTATCTGAAGAAAGACTTCATCAACATGAGCAAAGCTCTGCTGAAATGCCAGCGCGAAGACGGATACTGGAATGTAAGCCTCGTTTGCCCTGCCAACTATGGCGGCCCTGAAATGACGGGTACAGGTCTCTTCCTCTACGGCATGGCATGGGGCGTGAGACAGGGCATTCTGCCTGCTGCCACTTATCAGAAAGCTATGGACAAGGCATGGAAGGCGCTGGCTGCATCGGTTCATGAAGATGGTTTCATCGGTTACAACCAGGGCACTGGCAAGGACCCATCGGCTGGACAGCCTGTCACCTATACGTCTGTTCCCGATTTCGAGGACTACGGCACAGGATGCCTCCTGTTGGGTGCTGCTGAATACTACAAACTTTTAAAGGTAAAAAGGTAAAAAAGTAAAAAGATAAAATACATGAGAGTATATCTATATGTATTGGCTTGCTTGGTGGCGCTCATGCCACTGAGCGCCAATGCTTCCAAGAAGCAGAAGAAAGCAAGGAAGGCTAAGACAGAGCTCTGGCCCGACGGCACGAAGATGGACACTTGGTTCCTGCAGGCCCAAAAAGTGAATACAGACACCTTGGGCAAACAGTATGTCATCACCGATTACGGAGTTAAGAATGACAGTACTTTGTTGCAGACCAGCGCCATACAGGGAGTCATCGACCTCGCCTCAAAGAATGGAGGAGGCGTCGTCGTCATTCCGGAAGGCACTTTCCTCAGTGGCGCCCTCTTCTTCCGTCCCAAGACTCATCTGCTCCTATCCGAAGGAGGCAAGTTGAAGGCAAGCGACCGCATCGTCAACTTCCCCATACTCACGACACGCATCGAAGGCGAGACCTGCAAATACTTCTCCGCCTTCATCAATGCCGACCACTGCGATGGCTTCACCATTGCCGGAAAGGGAACCATCGACGGAAATGGCAAACATTATTGGGAAGAGTTTTGGATTCGACGTCAGTGGAACAGCCGCTGCACCAACAAGGATGCACAGCGTCCAAGACTCGTATACATCAGCAATTCCTCGAACGTGACTCTCCAGGACGTGCATTTGCAGAACAGCGCTTTCTGGACCAATCACATCTATCGCTGCGACCATGTGCGGTTTCTCGACTGCTACATCTTCGCTCCTACTCAGGGATTAAGGGCTCCCAGCAGCGATGCCATTGATATAGATGTTTGTCATGATGTACTGGTGGAAGGCTGCTACATGAGTGTCAACGATGATGCTATTGCCATCAAGGGAGGAAAAGGTACATGGGCAGACCAGTCACCCGAGAACGGACCGGTATACAATGTCTTGATACAACGTTGCAACTACGGCAAGGTGCATGGATGCCTCACTTTAGGAAGCGAGAGCGTGAACGACCGCAACATCGTGCTTCGTGACATCACCGTAAAGAATGCCAAGCGCGTGTTATGGCTCAAACTGCGTCCCGACACACCGCAACATTACGAGTATGTCACAGTCGACAATATCAGCGGAACCACAGGAAGTTTCCTGACCATTCGTCCATGGACTCAGTTCTTCAAGCCTGGCGACAGAGAGGACATGCCTCTGAGCCAGTGCAACAACATCACGATGAAGAACATCCGCATGGACTGCAACAACTTCTTCGATGTGGGCACAAGCGACAAGTATCGCCTCTCCCACTTCACCTTCGAAAACATATCCTGTACCGACAAGAAAATGGCATTTTCTGCAGATATAATAGAAAACACCATCTGCAAAAATGTCAATATCAGCAAAAAAGCAAGCGTTGATTGCAATCAATAACCATATGGAGAATTGGAGAAGGTCTTGATTAGAAAATATTTCTACTTCCGAAACTTCTTGGGACTGTTGATTGCAATCAATGGCACCTACGCGTAAAACTTCAGAATTCCACTAAGCATTTACATCTCCAACCAGTTCTTGACGATTGTTTTTCCCTGGGGTGTCAATACACTCTCGGGATGGAACTGGATGCCATGAATGTCGTAGTTCTTGTGGCATAATCCCATGATACAGCCATCATCGCTCACGGCTGTGACATCCAGACAATCGGGAAAACCGCTGCGGTCAACCACCCACGAGTGATAACGCCCTATCTCTATACGCTTCTCCATACCGGCAAAGATAGGGTCGTTGCCAAACTGGGTGCAAGGTGTTGCCACACCATGATAAACCTCCGACAGATTGGCGAGTTTGGCACCAAAAGCCTCGCCTATTGCCTGATGCCCTAAGCAGACTCCCAGCATGGGCTTTCTGCCTGCATAGGTCTTGATGACATCCATCAGCAGGCCTGCCTCTGAAGGAATGCCAGGGCCAGGACTCAATATGATCTTGTCGAACCGGTCGAGTTCACGCAACTGAAACTGGTCGTTGCGGTAAACGGTTACATCGGCTCCCAATTCCTTTACCAGATGGGCAAGATTGTAGGTAAAGGAGTCATAATTATCTATGATTACTATTTTCATCTTTATAATGTTTAATGTGTAGTGTTTACTTGAAGCATTTGAATTCTTCACACTTCATTCTTCACTCTTCTACAGCTCTTCTGCAATATGAATTGCCTTGGTCAAGGCTCCCAGTTTGTTGTTGCATTCTTCCAACTCATACTGGTCGTTGCTCTTTGCCACGACACCACTTCCTGCCTGGAACCACAGTTCACCGTTACGGCTGATAAAGGTTCTGATGACAATAGCCTGGTTCAAGTCGCCATTGAGTCCGATGAAACCGATGCAACCGCCATAGGCACCTCGGTTGTGCGGCTCCAGCTCTGAGATAATCTGCATGGCTCTCACCTTGGGCGCTCCACTCAATGTTCCTGCCGGGAAGGTATCGATAAAAGCCTTGATATGATCGGCCTGCTCATCAAGCGTGCCGCTCACTCTGCTCACCAAATGAATCACATGGCTATAGAACTGCATATCCTTATAGAAATCAACCTTTACTCCATGACAGTTGCGGCTCAAGTCGTTGCGTGCCAAGTCCACCAACATCACATGCTCGGCATTTTCCTTGGGATCGTTGCGCAGGAACTCTGCTGCCTTGCGGTCTTGCTCCATGTTGCCTGTACGCTTGGTGGTTCCTGCTATTGGGTCGATGAAAGCCTTGTCACCGACAATGCGGTTGTGGGTCTCGGGCGATGAGCCGAAGATGCGGAAACCGCCAAAGTCGAAGTAGAAAAGATAAGGCGACGGATTGATGCTGCGAAGGGCTCGATAGAGTTTGAAGTCATCGCCCTCATATTTCTGCACAAACCTGCGGCTTACCACAATCTGGAACACATCGCCTCTCAGACAATGCTGTATGCAACGGCGGATATTGGCTTTATGCTCCTCATCGGTAAGGGTGGAAGTAGTCTCGCCTACAGGATGGAAATCGTAAGGTTTCACATTGGCCTTGTTGATGGCTTTCATGAGCGCATCGAGCTCTGCCTCCTCACCGAGGGTGATGAGTTGCATGGTGTTGTTGAAATGGTCGAAGACGATGATATTCTTATACATAATATAATATATATCAGGTGCATCGTTCTTCTCCATCGTCGTATCCAGCACGGGAATGTTCTCGAAGTAGCGCACGGCATTAAAGGTTGTGAAACCATACAGACCGCAGCACTCACTGCCCTCCCCCTCTACATGGAAAGCCTGGATAAAGTCATTGAAGGCTTTCGAGATGGCGAGTTTGCATTTTTCTCCTTTGCCCTCACCGAAGGCGGGCAACTCTTTTTCCTCCACTCTTCCGTCGGGATAGGTGGCAGTCACCACTCCATGTCCTACGGCGATGCTTGCTATGGGGTGCACACCGATGAAGGAACGCGAGTTCTCTGTACCATGATAGTCGGAACTCTCCATCAACGCCGACTGTGGATAAATATCTCGTAATCGCATATAGACTCCCACCGGTGTATAGAGATCAGCAAGAATCTTACGTGTTTGGGTCGTATAATTAAAAGTTGCCATATTCTCCTGCCATTTCTTTATGAGACAAATAAGTTTCAACATCCTTGTCACCTCGACCGCTCACTGTCAGGACAACGACATCGTCTTTCTTGAACTTCATTTTCTTCAGCGCTGCCACAGCATGAGCACTCTCTATGGCTGGGATGATTCCCTCCATACGTGTCAACTCATAACCGGCATAGATAGCCTCGTCGTCCTTAATGGCAAGCACATGACTGCGGCCACGGGTTGCCAAGTCGGCATGCATGGGTCCGATACCAGGATAGTCAAGACCTGCGCTGATGGTAAAAGCTTCCTCTATCTGTCCGTCCTCGGTCTGCATAACGAGTGTTCTCGCTCCATGGATAATACCTTCTGTTCCGCAATGCATGGTGGCTGCTGTATAGTTGGTATCGATTCCATGTCCTGCTGCCTCGGCAAGATAAATCTGAACGCGCTCATCATCAATATAATGATAAATGGTACCTGCCGCATTGCTGCCTCCGCCCACACAGGCGATGAGGTAATCGGGATAATCGCGACCCACCTTTTCCTGCAACTGCCATTTCAGTTCCTCGGAGATGACACTCTGCATCTTTGCCACAATGTCTGGATAAGGATGAGGACCCATTGTGCTACCTACGATATAGAAAGTATCTTGTGGATGACAGCACCAGTCACGTATAGCCTCAGAACAGGCATCACTCAAGGTCATGTTGCCCGTGCGCACAGGATTCACCTTGGCACCCAACATCTTCATACGCTCCACATTGATGTGCTGACGCTCCACATCTGTAGCACCCATAAAGATTTCGCACTTCATATCCATCAAGGCACAGACGGTGGCTGTTGCCACACCATGCTGACCGGCTCCTGTCTCGGCGATAATACGGGTCTTGCCCATCTTCTTTGCCATCAGAATCTGGCCGATGGTATTGTTGATCTTGTGTGCTCCTGTATGGTTCAGGTCCTCACGCTTCAGATAGAGCTGGCAACCATATTTCTCGCTCATGCGTTTGGCATAATAGAGAGGTGAAGGACGACCAACATAGTCTCTGAGCAACTGATGATATTCTTTCTTGAACTCCTCGCTCTCAATGATAGGCTTGTAGGCCTGCTGCAGTTCTGTCACACATTTATATAATATCTCTGGCACGTATGCGCCACCGAATTTTCCAAAAAATCCTTTATCGTCAACTTGATACATCGTGAGTTAAATGTTAAATGTTAAATATTAAATTAGACTTTCGCCCTTGTGCCACAAACGAAACAGATGAATTCTTCACTCTTCGTTCTTCACTCTTCACTTATTTTTTCAGTGCCTCAAAGAGTTCATCGAGTGCCTTGTCTGGATCGAGTGTCTCATTGAGCAAGGTAACAAACTTGCTTCCAATGATGGCTCCCGCAGCATTGTCCTGGGCACTGGTGAGAGTCTGCTTGTTGCTGATACCGAAACCTATCATTCGGGGATTGCGAAGTTTCATGCCGTTGATATGGTTGAAGTAAGCGAGCTTGGCATCTCCGAAACTGCTTTGAGCGCCAGTGATACTTGCCGAACTGACCATATAGATAAAACCGTCGGTATGCTCGTCGATAAAGCGGATTCGCTCCTCGCTGGTTTCTGGAGTTATCATCATGATGACACGAATGTCATACTTGTCGGCTATAGGTTTCACCACCTTAAGATAGTCGTCGAAAGGCAGGTCGGGAATAATGGTTCCACTCACCCCAGCCTCAACACATTCTTTGAAAAAAGCCTCGATGCCAAAGTGCATGATTGGGTTGAGATAGCCCATCAGCACAAGAGGAAGGCTTACTTCGCCCTTGATGGCTTTCAGTTGTCCGAAGAGAGTCTTCACGGTCATACCGTTCTTCAGAGCCCGCGTTCCGGCACTCTGAATGACAGGTCCGTCGGCCAAAGGGTCACTGAAAGGTATGCCCACCTCTATCATATCGATGCCATGACGTTCCATTGCCTTGATGACATCGCCCGTGCCTTCGAGAGTGGGACAACCGGCACAGAAATACAAGCTCAGCAGCTTGCGGTCTTTACGACTTTCAAATAGTTGATTTATCTTGTTCATTGTTTGTTTTTTTTACCTTTTTACTTTTTTACCTTTTTACCTTTAAAAAGCCATTTACCTTTTTACCTTTACAAGGAATTGCTTGAGTTTCTCTACATCTTTGAGTGCTGGCTCAATCTCGAACTTCGAGTTGAGGTCGATACCTATGCACTTGGGATGATGAAAGTTCTTGATACGCTCTGCATCATCGGGTCCGATGCCACCACTCAGTAGGAATGGCACATCGCCATCATAAGCCTGCAGGACTTGCCAATCAAACTGCTCACCACTTCCACCCACAGTCTTACATTTGGTGTCGAAGAGGAAGAGGTCGGCAGCTCCTACATATTCCTTATATTTTTTAATGTCTTCGGCCGAACTTACACTGATGGCCTTGATTATCTTGATTTTGGGTTTGATATCGGGGTCGATGGTGGCACGCAGGTTCTCCAATGTCTCGCGTGGTTCGTTGCCGTGCAACTGAATATAGTCGAGTTTGTAATTATAGACTCTTGTCACTATATTCTGAGGCATATCGTCTACAAAGACGCCTACCCTGAGTGGTGTCTTTCCCATGTCGGGTGCATAGTCGGGAATAATGCCAGCCCCACTGCTGAACTGCTGCACATATCGGGGTGACGGAGGATAGAAAATCAGGCCTATCATGTCGACTCCCAGTGCAGAAATATCGCGAATGTTGTCGGCATCGCGCATGCCACATACCTTTATAATCATGATGCTTTAAAGACGGTTCTACTTTTAAAATTACAAATTGGCTATAAACTCATTCAGGGCTATGCCCGGGTCGGCCTGTTTCATAAACTGCTCTCCCATCAGGAAGCCTCTGAAACCGCCTTCCTCACGAAGTCTTCTGACAACTTCCGGATTGGAGATACCGCTTTCGCTCACTCTGCATACATCCTTGGGCAACTGTTCTGCCAGGCGGAAACTGTTCTCCACATCCGTAACGAAAGTTCCGAGGTTGCGGTTGTTGATGCCATACATATCGGGGGCCAACTCAGCATATTCGAAGTCCTGGTCGTTATGCATCTCCAACAAGACTTCCAGTCCCAACTGATGCGCCATTTTCAGAAGATTTTTACATTCCTGCTTTGTCAGACAGGCAGCAATCAGAAGCACAGCCGAAGCGCCACAATAGCGGGCTTGCAAAAGCTGATATTCCTCTACGACGAAGTTCTTATATAATATAGGTAAGGTAACACCCACATGGCGGGCCTCCTGTATATACTCGTCGTAGCCTCCGAAATAGTCGATATCGGTAAGAATACTCAATGCCGAAGCTCCATTCTGCTGATAGCCCAAAGGAATAACGCTCGCCTTGCCTTCTTTCTTGATCCATCCCTTGCTGGGCGACTTGCGCTTGAACTCGGCAATAATACCTGTGGATGATGACATCAAGGCGTCACGCATGCTGCCTCCTGAGGTAAGTCCCTCGTCAGCCTTTATCTTCCTGTCGGTCAGCGTTACCATCTGGCGTGGAGATATGAAGCGCTTGCGCTGCTCCATCTCTATTCGCTTATGAGCTACGATTTCTTCTAATATATCAGCCATGTTCTACTTTTTTTACTTTTTTACCTTTTTACCTTTAACTATTCAGTTCCACAAATTTCTTGAAGGTGGCAAGTGCCTTGCCCGAGTCTATACTCTCGCGTGCTATTTCCACACACTCCTCAATACTCTTCTTGCCCTTCTCCATCACCTGGATACCAAAGGCTGCATTTGCCAAAACGATATTCTTCTGGGCAGGAAGTGCTCGGTTCTCAAGTACGGCATCAAAGATGTCCTTTGCCTCCTCTTCGGTAGCTCCACCTCTCACCTCTTCCGGTTTGGCTGTCTCGAAACCTAAGTCTTGAGGTTTGAAGATGCGCTCATAGTCGTTGGTTGTTACCTTGAAGTCACTGGTCAGCGAAATCTCATCATATCCATCTATACTGTTGACGATACCATAGTCGATGCCAATCTTCTGATATACCTGGTTATAGAGGCGCATCTGGTCGAGATTGGCAACTCCGAGCAACTGACACGAAGGCTGGCTGGGGTTGACCAAAGGACCTAAGAGATTGAAGACGGTAGGAAACTGCAAGGCCTTGCGAATAGGACCGACAAACTTCATCGCCTTGGCAAACAACTGTGCATGAAGGTACACGATACCAGCCTCATTGATGGAGCGGTTGAGTTTGTCGAGATCGTCAGTGAAATGTACTCCATGATTCTGAATCACATTGGAAGCTCCACTCACCGATGTGGCAGCATAGTTTCCATGTTTGGCCACCCTATATCCGGCTCCTGCTATGACGAAGCACGAGGTGGTAGAAATATTGAATGTATTCTTACGGTCGCCTCCCGTTCCTACTACGTCTATATATCTGTCGCAGTCGAGGATGGCAGGAACTCCTGTCGCCAGGATTCCGTCACGAAAGCCCAACAACTCGTCCACGGTCACACCACGCATCTGCAAGCCTGTAAGCAAGGCTGTGATCTGTTCTTCGGGGAACTCACTCTTTGTGATGCCAACGATGATGTTCTTGGTTTCCTCTCGGGAAAGTTCCTCATGATTCAACATTCTGTTCAAAATGTCCTTCATTTCCATAAGTTTTATCTCCTATATTTTTTTTGTTATCTTCGTTCAAACCCTCCTTCCACCTGTAAAAGACCTTAAAGAAAAAAGACCTGTCGCAAGTTACGGCAGGCCTTTTCTATCTCTCTTAGGATTTTCATATCCACACACGGCTTATCGACTCACGACTGTTTCAATCTTGAGATACGCCACCACCATGCTGTTGAAGATACGAATGTTGTCATTTGCTTATTATTTATGAATAATATTGTTTCGTTATTGTTTCGATTGCAAATTTACACTTTTTCTTTCAATCTACAAACTTTTTGTCGATAAAAATTGCAATTTCGATTATTTTTTATCACTTTCTGCTCTTTTCCATCCCTCTATCCGTCCCTATACCTTATTATATATACTCAACTTTCGCAAATAGGGCAATAAGAGAAGGTTTATCAAAAAAATCCTATCAATTCGCTTACTTTTTTTGTTAATTCTGCTACAAATCGATATTTTTTCCTTTATTATGGTTGTTTTTTCATTTTTTATACGTAACTTTGCGCCATTAAACATTAACGTACAGAATAAAACGAAAAGAAAAAACATTTATTATGAAATTATCCACATTGGTATTGGCGGTAAGTATATGCTTTGCCCCCCCATCACTGAACACCCAAGCCAAGAGCAAGAAAAAGAGCCTTAACTTACTGACTGCTAAGTCTGATTCCACTAAAACAGACTATGCTAAAGTCACCAAGGGCGGAAAGAAAGATACAGGTTTGTTTACTGTTATCTACAACAACAAAAGTGGTAAACTCTACTTTGAGTTGCCCGACTCTGCCTTCCACCGCCAGTATATCTTAGCCAACAGAATGGCAGCCACCAGCGACACACAGGATTTTGTGGCTGGACAGATGATTAACACTCCTTTGCTCATACAATTTTCTAAAGATGAGCGCAATGTTTACATCAATCTCATACAGAGCAACAATGTCGTAGACAAAAACGACCCTATCGCAGCCTCTTTCGACAAGAATTTCTTGAATCCTCGTATGAAAGGTTTCAAGATTGCTGCACGCAATAATGGCAATGTCGTTATTGACGTGACTTCTTTCTTCGGTACCAACGAGGCTTACATCTCTCCACTGAAAGAGGTTTCTGTTTTTTCTAAACTCTTCGGCGATGCCAATGCCATCAAGGGTACTTTCTCTGCCGATGCTTCCAGCATCGACTTCGTGAAGACTTTCCCTAAGAACATCGAGATAGAGAGCACCCTGTCGTTCAACACCACAGGTATGATCAAGAAGCCTTACTCTGTGAAGGTTCACCGTTCACTCTTTGTCCTGCCCGAGGATCCTATGCCTATGAGATACCAGGACAACCGAGTGGGTTTCTTCAATAACAACAAGAACATATACAGTTCTTCCAAGGACAAGGTGGAGAGCAAGACCTACATCAACAGATGGCGCCTGCAACCCAAGCCCGAGGATATGGACAAGTACTTTGCCGGCGAACTGGTGGAGCCACAGAAACCTATCGTGTTCTATGTCGACTCTGCCTTCCCTGAGAAGTGGAGAGAAACCATCAAGACGGGTATAGAAGACTGGAACCAGGCTTTCGAGCAGGCTGGTTTCAAGAATGCCATCATTGCTAAAGACTATCCCAAGAACGATCCAGACTTCGATCCAGACGATATGCGCTACAACTGCTTCAAGTATGCAGTTACATCTACCGCCAATGCCATGGGTCCAAGTCATAAAGACCCTCGTACCGGCGAAATTCTCACTGCCGATGTCATCTGGTATCACAACATCGTATCCCTGTTGCACAACTGGCGATTCATCCAGACTGCAGCTGTAGACAAGCGAGTTCGCAAGAACATCTTCGATGACGATGTGATGCGCGAGTCTATCCGTTATGCAGCAGCCCACGAGATTGGTCATACCCTGGGTCTGATGCACAACATGGGTGCCAGCTATGCTTTCGACGTTGAGCAGCTGAGAGATCCAAAGTTCACACAGCAGTATGGCACCACACCAAGTATCATGGACTATGCCCGCAACAACTACATCGCCCAGCCTGGCGATTTGGAGAAAGGCGTGCGCCTTACTCCTCCTGTTATCGGTGTATACGACAAGTATGCCATCAACTGGGGTTACAGAATCATCAAGGGCGCCAATACTCCTGAGGAGGAAGTGGCTACTCTTAACAAATGGATTGCCGAAAAAGCCAACGATAAGAAATTCCAGTTTGGCGCTCAGCAGGTTTTAGGTACTGTAGACCCAACCGACCTGACCGAGGACCTTGGAAACGACCATATCAAAGCCAGCAACTATGGTATCAGCAACATGAAGATTCTGATGAAGAACTTCGAGAACTGGACCATGGAGAAGGGCGAGAGATACGACGACTTGGAGGAACTCTATCGTGAGGTTACCAAGCAGTACACCCGCTACATCAACCATGTGGCATCTTATATCGGTGGCATCGAATATACTGAGATCAGACAGGGCGACGGTCAGGCTCAGAGCATGAACTACATCAACAAAGCACGTCAGAAGGAAGCCCTCACATGGCTGCTTGCACAGATGCGCAGTTTCGACAGTTGGCTCACACCTCATGCCCTGCTGAACAAGATGGAACTGAGTTTGGATGTCAACAAGAACATCTGCAAGCGCACCATTTCTTCACTGTTCAACCCCACAGCACTCTATCGCATCAAGGAAGGTGGAATGGTAAATGCCAACACCAACTACACCATCGAAGGTTATATGAACGACCTGACCAACATGATCTTCAAGGCTCCTGTGGGTGGAAAACTTTCTTATGCCGAGCAGGCTCTGCAGTCTAATGCCATCAATCTGATGATGCAGCGCACTGGCTTGCAGCCCGAGACAGGCAAGAAGACCAGGGGTCTCACCGACGACCAGTTGTGGCAGAACGACCTCGAGATGTCGCAGCAGATTTGCAATGCCAACGATATGACCGACAGTTTCGTACGTATCAATTATGGTGGCAGCATGCTCAGCGATGCTGAGACTGGTGCCCTGATGACAGGAAGCCTGCAGCGTGTACTCAACAAGTATCGTGCTTATCGTGCTACCGCTACTGGCAGCACCCGCGACTTCTACTCTTATCAGATTCTTCTCATGGAGAAGTTGCTGAACAATAAGTAACTCTACTTTCGCAAGTTTAGAAGTTTAAAGGAGTTAAGGAGTTAAAGAAGATACCGCTTCGCTCAGAAGTTAAAGCCAACAGTCTTTTTGGAAGCATACTCAGCAGTAAAGCTGTTGTCTTAACTCCTTAACTCCTTTAACTCCCCGAATTCCTCAAAAAGAATTCTCCCCGAATTCTCCCCAGAACAAGTTATATATTTGAAAATAAATATTTTTATGAGAGAGAACAAAACACTGCACTACTACATGAAGTGGGCACTCATGCTTACTTTCATGTGGGTATGTCAATTTGCAAACGCCCAGGACTTCGTCAAGGGTAAGGTAATAGACCAGGCTGGTGAGCCTGTCACTGGTGCCTATGTAAGGTGGAAAGACACCAAGATAGGTGCCAGCACCGATGTGGATGGCAACTTCTCCATCCCTGCCCATCAGGGTAAGTTGGTCATTTCTTTCCTTGGCTACAAGACCAAGGAGGTAAGCGCTCAGTCTGGCAAACAGATAGAAGTGAAACTGGAAGAAGACGCCCAGCATCTCGACGAGTTTGTCGTAATAGGTTATGGTCTTCAGAAGAAATCGTCTATCACAGGTTCTATTGAGACCATCAAGGCTGACGACTTGCTCATGATGCCTACAGCCAACCTCGACAATGCGCTTACCGGACAGGTGGCTGGTCTGCAGGTCATGGCTTCTACGGGTGACCCAAGTACTGCCAAGGAAGCTGCCCTTCATATCCGTGGTATTAACTCAGCACCTTTGCTCGTTATCGATGGTGTGCCAAGATTCGGTACGACTACTTCTGATGGTGAGACTCGTCTTTCTGACCTCAACCCCGATGATATCGAGAGCATCACCGTATTGAAAGACGCTGCAGCTGCTGCCGTATATGGTGCACGTGCCGCTAATGGTGTTATTCTCGTACAGACCAAGCGTGCTGAGAGCAACCAGAAGTTGCGCATCAACTATCGTGGTCAGTACAACCTTCAGGAAGCCACCAAGCTGCCAGAGTTCCTCGATGCCTACGAGTTTGCCAAGCTTCGCAACCAGGCTATTGCCAATTCACCTTCCAGCACCCTGGCTCCTTATACAGAGGAGCAGTTGGAAGAGATCCGCACTCACTCCAACCCCAACGTCTATGGCGACAGCAACCTCTTAGACTATCTCGACAAGACGGGCTACTCTACCACTCATGCTGTTTCGGCAAGTGGCGGCAACTCTTACGTAAAATACTATCTCTCGTTAGGCTATGCCAACTCCAAGGGTCTCTATAGTGGTGTAGGCCGCGACCGTATCAACTACTCTATGAAGTTGGATGCCACCCTCACCAAGGGTCTCGTTTTGTCTGTCGACTATACAGGCGCCAACTCTAACGCCAAGAACAGCAGCTACACAACCTTGGATGCAGCCTATAGCTATTCTCCCCTCCAGGTATATGAGTTTACCAATGGCGAGTTGGCAAGTATCGATGGTAGCAACCCACTCATCAACCTTCGTGGCTTGGGCGGATACATCAAAGATCTGTCAAGAATGGGTACTGTGAATGTCAACCTGCGATGGGACATCCCTTGGGTAAAGGGTCTGAATGCCTATGTACGTGGAACCTTCGATGACAACCATCGTATAGAAAAGAGATACAGCACTCCTGTAACTCTCTACACCTACGATGCCACTACAGAAGAATTTGCCATCGACCAGAATACGGTTTATCCTAAGGCTAAGACAACCTTAGAGCAGACCGACCGCTTCTATAAGAGTCAGCTCTATGAGGCTGGTATCAACTACAACAACACCTTTGCGGCAAAGCATACCGTAGGTGCCACACTGGTCATGAACTATCAGCGACTCAACAATCAGTATATGATAGGCAAGAACCTCGACAAGACTTCTGTGCCCGAGACCATGGGCGTGGCCAAGAGCTCAACTCTCTCTGGTAATGAGACGATCAACGAGCGTGCCTCTACTATCGGCCGTCTCAACTACAGCTACGCCAACAAGTACTTTGCTGAGTTCTGTTTCCGTGTCGACGGGTCTACCAACTTCTCACCCTCCAACCGATGGGGTTTCTTCCCATCATTCTCTGGTTCATGGGTTGTCTCTAATGAGGAATTCTTCAAAGCCTGGAAGCAGAGCGTTATCTCCAACCTCAAGCTGAGAGCCTCTACTGGATGGTTGGGTAATGACGGTTTGGTGGGTGCATACTCATATCTGAAGAACTACACCGAGTCTGCCAACTATGGTTACAGCTTCGGCAGCAAGGGTTCTGCCTCAAGCGTTTACCGTCCAGGATTCACCCTCATGAGCTATCCTAACACCGATTTGTCATGGGGAAAGACCCACGATTACAACTTCGGTTTGGACATGGGCTTCTGGAACGGACGCATCGGTGTGTCTTTCGATTACTTCGTACGTTACGAGACCGACAAGATCACATCGGCACCCGACTATCTCTTCCCTCCTTCGACAGGTACCGACGGAGCTTATCCTTCTGAGAACTTCAGCAAGTTGAAGGCATGGGGCTGGGACTTCACCATCAGCCACAAGAACACCATCGGCAAGTTCAAGTATAACATGTCAATCAACCTGTCAAAGAGCAACGACAAATACCTCGACTTCGGCGACGAGAGCAGCCAGTTGCCCAACCTTCGCCGTAAGGGAACCAGCAGCATGGTATGGCAGATGTATCAGGCAGCAGGTCTGTTCCAGAGTCAGGAAGAAATCGACAACTGGCCACTCGATCAGGACGGACAGGGTAATGCAACCATCGCTCCTGGTGACATCAAATATATCGACCAGAACGAGGATGGTGTTCTCGACTCTCATGACTATATTTACGTCAAGAACTCTTCACAACCCGACATGGACTTCAGCTTCCGTTTCGGAATGCAATACAAGGGTTTCTTCCTCAATGCCATCTTCCAGGGCGAGTCTGGATACAAGCAGAACATTACCGACTACTATACATTGGAGAACGGTACCCTGCCTAAGTATCAGAAGTATCACCTTACCGACAGTTGGTCAGAGAGCAATCCTTCTGGCAAATATCCACGCGTGAAGATTGCCACATCCAACGACAACAACCGCAAGAAGTCTACATTCTGGATTGAGGACTGTAATTTCGTGCGCCTCAAGTTGCTGAACCTCGGCTACAACTTCCCGGGCAGCATCGTCAAGAAGATGAGCCTTTCTTCGCTCAACATCGCTTTGCAGGCAAGCAACCTCTTCACTATCAGCAGTCTGAAGAGCATGGACCCAGAGTCACTCCGTGGCTACCCTATCCAGCGTTCTTACGGTGTAACTTTCAACTTAGGTTTCTAACGAGACCACATTATATTATATATAGAACACAGAAAGTATGAAAATACAATTCAATAGAATCATAACCATCATTACACTCGCAGCCACCACCGGTGTGCTGACGAGTTGCGACAGCCTGTTCAGGGATGCTCCTCTCGACAAGATTTCCGAGAAGTCGGTATGGAGTAATCCTCAGCTTCTCGACGAATACGAGAACTCTTGGTACAGATGTATGAGCAATGGCTTCAGCACTTATGTTCCCAGCATTTCGCTGGTAAAGAGCAAATCAAGATATTATATGCCTTGGTTTGGCGACCAGATTAGCGTGGGTAAAAGCTCTTACTACAACGCCGGCTATGGCGACTTACTGAAAGGCAACAGCCAGGAGATTACCAAATGGGCTGCCAATGTATGGAGCAACTACTTCACTCAGATTCAGTCTATCAACACCTTGCTGGAAAATTTAGGTAATATCAGCAATGGCGACCAGAAGAACCGCATCATCGGCGAGGCGCACTTCATGCGTGGCTACTACTATTATATGCTGTGGAGAATGTTTGGCGGTGTAACCCTCATCGACCACACTTATAACCCACTCATCAAAGAAGAGAAGTTCCCACGTGCAAGCTATCAGCAGATGGTAGACTTCATCGTGGCTGAAGCCGACGAGGCTGCCAAGTATCTTCCCCAGGCTCATGCCACTACCGAGACAGGTCGCGCCACCAAGGGTGCAGCTATCATGCTCAAAGCGAAAACTTACCTCTGGGCTGCCAGTAAGGTATTCCAGAACAAGGGTGAGGAACTAACCTACTTAGGTTTTGCCGACGACCAGTCACACATCATGCTGGAGAAGGCCAAGAAGGCTTACGAAGACCTCTTCGCTCTGAACCAGTACAGCCTCATCCCTATCTCTGCCACCACACAGGACGATATTCGCGATGCCTATCGCAAAATCTTCTTGACCAAGAACTCACAGGAGTCTATCTTCGAGGTACAGCATTCTGATGATGGCGACTTTGCCAACAAGTTTGGTCATAAGCTCGATAGAGACGCGGCCTCTCCTTTCTTTACAGGTACGACAGCAGCCTACACTCCTACCCAGAACCATGTGGACGAGTATGGCATGCAGCCTGGCAAGACCTACGATGCACAGCATCCATACGACAACAGAGACTATCGTTTCTATGCCAACATCCTGTATGATGGATGTACCTACCGCAACCACGTGATGGACATTCATTATACAAACCGTACTGCCGGTGTCGACCTTACACCTTATGGTACTTCCACTTCGGCTGCCGTAACCTTGACTGGTTATTATATGGGCAAGTTTGTTGATCCAAGCCAGACTATCGACAACAACGATACTTATGCCAGCAAGCAGAACTACATCATCTGGCGATTTGCAGAGGCACTGCTCGACTATGCTGAGGTTTGCTACGACTTAGGAGATACAGACTTGGCTAAAGAGTATGTCAACAAGACCCGTCAGCGTGTTCACATGCCCGATATCGAGAATCCAACACTCGACGACATCAAGAACGAGCGTCGTGTGGAAATGGCTTTCGAGGAAACCACCTACTGGGATCTCTTCAGATGGGGTGTGGCAGAGCAGAAGATGAACGGCGAGACCAATCCTCTAAAGGGTATGCGTGTCGATGTAACTGTGGTAAACAACGAGGTGGTAAACACCAAGTACACCATCAGCAACGTAAACCGTTTCCCTAAACGTGTGAGAGTCTTCGACAAGAAACAATACTATCTGCCCATTCCTTGGAGCGAGATCAAGTATCACGGCATTGCCCAAAACCCAGACTGGACAGAACAATAAAGAACTCAACTTTCGAAAATGGGGAAGTTAAAGAATTTAAAGAAGTTAGAGAAGTTAAAGCCATATGCTTTACAGATAGATATTCAAACAAAAAGGCTGTTGGCTATAACTTCTAACGACCGAAGGGAGTGATAACTTCTTTAACTTCTATAACTTCCGTACATACGAAACTTCAGAAGTAGCAACAAAACACTCAATACAAACAACGGATAAAAGTGGAGGGTGTGTCATAAGTCTGTGACGCACCCTCACATTCCTTAACAAAAAACATCATCTTTATGAGAAAAATTTACTTAGCATGGGCGCTATTACTCAGCGCAATCGGAGTTCAAGCACAGGAGTACAATCTTTTCCCTGCTTCAGTAGTCGATGAAAATGGCTGGTTGTGGTTCAACAGCCAGGATATTGTTGACCAGTATGTCGGTGTCTGCAATGAAGACGACTACAAAGTAGACCCTGAAGGCAAAATCATCCAGATGGTTTATGCAGACCAATTTCAATATCCTTCGACTACAGTAGATCCAGATGCAATTGGCTACGGAAAAGGCGGCGAGTTGGGTGCTGATGGATTTAAGAAAGGAGCTATCATTTTACCTGCAGCAAGTGCATCAAATTCACCAAATGGTGGTGGAATTGTTCTTTGCCTGCCTTCATGCTCTACATTCAGCATAAATGTTTCATGCTCGGGATCCATCTACTGCCAACTTTTAAGCACAGACAAAGTAGGCACTATCTTCGGTGATTATGAAGTGCGCAAGGCATATAGCATGTTCAACAAGTTTGCAGGTGCAGGCAACACCACGGTTACAGGCCTTGAAAAACAAACAAATGGCTACAACGAAATTACAATTAAGTCCGACAAACCTGTATATGCATACTTCCGCAACATCACAAATAAAGAGGTTTACATCCACGGCATCAAGGTGACCACTCCTAAGCAGGAGACTGCAGGCATTGCCAACATACAGACACAGGGTACAGCCACACAGGAGGTATATACTATTGATGGCGTCAAGGTAGGTAACACCTTGAAGGGTCAGAAGCAGGGCTTGTACATTGTCAAGCAGGGCAACAGCATCAAGAAGGTCATTAAATAAATGACCACAAACTTTTATATTTATCAACATAAAACACTACAAGTATGAAGAAATTCTTTACACTTTTGTTGGCTGTCATCAGTACAATGACAGCCTTCGCACAGACAGAACCTGCTATTGAATTGCAAGCTGAGGTTGATGGTAATACCAGAACTCTTACTATCGGACTGGGGGTAGAAGGAACAGTACAGATAGACTGGGGTAATGGAGAGAAAGTCACATCTGAAGTGATTCCTGCTTACGATGGCTATAACCAGGTGAACGTCTTTGGTACCGTATCAGGTGATGGAAAGGTAAAAATCTATGGCGATAACATCGTTTATTTCGAATGTTCATCAAGAGTAGATGGTGCCCAAGTATTGTCTTTGGATGTAACTAAGGCTACAACCTTGAAAGATTTGACTGCCAATACCAACAAACTGACAGCCATTGATCTGACAAAGAACACTGAGTTGGAGAAGCTGACCATCAACAACAATCAGTTGACAAGCATTGATATCAGCAAGTGTACCAAATTGACAACTTTGGACATTACCAATAATCTCTTAACAGCAATAGACATCACCAAAAATCAGGCATTACAGACTCTTAGAATTGGACAGAACAAGTTTACTGGCGAATTGGATTTATCCACCAATCCAACCATCAAATCTGTATATGCACAGACAAATGAATTAACCGCGGTTAAGATAGGTAATAACACCGCAAAAAGACCAAACTTCAGCTTTAACGAGAATAAACTTACATCCTTTGATGCTACGGGTATTGAAGATGCTGCTAATGCAATACTTTTTCTGATAGGCAACCAGTTGACAGAAATCAAACTGCCAAGCATGAAGATGCAAGCTTTAAACATCTCTAAGAATAACTTCACATTGGCTACGCTCCCTGACGCAACTACTGCGGCAAAAAAATTCACTTATACACCACAGAATGACTATGTCATAGCAGAATCTTACAAGGTAGGTGATGTACTCGACCTCTCATCACAGACAAGTGCCACTTTGAACACCCAATTTGCTGTTTACAAGTCAGACAAAACTGCTCTGACAGAAGTCACAGACTACACGGTTGCTGACGGTAAAATTACATTCCTTACGGCACAGGAAGCTGTATATGTAACCATGAGATCTGCTTTATATAGCATGTTTACTGGCACAAGCATCTACAAGACTACCGTCACAAAGGTAGAAGGTTCTACAGGCATCAACGCTGTAACAGCTCAGGGTGTGAAGATAAGCACAGCAGGTAATGAGATTTCTATCTCTGGACTTTCACAGGGCGACGCTGTTACTGTAGCCAACTTGGGTGGTGCTGTGGTAGCTAACTTCCACGCCAACTCTGCCAATGCTCATGTTCAGGCAGCAAAGGGTCTGTACATCGTCAGCATCAACGGCAAGGCTATCAAGGTAGCCCTCTAATAATTTTATTTCATAAAGTGCCACATCGCATGGGCGAAACGTACCATGGGTATGGCACTTTTTTCAATCCAACAAGTACGACTATGAAGAAGTCTTTAGCACTAACCATTCTTTGCCTCCTCTTTGCCTTCCAGGCAAGAGCATTCAACAAGAACACAGGAACCGTTGGCAATACGGTGTGCTTTGTGCGCTTTGCCGACGAGGATGCCAGCATTTTTGAACATACGATAGACACCTATCAGAACCTGTTCAACGGCAACAACACTACCGACAACTCGGTATACAACTATTTCCGACAGGCTTCCTACAACCAGTTGGAATGGAAGAGTTCCTTCTATCCTGTTACTACTGACACCAAGATTGTGTCTTACAAGACACGTTACGAAAGAGCATACTACCAGAAGTATGATGCCACATTGCGTCCCTCTGGCTACAACTCAGACACCGAGGGTGAAGCACGCATGCAGGCATTGGTAAGAGAAATAGCCAACTATATAGAGAAAGACGTGGCTGACGCTACCGACATCGACAAGAACGACGATGGCTACATAGATAACCTGTGCATCATCTTCAGCGGACAATCAGAACTGAGCAACAAGCGAGGCATCCTCTGGCCACAACGCAAGGACTTGGCTTTGCCTGATGAAAAGGCTATCTATATAAAAGGTAAGAAGTTGGTGGGCTACATCATGGTTTTCGACGAGGCTAATGGTTATGAGAACTTCGAAGGCATCGCCCTCAACACCGGAGTTCTTTGCCATGAGATGTCTCACTCATTGGGCACCTACGATCTGTATCATGCTTCAGGAAGCCTCAACCCTGTAGGAATATGGGACTTGATGTCAGACAATCAGCTCGTAGCACAAAACATGACAGCCTACACCAAGTATCGCTACTGTAAATGGATTGACGAAATACCAGAGATTTCCAAAGCTGGTACCTACACCTTGAATCCCGTAGGTGGCAGCAGCAAAGAAAACATTGCTTATAAAATCAAACCAGTAGGAAGCGATGAATACTTCGTAGTGGAATATCGCAAAAAGGAAGGTTTCGACAAGAGTCTTCCTGGTTCGGGTCTGCTTATTTACAGAATCAACCCTGCCTACACAGGAGGCAACGTCAACTATAATGGCACTACCCGTTTGGACGAACAATACATCTTCCGTCCTAACGGAACCATCACATCGGATGGTGACATCACAAAGGCTTTCTTCAGTGCCGAGAGTGGAAGAACTGCTTTTGGTGGCGAGGCTACAGCCAAGCCTTTCTATAGCAATGGCAAGGAGGCACCTTTTGCCATCAGCAACATTTCTACTTGCGGAAGCACCATCTCGTTCTATCTGCACGAATCTACCAACCACCTTTCTTTGAGCAAGAAAGAGATTACCTTGGCTGGAGGCGCACAGAGTTCGGCTACAGTAACCATCTCCTCTGACGAGACTTGGACTTTAGAGAACCTTCCTGCATGGATCACTGTGAGCCAGACTGAGGGTACAGGAAATGCAGAGGTCACCTTCACTACAAACAGCGAGAACAATGAGCCACAAAACAGAACGGCTATCATCATGGTGAAGACAGCCAGCACGGAGGCACCACTGCCCATCACCCAGTTGTCAAACATCGTAACAGCTCCATCACAACTGACTGGAAACATACAGGACAATGGTATTCATTTGTCATGGACTGCAGCTTCTGCTGGTGAGACACTCCTCTACGATGACTTTGAGAACACAAAGAATCCCAATGGCTGGGTTGTCACCACTTCGGGCGATCGAGGATGGAGATGGCAGAAAGGCGACCCAAACAAGGGCACATACCGCCCATACGAGGGAAGCTATGCTGCTACTGTGTATTACGCATGGGAGGATATTCACCAAGATGAATATTTCACATCCAAGACCTTCGCTTATGGCAAGACGCTGAGCTTCTATTCTCGTACAACGGCTGCGGGAAAGACACCCAGAAACCCTCAATATTATAATGTGGAAGTAAGCAAGGACAACGGAAAGTCATGGACACCCATTTTCAATGCTTGTACTGATTTAGCCGCATCGGTGGCAGGCAAGTACACCAAGGTTACCCTCGACCTCTCGGAATATCAGTCAGCAGAAATGCAAATCCGATTCCACTGCTATGATACAGACAACATGGGGTTGAGCTACTACTGGCAGATTGACAACCTCGAAATCTTGGGCAGCAGTTCCAACAATATCACTGGATACAACGTGTATAGAAACGGCATCAAAATTGCCACCAGCACAGCGACCGACTATGTTGACCCTGCTCCATTGGATGGCACCAACACCTATGCGGTAAGCGCCACAGGAAGCTTTGGGGAAAGCAGTCCATCCAATAGTGTTGAGTTGCAGTTTACATCGACAGGTATCTCTACTCCTACTACACAAGGTCTTCAGGTAATGGGAGTTTACGACTGTCTGGGTCGTCGCATCAACAGCAAGGAGATGCAACGCGGACAAATCTACATTGTCAAGTATGCCGATGGAAAGACTAAAAAGGTAAGTAAATAAACAAGCCTTCTTCCTCCCCCTATCATGGAGACAACAACCTCTATGCCAAGCGGCTTCGATGGCAGATGAAAGCGGCTTCGATGAGCAACGAAAGCAATTGCGTTGGGCATCGAAGCCGCTTGCATTTTTTTAGAATATTCTTCTGCTGAAATATAATAAAGTGGCAAAGGCATCGTTATATTAACAAAAGCAAGAACATAACATATAATAAAACGCCTATGAAGCAATATTCTACTTCTGATGAAATGAGACCGTCGAGAAAGACTATCAATATGATCAAACAGATAGCCTACACTTATCGCGCTATCAAAATGAATGGACGTTATGAGGCGTTCTGCCTCAACTAAAATAAGAACAAAGAATGAAACCAATCATATCCCCATCTCTGTTGTCTGCCAACTTTATCGACCTGAGAAGCGACATAGAGATGATCAACAAGAGCGAAGCCGACTGGCTTCATCTCGACGTAATGGACGGAGTTTTCGTGCCCAATATCTCTTTTGGATTTCCTGTCATCGAGGCGGTGTCAAAGGTATGCACCAAGCCTCTCGACGTGCATTTCATGATTGTCCACCCAGAGCAGTACATAGAGCAGACTGCCAAGGCGGGCGCAATGATGATGAATGTACACTACGAGGCATGCACCCACCTTCACCGTACCATACAGCAGATTCATGCCGCTGGAATGAAAGCCGGTGTAACGCTGAACCCATCCACACCTGTCTGCGTGCTCGAAGACATTATCTGCGATGTAGACATGGTGCTGCTGATGAGTGTGAATCCAGGCTTCGGCGGACAGCAGTTCATTGAGAACACCATAGGCAAGCTGGCACGACTGCGCCAACTCATCAAGTCATCCGGCTCGAAAGCACTGATAGAGATCGATGGTGGCGTGCAGGCAGAAACGGCTCCCCGCCTGATAGAGGCTGGTGCCGATATTTTAGTGAGTGGCAGTTATGTGTTCAAGAGCAAAGACCCTCTTGCCACCATCCACGGTCTTAAAACATTGTAATATTCGAGAAGACATCGTGCTCCTTAGCCATACGACGTAGGTTAAGGAGTGCGTAACGCATTCTGCCAAGACTGGTGTTGATGCTTACATTCGTAAGTTCGGCGATTTCCTTGAAGGACAACTGCTGGTAATAACGCATATACACCACTTCCCTCTGGGTAGGTGGCAGCAGGTTGACCATCTTCTTAACATCCGACATCACCTGTCCCCGCACGATAGTGTTCTCCGCATTATCGAAGACCACGTATTCGTCTCTTATCTTCGACATATCGTTGTCATCGGGAGTCTCCACGATGTTCTGCAATCTGTTGTCGCGATACATATCCATCATCACATTGTGGGCTATGCGCATGCACCATGCCAGGAACTTGCCATTGGGCACATACTGGCGCTGCTGCAGTTTGGTAACCACCTTGACGAATGTCTCCTGAAAGACATCATTCGCCTTTTCCTGGTCGTGAACCACAAACATGATGTAGCCGAACAGTTTCACCTCGTTGCGAGACAATAACAAATCGAATGCCCGATTGTCGCCCTCGACATAAGCCAAGGCGAGTTGCTCATCGGTCATTTCTTCGAGTTTTCTCATTTTTCTAACCTCTTTAGTTTCTTTAAGTAGAAATCTTAATCTATAGGCTATTTGTTTTTATTGTGTTAGGAATGTTAAAAATCACTGCAAAGATAGTACTTTTATCAAAAACCACCAAACAAGAAGACTTTTTTATTATCTTTCACACTATTTTTTAACAATTAGTGGCTGAGGAGATAAGTGATAACTTCTTTAACTTCTTTAACTTCTGAACTTGCTAAAGTTCAATTATATATATACCAAAAAGAGGTTGGTGCAGGATGCACCAACCTCGTGATAATGATTTCAATAAAGAAAATTGAAATCTTATAAAAGATGCTGCAAATATAAACTTTATTATTGAGAACTCCAAGCTTTTTTGACGGAAAATGAGTTTTTTAACATTGTGTACGCAACCATTACCAAATAAATTCATTATCTTTGTGGCGAAAATAACAACTACAGTATTAATCATTATCTATTTTAAAGCAAATTATGAGATACTTAAAGACACTATTGCTCGCTCTCCTATTGCCAGCTTGCGCCTTTGCAGCAGGATGGGACGACAATGAGTACAAGCGTATCGAGCAGAGCATCCAATTGCCAAAAATTGCCGAACGCCAGTTCCTTATCACATCTTTTGGTGCCAAGACTACAGCTACGGCTGCACAAAACCAAAAGGCCATCAACAAAGTCATCTCTCTTGTCTCCAAGAAGGGAGGCGGAAAGGTAATCATCCCTAAGGGTACCTGGAATACAGGAGCCATTGAGTTGAAGAGCCATGTCAACCTCGTTCTTGAGGAAGGCGCCACCCTTCACTTTGCCTTCGAGCCTAAGCTCTATCCCCTGGTACGTACCTCTTGGGAAGGTCTGGCTTGCTGGAACTACTCTCCCTGCATCTATGCCTACAAGGCTACCGACATTGCCATTACTGGTAAGGGAACCATCGATGGAGGTGGCAACAACGACACCTTCTGGCAGTGGAATGGCAGCCCTCGTTTCGGTTACAAGGAGGGTGTGACCAAAGAGAGCCAGAAGTTGGGCTCACGCAGCAAACTGCTGAAGATGGCAGAGGACGGTGTGCCTTTCGACGAGCGTAAGTTCGGTATGGGCTATGGCTTGCGTCCTCAGTTGGTCAACATGGTACGCTGCGAGCGCATCCTTATCAAGGATGTCAAGATGATCAACTCGCCTTTCTGGGTCATCCATCCACTGCTCTCCAAGAACATCACGGTAGACGGTGTGTATGTATGGAACGAAGGACCTAACGGTGACGGTTGCGACCCAGAGGCTTGCGAGAACGTACTTATCCAGAACTGCGTGTTCCATACCGGCGACGACTGCATCGCTATCAAGAGCGGTCGCAACAACGACGGTCGTCTCTGGAACCAGCCTTCCAAGAACATCATCATCCGCAACTGCAAGATGGAAGACGGCCATGGCGGTGTGGTGATAGGAAGTGAGATCTCGGGTGGCTGCGAGAACGTATATGCCGAAAACTGCGTGATGGACTCTCCACACTTGGAGCGCATCCTGCGTATCAAGACCAACAACTGCCGTGGCGGTCAGGTGCAGAACATCAATATGCGCAACGTCGTCGTGGGTCAGTGCAAGGAGGCTGTGGTGAAGATCAACCTCGACTACGAAAGAAAAGAAATATGCTATCGTGGTTTCGAACCTATCGTGAACAATGTGAATGTAGAGAACGTCACCTGCCAGAAGAGCGACTACGGCGTGCTGATTATCGGCCGCGACTCTTTGGAGAATGTCTACGACATCAATATCAAGAACTGTAAGTTCGACGGTGTGGTGAAAGAGCCTGTCAAGATCACCGGCAAGACCCGCAACGTGAAGTTCGACAACCTCGTCATCAACGGTTCCCTCGTTCTCAACAAGGAAGACCAGCCCTACAAGAACTATAGCGAATGGCTCACCTACAGCGAGATGAAGCGTGTGCCCCACTCTTACCTGCTCGACTTCAGCAGCAAGCCCAAGTGGAGCTATGTGATGGGTATCGAGATGGAGGGAATGCTCGACACCTACGAGCACTACAAGGAAGGCAACAATGCCATCCTCGACTACCTGAAGGAATATCCTGCCAAGATGATCGATGAGAAAGGCAACATCACTGGCTACAAATACGAAGACTTCAACCTCGACAATGTGCGTACTGCCAAGTTCATCCTGCGCATGCACAACCTCTTCCCTACCAAGGGAACAGAGAAAGCACTGAAGACACTCTTCAAGCAGTTGCAGAACCAGCCTCGCACCAAGGAGGGAGTTTACTGGCACAAGGCTATCTACGCCAACCAGGTATGGCTCGACGGTATCTTCATGGGACTGCCTTTCTACTGCAACTATGCCGTACAGACCATGAAGCCCAAGAAGGCAGAGAAATATCTCAACGATGCGGTAGACCAGATGGTGAAGACCGACTATCGTACCTACGATGAGAAGACTCAGCTCTGGAAGCACGCATGGGACGAGACCCATCAGCAGTTCTGGGCAAACAAGGAAGACGGCAAGAGCCAGCACTGCTGGGCAAGAGCCTTGGGATGGTATGTGATGGCTATGACCGAGTGCCTCGACGCCATGCCCGAGAACTACGCACGCCGCCAGGAGGTGATCGACCTGCTGAACAAGGCGATGAAGAGTGTGGTGAAGTACCAGGACAAGAAGACGGGTGTATGGTACGACGTGCTCGACGTGAAGAGCGACAAGAACTATCTGGAGAGCACAGCCTCTTCGATGTTTGCCTATGTGCTGCTCAAGGGCTACCGCAAGGGCTACCTCTCTGAGGAATATCTCAAGGCTGGCGTGAAGGCATACAATGGTATCTTGAAACAGTTTATCAAGGTAAACGCCGACAAGACCATCAGTCTGACACGCTGCTGTGCAGTAAGCGGCTTGGGCCCCGGCCCCGGCCCATACGTCAAGAAGCCCAACTACAAGCGCGACGGCAGCTTCGAATACTATATGAGCGAGCCTATCCGCGACAACGATGCCAAGGGCGTGGGTCCTTTCATCTGGGCAAGTCTCGAAATGGAACAGCAAGGACTTATCAAGTAACTCTATAAAAACAATCAGGCTAACAAATGAAGAAATCATTATCTATCATTGCAGCCTCACTCATCAGCATATCTACCATGGCACAGACTCCGGCTTTCCCAGGAGCCGAAGGTCATGGTAGATTTGTTACTGGAGGAAGAGGCGGTAAAATCTATCACGTAACCAATCTCAACGACAGCGGAACTGGCTCTTTCAGAGAGGCTGTCAAGTCGGGCAAAAGAATCATCGTCTTCGATGTGGCTGGTGTCATCGCCCTGAAGTCTGACTTGAAGATAGCAGACAACATCACCATCCTCGGACAGACTGCCCCCTCGCCAGGCATCACCCTGCGCTATTATACCGTTCAACCGGGCAACAACAACATCATCCGTTTCATTCGCTTCCGACGTGGACAGGAGAAGGACATCAACGATGGTGCTGATGCCTCATGGCAGCGCAACAAGACGGGTATCATCTTCGACCACTGCTCCTTCAGCTGGAGTATCGACGAGGTGGCTTCGTTCTATGACAACAACAACTTCACCATGCAGTGGTGCACCGTGGCAGAGAGCCTTACCAATCCCGGTCACTCCAAGGGTGCTCATGGCTATGGCGGCATCTGGGGTGGTAAGTTGGCAAGTTTCCACCACAACTTCGTAGCTCATCTCATGAACCGTGGTCCCCGTTTCAATGGTGCACGATATGGTTGGACGGGCTATACTAATAACAAGGAATACAGCACCTATAAGTGGCAGAACACCGTACAGGCAGAGAACGTTGACTTCCGCAACTGCGTAATGTATAATGCTCAAGGCACCTGCTATGGCGGTCCTGGTGGTGGACAGATCAATATCGTCAACAACTACTACAAGGCTGGACCCAGCCATAGTTTGAAAGGTACAACTCTCAATGGACTCAAGGTGGATGTGAGCACAGGTAAAGAGCGAGGAAGCCAAGACCGTATCACCCTTGTCACACTTTCTACTAAAGACAACTCCGACAAAAATCATCCTGAACTATACGACATGACCAGCCGTTATTACATCAATGGTAATACAACAGAAACTACGAAAGGTCAGAAGACGGAGAACAAAGACTGGAAGGGCATAAGCTACGACAAGGGTATTCCAAGCCTAAACGGTGAATACTACAGTCCCGATGCCAAGAACTTCTATGGCGATGCTGTGGCTCATACCACAATCAGCGGCAAGTCGTGTGTAAAAATCAAGATGGATGAACCAGCTCCTACAGGACAAGTAACCACCCACTCTGCTGCCGAAGCATACGAAAAAGTTTTAGCCTATGTAGGAGCATCCCTCTATCGCGACGAAATAGATGCCCGATACATGGAAGAGGCCAAGACGGGGACTGCTACCTACAAGGGAAGCATCACCAACTCGCCTGGTATTATAGATAAGGTGTCAGACGTGAAGGGTTATACGGAAACCAACTTCGGAACCGGCACACGTCCTGCAAGCTTCGACACCGACAAGGATGGTATTCCTGATGAATGGGAAAAGGCGAATGGCCTGAATCCAAACGACGCTTCTGATGCCCTCACCTACTCGCTCGATGCTAAGGGTTATTATACCAACATAGAGGTATATGCCAACTCGTTGGTTGAAAACATCATGAAATCAGAAAACCAGGATGCCCTTTCTGGAGTTGCTGAGTATTATCCAACTTCTACCTCTACAGGCATCAGCCAGACGGTTGTCGACAAAGGCGAAGTGGCTTCCATCACGTATTATGCCCTCAACGGCTCTCGTCTCAATGCCCCTGCCAAGGGTATCAGTATCAGAAAGATAACTTACAGCAATGGCAAAACCGCAACAGACAAAGTAATTAAATAAAGAAAAGCCTATCGTTCATGGTCGAAAAAGGGATGTTTTATGTCCTTTTTTCGACCTTTTTGCATTTTAATCGAAATTTAATGCCTTTTTTAGAACAACCTATCTAATTTTTTACTAACTTTGCAAAAGAAGATAAGAGCAATCGGCAATCTGAAAGTTGTCTTTCATTGCGCCCGTTTGCAATTTCTTCACCTAAGAGTTAAATAAAACATTAATTAATCTTTTAAATCTTACGTTTATGAATAAAATTTTACGCATTTCAATGATCGCTGTGTTGGCATTAATTGCTAATTTCAGCTTTGGACAGGCTTACAAGACGTTGACCTTTCCTGATGACAACAAAGACAACAACAAATTGAGTGCCTACAACAAGACATGGACAGCCAAGATTGGAACTGACACATGGACGATTGAAAACTTCAACAACAGCAACTGGAACAACTGGAAATGGATAAAATGCGGTAGTAAAAATTTCGCATCAGTTGGAACCATTACTACAGATTTTGCAATCGACAAAGCGATTTCTTCAGTTGTTGTTAATATAGATAGAGTAACAACAGCTTCCGTGAACTCTATCAAACTTGAACTTATATCAGACAAAGAAGGAAAAACAGTTCTCGAGACAGTCAACCTCGATAAAATCGCCACAGGAGACGCAGTCTTTACAATAAAGACACCCCAAAAGAACTGCTACTACAAACTGTTATTCGATTGCCAAAAAGGAACTTCTAATGGCTTAATAACAGTAACTAAGGTTGAGTATTACCAGGAAGGAACAAGTCCTAACATTGTAGACATCTCTAACGCACCAGAAACTGCTTATGATATTGCAAAGGCAAAACAGCTGATTGACGCAGGTGAAGGTTTGTCTACTGAGGTTTACGTTAAGGGTATCGTTACAAGTGTAGGACAATACAGCGATAAATATAAAAGCCTAACATACAATATCTCTGATGATGGTGAAGCTACAAACGAGCTGAAAGTTTACAGCGGAAAATATTTAGAGGGAGCTGATTTCACATCTGCTGACCAAATAAAAGTCGGAGACAAGGTTATTGTAAAGGGCAAATTGAAGAAGTTCAATGATACCTACGAAATTGACATGAACAGCAAGATCCACTCTTTGAATGGTGTAACCACAGGCATCAACAACATCACAACCGATGCAACACTGGAGAATGCTCCTGCATTCAACCTCGCAGGTCAGAAGGTAGGTAAGGCATACAAGGGTGTAGTCATTAAGGCTGGCAAGAAGTTCGTACAGAAGTAATTTTTCTATCAAGAGCATCGTTACTCTTACGCAGCTAAGCCTCCTTGTTGGTAAGTCTATCCTACCAGCAAGGAGGCTTTTTTCTCCCATTACAAAAGCAACGGAGTGAATGACGCAAGATTTAAACGCGGAGCCGCTTACCCTATGAGAATGAAGGGAGATGAAGGGTGGAATCGTACCCTACGGGTTGAGTAGTTACCGACTGCACGAAAAACAGTAAAAGAATATAAAAACATATCACTTTAAGGCGTTTATTTTGGAACAGACACTTTGTACATGGTCAAGTCCATACAACATTGAACGAGAATCTATTCCCATCCAAGAGAATAAGGTTTGGATTTTCTGATATTCATTGACAATGTAACTTGTGTCTATTTCCGATGCATGAAGTCTGAAACAGATTGGCTCATGGTGAGCAATCCTATTTCTCAGACTGTTCACCTTGTCAAGTTCATTGAAGATGTAGGTGTTGTTGTATTGAGCAACAACCGATGAGCGAGGCTTGTTAGGAAAAGCCCTCAATAGACATTGTCCTGTTGCACGATACTGTAGTGAAGAGTACATATATTTCCAAACTCCAAATTCCATTTCAGCAATCAACTTGGAATGAGAATAGATACCTTGTCTATTCAAACGATTGTATGCCTTTTCTATGATTTTCCTTGTTTCATTCATGCGCCCATTGGAAAACATTCCATCGTCTTGGACAGAATCTTTCAACCAATCACGTCCCAAGGTTGGCACCAAAAGGCTATCTATTGCATTACGCAAAGCCACCTCAAAACAACTGACGATAGTGAACATCTCCTGCGACAAGCGCAAGTTGTAACGATACAAAGCCATAGCCTTGCGAGTGTCACCACACGTAGCATCTTTGTATCTTTGCATTCGTTTGGCAGACAAAATTCGCTCAAATTCTAAATATTCCATAAATATTTGTTCGTTTACTTGGTTGTAACAAGAAAAAACACTATCTTTGTAGCGTTGATTCCCGGTAGCCTCTGATTCGTCAAGCTATCGGGTCTTGTTTTTTATACGATTTGCTTACAAATATACATTGTTTTCTGCGATTATGGTTCTGCCACAGCATATAATTACAGAAATTTAACCGTAAAATCATGATAAAACTATGTGGTTTCGTGTAATTGTTGAATTTTTGCAGTTAATAAGTATTGTTAGGCAAGTAAACGTATGCGGACTGCAGAAACATGCAACACATTGATAAAAGTAGCCTTACCGCTTTACGCCTCCTGAATCAACATGACACCGAACCGAGATATGAAAAAAAAGGTCTTCTGCCGAAACAGAAGACCTTTTTATTTTTTGCGACTTGCAGGAACAAAGTCCTGCAAGAGAAAACGAAATTACTTGTTGATGAACTTTTTGCCGTTCTTGATAACGAGACCCTTAGCATTGCTTGCCACTTTCTGACCGAGAAGGTTGAATGTAGCACCCTCGTTAGCAGCCTCAGAAGCATTGATGTTTGAAATACCAGTATCTGTACCAGGAGTAAACTGATAGCCATAGAAAGCAAGTTTGGAACCAGTGCAGAACACATAATATGATTTATTAGCCTCAACATTGAAGTTAACTGTACCATAAAACTTTTCAGCTACAGATTCTGGATATTCTTTTCCACTTGCATCTGTATTAACTCCCAATGTTACAGTAGCACCTTTCTTATCTATAAGTGTCTTTGTTACAGAATTTTGTCCTGTCTCGCCATCGCAGACGAAGAAAGACTTATTGTTCCCCAACTGCATACCAATCTCAACCTTACCTGGCTTAGAAGCAGAAAAAACATAGTAGCAACCTTTTGTAGGCAAGTTAGCGCTGGTTGTAGAATAACCCTTACCGTCTGCATCCTTTGGGTTAGCCGCACCCTGAATATAAGAAACATAAGGAGCATCATTAGCCAACTTACCTGGCTTAACAGTAAAAGTTTCACCATCAGCACCCAAAACTATCTGAGCGTTTACTGTCTTCAAAGTTTTTTCACCAGAATAAGTTTCTGATTTCACCCCATCTGCCAAAGCTGGGATTACAACAGTTTCAGTCTGTGCATTCACACTTGCTGCCATAGCGACAGCGGCAATAAGAGTAAAGAATTTCTTCATAATCGTTTGTTTTTAGTTTGTTTTGTTTGTTTTATGTTTTAGAAATTAGTCTTTAATATGACTACGATGCAAAAGTACAACTTAATCGTAAAAAATGCAAAACAAAAATGCAAGAATTCATCGTAAACGTTTACGTGAGTTTAATTAGATTAAGGAGGAACAACTATCAAGATTTTGCATTACCTTTGTACCCAAGTCAAAAGCAGTACCCTTAACTCCTAATCTTATTTACTGGAAACAATATAAAGTATATATAACCTAAAAAAGTAACAAACAAATGAACAGAAATCTACTAAGATTCGGACTACTATGCTTAGTCCTACTCGTTTCAGTCGTTACAAAGGCGGGTGATTTCCGAGACATTAAGCTCGACTTGGCAGACGGCAGTTTATTTACTGCTGATGAAATGTCAACTCAGTCGGCTACATCTTTCGGAGTCTCAATAGCCACCGACGGAAGCGCGACTCGTGTTGCAGCAGATGCAACGGATGCTAATGTTGCAATTTCATGCAAGTATCATGACTATCAACATGGAGTGACCAACTTCAAGGCAACAGTCCCTGTAACAGGTCCCGTAAAAATCACAATGGGTAATTGTACCTATGGTAGTACAGCCACTGTAAAAGACGCACAAGGAACCACCATCGGAACAATTAATGTAAAAGAAGCAGGAAATTGCTGGCATGGTAACAAAACCGCCAATGTAACCTCTTGCGTTTACAAAGGCACAGAAGCCACTACCCTTACTATAGAAGGTGGAGGCTATGTTCCTTATTTGGCTGTTGAGGCAGTAAATGCTGCTGACTTGGCAAGTGACATTACCCTCACTTACTCTTTAGGAACGACAACTGCAGAAGGAACACTCCCTGCAAGCGCAAAGGTAGAAGTGGGAAGCAGCTATACGCTTCCTACGAACACCACGCTTTACGTTGCTGGCAGCACTTTGACAGGCTGGACAGATGGCACCAACACCTACAAGCCTGGTGAAACCATCACTGCTCCAAGCGCAAGTGCTACACTGACCCCAGTGTTCACTGCCAACACCAAGTCGCTTGCCGACCGCACAGAGGCAACCACCCTCACCTATTACTTCGGTCACAAGAATGGTGCCCAGGATATCAACTATCAAGGGAAAAAAGGAATCCTGGTTACACAAGCCATTGTTGATGGTGAAACCATTGATGTAAAGATTGACCTCGATGGAACACCAAGCGGAGCAAAGTTCAACAATGCAGGTCGTGCAGACGAATGGGCACAGATGAATGCAAACGGCATCATCACCGTTCCTTCTTGCAAGGGTGCAACCATTGAAATGGCTGCATACGGCAATATCACAACGACAACAATTGACGGTCAGGCAGAATATACTTCTGGTAAAGTGATTAGCCAGACCATTGCATCAAGTGCTGAAACTGTGGACATCGTCATTGGCGATGGTTCATTCTATAGCTATTTGAAGATTACCCTTCCTGTCATTGCAAGCAAACCTGCTGGCAAGACTTTCAACAATGAGGCTGCCAGCGTCGTATTTACGATGAACGACCTCAGCAATGCAAGTGCCAACACAACCTCTCCTACTGATGCTTTCAGCACCATTGCATTTGATTACGGAGCAAACTTATCTTTGAAAGGAATTCTCGAAATTACCAAGGCGGATGGTACCGCATCAGGTATCAAAGGTCTCAAAATAAATAATGACTCAGGAACTAAGCAAACTGAACTCAACTGGTTTGTTCGTCCTGCTGCAGGACTTACTTTCACCCCAACCAAGGTGAGCGGTTATGTAAACCGCTGTGGCACGGATGTAGAAAACGGAATCGTTATCAGCGCTCATAAGGCAAACGGAGAAATAATAACTCTCGGTACCTATACCGCTTGGCGTCAAGGAAAGGCTACATCAAAACAGCCATATGATAAGACCGCTATCCATCAGTTTGAAATCACACTGACAGAAGAGCAGCAGGCAGCCTTGGCTGGTACCGATGGCTTCTATCTGACTTCAACAATAGGTGTAAATCCTAACAAGCAGGCGGTTTTCGGTCCTGTTACGATCGAAGGCACCGTCAACGGAACACTCGTTGCAGTAAACAAATACAAGCTCTCTGTCGTAACCAATCCTGAAGGCATCGCAGACGTTACCGTCTATCCTAAGTCTGACGAATATCAGGAGAACGACGAGGTAACACTGACTGCAGCCGACAAGTTTGGTTATAATTTTGTCAACTGGACAGACAAGAATGGCACAGTGCTTTCTACTGAGAGCAAATTCAAATACACTGTGACAGAAGACCAGACTCTCACTGCCAACTATAAGAAGGTAAACACCTATGCGCTCGACGTAAATGTAGAAGGTGGTGCCAAGGACTATATGGTGTCTCTCTCTCCTGCCCCAGAGATGGTAGATGGCAAGAAGATGTATGAAGAAGGTACAGAGGTAACTCTTACCGCAACAGGAAACGACATCATCGACTTCAACAACTGGAGCAATGGTGGGACAACAGCAGAAATCAAGACGACGATGAATGCAGACCAGACTTTCACTGCCACATTCTCGGCCAAGGACTACATCGTGGCATGGGACTTCTATCAGGAAGGCAAGGAAGGTCGCACTGCCGACTTTGCTGCAGCAGACAATGACGCAGTACAGCTCGTACTCCGTGATGCAGAAGGCAACTCATACGGCTGGCTCGACAAGAGCAACACGGCTGGTGGTTACGAAGGCAAGAATGCAGCTGTCAACTGGACCAAGACTACAACAAAGGCTCTGGGTGAAACCTACTGGCAGACCAAGTTCAACGCCACAGCATTCACCGACATCAAGGTAAAGAGCAGCATGCTCTACAATTATAATGCTTACGAGACCTACAATGTAGAGTACTCTCTTGATGGCGAGAAATGGACCAAGGTTGGCGCCATCACGATGCCAGGAGCCAAGGCTTGGACTGTAGGTGAGTTCACTCTCCCTGCCGATGCCAACAACCAGGCAGCAGTATTTGTTCGCTGGATTGCCGACAAGACTTCATCTGTCAAGGGAACAACAGGTACCAACGACGGTATCGCTCTCGCTCAGATCTATATCACAGGTACAGCCAAGCTCTTCGATGACGGCACAGCTCCTGTTCTCCAGAGCCAGGTACCTGCAGCAGGTGCAACCAATGCTTCAGCCAATGGTAAGATTGTATTGACATTCGATGAGAAGGTGAAACTGACAGAAAGCGCCAAGGCAACCCTCAATGGTCAGGAGTTGACAGGTACAGTATCTGGCAAGACCATCACCTTTGCCTACAAGGGATTGAGCTACGCTACAGAATATACCTTCGCTCTCGCAGCTGGTTCTGTAGCCGACTTGACAAACAATGCTATCCAGAGCGACATCACCTTCAGCTTCACCACCAAGGAGAAGCCTGCAGTGACCAAGGCTCTCTATGACTTCATCGTACCAACAGACGGTTCATTCACTGAAGCTCTCGCAGCAGCAGCCAAACGTGCTGATACCAGCAAGCGTTTCCGCATCTTCATCAAGCAGGGCGACTATAAGATTCCTGCCAATGAGAACAGCATGGTGACTGGTATTGATGGCAAGCAGTATCCAAGTGCTACCACCTATATGAATACTCCTAATGTATCTATCATCGGTGAAAGCAATGAGAATACTTCTATCACCAATACCGTACCTGCAGTAGAAAGCAGCAATGGCTACAATATCGCCAACGTATTGGAAGGTATCGGACGTGGTGATGTATTGAGCTTGGAAAGCGGTGCAACAAACACCTACTTCCAGGACATCAAGATGTACAGCAGCATGGGCGACGGCAAGGGTCGTGACATCGTACTCAACGATAAGAGTAACAAGACTATCTGTAAGAACGTCAACCTCTGGGCTTATCAGGACACCTACGTATCCAACAATCAGAAGGGCCGCTTCTACTTCGAGGGTGGTATCCTGCGTGGCAACACCGACTACCTCTGCGGTAAGGGTGACGTATATTATAATAATGTGGATCTCTGGATGTGTGGCACCGGCTATCTCGCCGTTCCTTCACAGCCTACCAAGTATGGTTACATCTTCAAGGATTGTACCATCAAGGACGGATCAAGCACAGGTATCAACGGCAAGTACAAGCTCGGCCGTCCTTGGGGCAAGGGCACTCCTATCGCTCTCTTCATCGACACCAAGATGGAAGTGATTCCTACAGCAGCAGGATGGGACGAGATGAGCGGTGGTTATCCTAAGCGATTTGCTGAATACAACTCTACCACAGCTACAGGCACTGCAGTAGACCTGAGCGGAAGAAAGCAGGTATATGATGCTTACGATGCAAAGGATGGAAATAACTATACCAACCGTCGCAACGAGACAGCAGAAAGTCCTGTCCTCACAGCAGAGGAAGCTGCATTCTACACTATCGAAACCGTTATGGGCGCTGATGATGACTGGGATCCAACAGCTGCCACCGAACAGGCTTCAGCTCCAACTAATGTGAAGATTGCTGGTAACAACCTAACCTGGGACAACAGCAACTATGCTCTTCTCTGGGCTGTATGCAAGAACGGCAAGGTAGTTGACTTCACCGTTGAGCCTACATACGCCGTTGACGATGCTTCAGCAACATGGAGTGTCCGTGCAGCCAACGAGATGGGTGGTCTTGGCGAGGCTACCGTAGCAAGCACCAGCACCGGCATTGAGAACATCGCAACTTCTTCCGATGTTTTGAGCACCAAGATCTACTCTGCCGATGGTGTTCAGGTAAGCAAGTTGCAGCGTGGCATCAACATCGTCGTAAAGACCATGACTGACGGCAGCAAGAAGACCAGCAAAGTGGTACTGAAGTAAAAGAAACTTACTGAATAAATAAAAAAGGTGCAATGCCCGTTCGTGGGTGTTGCACCTTTTGTTTTTTATACGAAAAAAAAATTTTTTACGCAAATATTGAAAACGTTTACGTAGATTTTAACACACCATATTTATTAAAAAACCAAAAAAGATAGTATCTTTGCAGCGAAGAAATATATTTTTTTACTAATCTAACCAAATAAATGTATGTCTGGTAATTTAAAACAAATTAGAATTGCGTTGGTTAGCATCATGCTGTTTTTTGCAGCAAGCCTATCTGCGCAAACCGTAAAGGGTACAGTTATCGACAATACGGGCGAGCCAGTTATCGGCGCCTCTGTCTTCGAGCAGGGTGTGCAGAGCAATGGCGTTGCTACCGATATTGATGGTAATTTCACCTTAACATTGAAAGGCAACAGTAAGAAACTGAAGATTTCATACATCGGTATGAAGACTCAGATCGTAAATGTTGCAGGTAAATCAACCGTTTCCGTTAAGCTCGAGGACGAGTCCAACAGCCTTAACGACGTTGTCGTTATCGGTTACGGTACCGTAAAGAAGAAGGACTTGACAGGTTCTGTGTCTTCCATTTCTTCTAAGGAAATCGCCAACGTTCCAGTTTCTAACGTCAGCGAGGCCATGACCGGTAAGTTGGCTGGTGTGAACATCACCACAACTGAAGGTTCACCAGATGCTGATGTGAAGATTCGTGTACGTGGTGGTGGTTCTCTGTCACAGGACAACTCTCCTCTTTACATTGTCGATGGCTTCCCAGTAAGCTCTATCAGCGATATCGCTCCCAGCGAAATTGCAACCATCGACGTTTTGAAGGATGCCTCTTCTACAGCTATTTATGGTGCCCGTGGTGCTAATGGTGTTATCATCATCACTACCAAGAGTGGTTCTGAGGGCAAGACTCAGGTAAACTTCAACGCTTCTTACGGCTGGAAGAAGAACGCTAAGGAAATCGAAGTTCTCAATCCTTATGAATTCGTACTCTACCAGTACGAAACTGCAAGCGCCAGCAACAACCCATCAAACCTGGGTGGTAGCAACTATGGTAACTATGCAGACTATGACATCTGGAAATCAAGAGCAGGTCACAACTTCCAGGATGAGGTATTCGGCCGTACAGGTACACAGGCTATCTACAATGCCAACGTAAGTGGTGGTAGCAAGGACTTCAAGTACAATGTAAGCTATGCTCACAATCAGGAGAACAGCATCATGGAGAAGTCTGGCTACAACAAGGACAACATCGGTGCTAAGTTGCAGGCCAAGCTCAACAAGTGGCTGACCTTTGACTTCAATGCTCGTATGGCATACCAGAAGATCAAGGGCCTTAGCGGTGGTGCTGACACCAATGACAGCAATGCTGCCAACTCAACCGTAGCACAGACCATCACCTTCGCTCCTATCCAGGAGTTGGTATCTGCTGATGAAGACGAGGAAAACTCATCTTCTTCCCGCCGCTCACCAATGGAACGTCTGGATGGTACTTACAAATTGCAGACACGTTTCCAGCAGAACTACAATGCTGCTCTGACATGGAAACCATTCAAGCACTGGACTGCCAAGACCGAGTTTGGCTATGGCTGGAAATACTATGACACAGACCAGGCATGGACAGCTTTGGCTGTTAACAACTCTAAGTTTGGTCACAATGGTCGTCCTCAGGCACAGTTCGTACGCGACACATACAAGTCATGGCGCAACGCCAATACTTTGACTTATGACAACAATAAGCTCTTCGGTGGCCGTGATCACCTGAACGTATTGATTGGTCATGAGTGGAGCTCTGATATGCAGACTACACGTACCAGCACATCAGTAGACTTCCCTGTTGATTTCACTATCGATCAGATTCTTTCTTTCACCAATACAGCAGAAAGCACTCTTGGCAACGAGGTTGACATCAAGGCTAAGGACAATATGCTTTCTTTCTTCGGTCGTATCAACTACACCTTGGCAGACAAGTACTTGATGACCTTCACTCTGCGTGAGGATGGTTCTTCTAAGTTTGGTAAGGGCAATCGTTGGGGCTTGTTCCCATCATTGGCTTTGGCATGGCGTATGTCTGACGAGAAGTTTATGAAGGGTGCCGACAAGTGGCTCTCTAACTTGAAGCTTCGTCTCTCTTTGGGTACAGCAGGTAACAACCGCATCCCTTCTGGTATGCTTTCTCCTACTTATGGCGTGGCTGATGCTGCTGGCAAGCACCCAGGCTTCAATGAGGTGAACACTGGTATGCTCGAGTCTTATAAGGCTAACGGCAAGACCGTTCTCTACAATCCTAACTTGAAGTGGGAAACCACTACAACCCGTAACTTCGGTATCGACTACGGTTTCCTCCGTGGCCGCATCTACGGTACTTTGGACTTCTATTGGAATACAACCAAAAACTTGCTGATGCTTCAGACTTTGCCTTCAGCAACAGGTTATGAGCGTCAGTACCAGAACGTAGGTACTACCTCTAACAAGGGTATTGAGTGGGCACTGAATGCTGCTATCGTAGACAGCAAGAAGTTTAACCTCAACTTCAACTTCAACATCTCTTACAACAAGAACAAGATTGACAAGTTGGAAGGTGGCGAGCACTTTGAGACATCAAGCTGGGGTGGTACCAAGGTAACCAAGGGTAATGGTGACTTCCTGCTCGAGGAAGGTGGCCGCTTAGGTGAGCTTTGGGGCTACAAGCAGCAAGGATTCTATACCGTATTCGACCCTGCAACAGGCACAGGCGACCTTATCTATGATGGTGCCAAGTGGCGCTTGGCTACAGAGGCTGACGGTCATGTAGGTGGTGACGTAAATAACAAATCTTACTCTAAGTTTGGTGGTTCTCTCTATCCTGGTGGTGCCAAGGTAGAATGTGATGAGAATGGTGATCCTGTCTTCCAGCGCTTGGGTAATACCGTTCCTGAAGTAACTGGTGGTTTCGGTTTCGATGGTATGTGGAAGACTAACTTCGGTAACTTCGACTTCAACATCTTCTGTAATTATTCTTTGGGCAACAAGATCTACAATGCTACAGCTCAGGGTGCTTCTTTCTACAGCAATTCTTCTCCAGGTTGGAACATTATCAATGATTACAACTCTAACAATCGTTACACATGGGTAGACCCAGAAAATGGTTTGAACCTCGGTCGTCCTTCAAGGTCAACTGTAGAAGCTTATGGTGGTGTTGAGGGCTTGATGAGCCGTCTCAACGAGATCAACGCCAATGCTACCGTATGGAATCCAGCTGCCAACAGCAATATGGTGATTTTGGATACCTACTTGGAGGATGCTTCATTCTTGCGCATCAACAACATTACCGTAGGTTACACATTGCCTAAGAACTGGGTAAAGAAAGCATGGCTTGAGAGCGTACGTGTGTACTTCACTGCTTACAACGTATACTGCTTCACCAACTACAGTGGCTACGACCCAGAGGTGGACACATCTTCTAAGGGCAATCCTATGACACCAGGTATCGACTACGCAGCTTATCCAAAGAGCCGTTCTTTCGTAGCTGGTATTAACGTGACTTTCTAATTTAGACAAAGGAGAAAACAAAATATGAAAAAGATATTAGGAATAGCAGCACTCTCAATGGGTGTCATGCTGACAAGTTGCTCCGACTTCCTTGATCAGAAAGCTGACTCAGCTCTGGACCAAGAGAACGTGTTCAACTCAAGCTATTTCACAGGTCTTGAAATTAACAAAATTTATGGTGATTTCGGACAGGATAATATGTATGCCAACCGTATGACCATCTCATACGGTGCCAACACAGATACCGAGTTAATCGATGGTTTGGGATCAACCTCAACATCTTCTAACGAGCGTGGTTACATGAACTACAATGGTACTGCAGACGGATGGGCTAACTTGGGTACAACATGGACCAACATCTATGGCTGTATCGAATATTGCAACAAAGCCATCGAGGGTATCCGTAGCAGTTCTATCGCTGAAGAAACAGCCATGAAGCGCTACTTGGGCGAAGTACTGACTCTTCGAGCTATGCTCTACCTCGACTTGGTTCGCCTTTGGGGTGATGTACCTTACAAGACATCTGCTACCAAGCCAGACTTGAGCGATGCCTACGAGGGAAAGACCGACCGTGATGTAATTCTCGATGGTCTGCTTGTAGACTTGGAAGAGGCTTCAAACTTGCTACCATGGGCAGGTACAGGCAACTATACTACCGAGCATGCTACCAAGGGCTATGCTGATGCGCTCTATGCACAGGTAGCACTGACTCGTGCAGGCTATGCTATCCGTGAAAGTGCTAAGGAAGGTTACGAGACTCTCCCTGAGTTCTCAGATCCTACCTACCCTACTCAGCGTCCTGACGAGGCTACCCGTAAGGTATACTACGAGAAGGCTTTGGCTAAGCTGACTGAACTCATCAATAGTGGTAAGCACAGTATGAACCCAAGTTTCAAGAACGAGTGGCAGCTTCTCAATGCGCGTCAACTCGACCAGACTTACCGAGAGAATATCTTCGAGCTTCCTATGTTGCTGAATGTTTCAGGTGAGCTTGGCTATACAGTAGGTAAGCGAATCAAAGGTTCTACATCAGAATTTGGCAAAAAAGGTAACTCTTCTGGTAAGTTGAATACCACAGCTACCCTCCTCTACTCTTACGAGAAAGAGGATACTCGTCGCAACGTAACATGCTGCCCTGTACAGTATGGAGAATTAAATGGTCAAACAGTAGAAGGTTTTGGAGATGTGAAGCCAGACAAGCAGAGCGTGAAGCCATTCGGCATCACTATTGGTAAGTGGCGTCCTGAGTGGATGGGCGAAGAGTGGAAGGCTGCTGCAAAGGCTTCTACAGATAAGGTTACCACTGGTGTTAACGTTGTAAAGATGCGTTACTCACAGGTTCTGTTGATGTATGCTGAGGTAATGAACGAGTTGGCTGGTGCCAATGGCAACTACCAGGGCGATGCAGGCATGACAGCACTTCAGGCTTTGGCTATGGTTCATAACCGTGGTGTGAAGGAAAGCAACAACGATACTTCTATCGAAGGTGACTTCTTGCAGGCTGCTGCCAACCACAACAAGGAGCAGTTCTTGAACGATATCGCTCAGGAGAATGCTTGGGAGTTGACTGGCGAATGTGCACGTAAGTGGGATCTCGTACGTTGGGGTATGCTGGCAAGCAAAATAGCAGAAGCTAAGGCTGAGTATGCTCAGAAATGTATGGAGTGGCCTACCACTATCTACTTCAACTATACCGATGCCACCAAGACTCGCATCGACGAGAGTTCTATCGCTTGGTATGGCTTAGAGAATGGCAAGACCGAGAATGACTATGATAACAAAGCTACAGGTTGTGGTTATAAAGACGAAGAGGCAAGAGACAAATCTGACTCTGAGTATACTAAAAACCTGAAGACCATCAGTGCAGGTCTTGTAGGTACAAGCATCGACGGTACATTAGAAACACCTGACCATGGTGTGAAGAACCGTTACATCTTGCCTATCTACACCAAGACTATTGCCGACTCAAGAAACGCTTTGGCAAACTCTTATGGTTTCTAATCATTAACAAAAGACAACAATGAAAACAATAAAATATTCAGTTTGGGCCATCATGTTGCTCGCTGCAACATTGGTCTCTTGTACTGACAAGATGGACTGGGACATCGACCCAACCTTAGACCGCTGCTTTAGCGCAACATCTCTGTCAGTAGATCCAACAGACACTGAGGCTGAAGTTACTTTCGATGCCGGCATGATGAAGGCAAATGGTGCAGAGAAATTTGAGATTCAAGTGACTACTGCTACTTTGGAAGACGATGAGGCATGGGACAATTCTGACGAGGTGCTTACCTTCGAGACTGATAACAGTCCTTATACCATCACTGGTCTTATCGGCGATACAGAGTACTCACTCCGTATGCGTGCGCTCTCTTCTCAGAAGACTGCCAGCCATTGGGTACACTATGCTTCAAGCACAAAGACTACCTTCAAGACCAAGTCTGAGCAGATTATGAATGCTGTAACCAACGCAGATCGTGGTGAAGACTACATCACCGTATCTTGGGATGCAAGCAAGGCTGTTACCAAGTTGACTGTATCAGATGGTACAGAAGAGGAAGGACAGGAGCCACGCACAATCGATTTGGATGACGAGGCAAAGGCTGCAGGTCGCTATACCATTACAGGTTTGACACCTTCAACCAATTACACCATCAACATCTATTACAATGACACAAAGCGTGGTTCTGTTACAGCAAGCACTGCTGCTGCAATGCCTGCTGGTGACGAGAAGGTAGAGTTGGATCCATCTATCACAACCATCAACAACGACGTGATTGCAAACATCGTAACTGCTGCTCAGGAGAAGACTGGTAAGACCAATGTTGCTATTACCATCGGTTTGCAGGCTGGTCAGACTTACACCATGGTTTCTACAGCAGAGGATGGTACAGATGCCAACGTAAAGATTACTGAGGGTGCTTCAGTTACATTCTTCGGCTTGGCTGGCGAGAGCAAACCTGTTTTGAACTGGAAGAAGTGCCTCGACATCGCAGGCTCACACGCTTACATCCGTTTCCAGAACGTAAGTATGAAGGATACAGGTTGCCAATACCTCATCAATCAGGATAAAGATGCTGCAGTAGGTGAATTGTCATTCACAGATTGTACATTCTCTGGCTTCGAAAGTTCTGTATTCCGTACAAAGGGTGGTGTAGTTAGCGTTGATAAGATTTTGGTTGACAACTGCGTGATGACTAACATGTCTACTGGTGGTGGTTACCCAGTATTCTACATCGGTCATGTCAACACAAATGTAGGTAAGTTGGAATTGAAGAATTCTACATTCGATACTACAAGCCACAACTTCATCCAGTTGAAGGCTGCTATCTCTGGCGGCGTAACTATCAGCGACTGTACCTTCTACAACAACGTTGCCGGTAGCAAGTATTTCATGGATTCCAACAAGTTGAGCACCAACCTGACTATCATCAGAACTGTTCTTGGTATGTCCATGGATGCAGCAGCAAGAGGTGTCCGCACTACAGGTTCTATTGTTATCAACGAATCTATGCGTGCAAAGGATTGTGTTTATGGTTCTAACGACATCAAGGAGTTCGCTGCAGGCAGCTTGACATCAGATGAGATCTTCACTGATCCTGCCAACCACAACTTCACAATGAAGATAGACGACCGTATCGGTGACCCACGCTGGTACAAAGCAGAATAAGCAAATAGCAAGCATCCACAAGATGCTTCGCTATAACAAACTATAAAGGAAGTGCAATGCTCACATCGGGCATTGCACTTTTTTTATTTCATTACCACTCCCCTACTTCCAAAGAACAAGACTGAATTCGTAGATTCATCGAAGAGAAAGTAAACTCAAATTTCGCAAGTGATTTATGTACGGGCTGAAGGTCCAAAAGCTCATAGCCCCATCAGGGCATGTGAGGCAAAACTTGCGAAAGTTCAATTCCATATACGTAATCGTTTTCGTATAATTTTCTGAGGTTTACACCTTATTATATATGGAATAATTGTAATTTTGCAATATAATAAATATAAGCCTAATTTATGAACAAGACTTTTTTCAAAAACATGGTGCTTGCAGCACTTATGACATTACCCGTACTCGCAAAGGCACAGACTTTTGCGGGAATCACCGTTGAGCAAAATGCTCAGAATACTCCTGAGGGATGGACAGCAGTTGAGTTACCACAGTTGCCAGCCATCACATCAGCAAATACATTTAACATCACTAACTACGGTGCCTCTACATCGGCAGCTGATAACACCAAAGCTATTCAGAAAGCACTGGATGCTGTTCCTACTACTGGCGGTATGGTAGTAATTCCTGCTGGTACATGGATGTTTGGCAGCACAGACCAGATGACAAGTAAGACCGAGGTACTCAGCATCAAGTCTAAGACCGTACTCCACCTTTGCGCAGGTGCCACCCTGAAGCTCGTGGAATATGATAAGGCGCCTAACAACAAGACAGTATTCATCGGAGGAAAGAACAAGGGCAAGAATGTTACCGATGTTATTATCGAGGGTGAAGGCGAAACATCTATCATTGACGGCCAGGGCGCACGCTGGTGGCTGGCAAAAGAGCAAAGCGAGACCTTCAACCCTGGTGCGATGATACGCTTCGAACAGGGTAAGCGTTTCTTGCTCCGCAACTTCAAAATTCAGAATACTCCCGGTGTGAACATCACCATCAGCAATGGCGGTAAGGCAAGTCATGCTACTATTCATGACGTAACCATCAGCGAACCTGCTTCAGAAGCAGGAAAGGGCAAGGCATCTCATAACACGGATGGTGTCTCTATCTGGGGTCCATACATCAACATCTACAACTGTAATATCAGCAATGGTGACGATAATGTAGTTTGCGACAATGATGCACAGTACATCCATGTCTGGAACTGCAACTTCGGAACAGGGCATGGTGCTTCTATCGGTAGCTATACTAAGAACATCAAGCATGTATGGTTTGATAAGATCACCATGAATGGTACCACAGCTGGTATCCGTATGAAGACAGGCATCAATAGTGATGGTACTCTCCGTGGCGGTGGTGAGGAAGACTGGAAGTTTACCAACTTCACTATGACCAAGGTTAAGAACCCACTCTCTATCGACTGCTTCTACGACAAGAACTACAATAGCGATCCTGCGGTAGACAAGGCAAACGCAAGAGCATTGGATAGCACTACCCCAACCTATAATGGTATTTATCTGCAGAATGTAAAGACTACAGATGTTTGCGATGGTAACGCAATCTTCTTTGTTGGTCGCCCAGAAAGCCACATCAAGAACGTGACACTCGACAACGTACAGATTTCTGCCAAGAAGGGTATCGATATCCGTTTCGTAGATAATCTCGTATTCAAGAATGGATCAAAGATTACAGTAAGCAGTGGTGCTATGTGGCTGAAGAAATATGATTCATCATGGACAGATGAATGCGATGCAACATCTACAGGCTCTACCGTTACAGATACAAAGGGGCCTTTTACCTTGAATTCAAAGACCCTAACTGATGCAACTGCAGGAACCTTCAGCAATGGTTTCTCTATCTCTAACGAGAATAACAAGAAATATGATGTGGGCTCAGGAACTAACTATATCAAGTACAGTGCCAATCAATATACCATTATCATTCCCGACGGTATCAAAATTACCAAGATGGATATTGAGGGACGAAACAACTATGATACCGCTGATGCTTACTTAGGTGAAATCAACGGCAATACCTATAATGCTTCTACTTACCTTTTCCCTAAGGATAAAAGCGTACAGAAATACAGCATCAGCTTTGCTACACCTGTAGAACACACCCTCACCTTTACTCCTAAAGTGAAGCAATGTATATTGGCTATAACGCTTTACACTGATGCCACAAGCTCTATAGCTGGTATCACGGTGGATAATAAGTTTATGGCAGACACCAACATCTATGACCTCAGCGGCCGTGTTGTAGCACAAAAAGGTTACGAAGGTCTGAAAAAAGGTATCTATATCTTCAACAACAAGAAATTCGTTGTGAAATAACCAGCACTGTTCACTACAGGCTCATCACCTGTCAATATAGAACAAACAAAAAAGGCAATCTGTCAAACAGCAGATTGCCTTTTTTATGTTTATAGGATTATACTCTTATTTCTTTTCTGTAGTTTCTTCCTTAATGGCAGCTTTCTTTGCAGGAGCCTTCTTGGTTGCAGCAGAAGCCTTAGTAGCTGTCTTCTTGGCAGGAGCCTTGGCTGCAGTAGCGGTCTTCTTGGCAGCAGGCTTCTTCTCGGCACGGAGTTTTTCAGCCTCTTTCTCTATCTTCTCGAGCTTAGCCTGCAGACGGACAATCTCCTTGTCCTTTACCTCGATTTCCTCATCCTGATTCTTGATGGTGGTGAGAAGGCCCTCCAACTGGTCGTTATCCACATCAGAAGGATACAAGTCGTTGACACGATTGAGGAAGTCGCCAAGAATATTCATATAGTTGGTGAAAGCATCGAAAGGATCGCTGTAGATACCACGGTCAAGACCTACATTGCTTGGTTTGGTGGTCATGAAGCGGAAGTTGTTGCTTGCCTGCAGGTAATCCCAGTCCTGATTGATTCGTGGGTCGTTGGCAATGCGGACACGGTCGGCAACACTATAAAGTTTGTTGAAAGCCTCACGCTGCATAGAGTTACCCAACCATGTGCTGACATCGCGCTCCTCGTCTACCCAACTCAGGGTATCAGGAACATTCAACTCGCCTACCGATTTCATCTTCTTGCAAATCTCGATAGGAGTAGAGAAGGTGATGCCCTTCTCCTTGGCGCAAGCTGGCAGAGCCTTCAGGAACTCCAGAATATTGCTTGACAAGGGCTGGGCAATACCAAGCGCAGACAGCTCCATGAAGATATTGATTACCTGCTCCTCTTGAGGCAGGGCAGCAATCTGATTGATATAGTTGTCGGCGAAGAGAGGATAGCCGTCCCAGTTGCTGTTGTTGAAACGCAGAGAGACATCATCGCTCAGGCGCACATCACGCAGCAAGAGCTTGAGCTTTGGAGCCAGAGCGCAGTTGTAAACATAGTGAGGAGACTTCCATCCCAACACATGCTTGGCACCCTCGGTAAGCATGCCGGCAAAACCCATCTGTGAAGCCTGCAAACCGATATCATCGCTATAGATGAGTGAAGAGTTGCGCAGCACCTGTGGCTTCTTGCCAAAGTACTCCTCCATCTTGGCAGCCTGACGCTGTACTTCGGCTTTAAAGCTCTCCTCGTTGACGAGAGATGCCAAGCCATGAGAATAAGGTTCGGCGAGGAACTCTACGCAACCTGTCTTGTTGAGGTCCTGCAACTTCTCCAACACCTGTGGCGCATGAAGTTCCAACTGCTCCATACCCACACCAGAGATAGAGAAAGCCACCTTGAAATACTGTCCGTTGGCCTTGATCATATCCTCAAGAGCAGTGAGGGCAGGCATATAAGAACGCTCAGCAATATCACTGATACTACGCTCGTTCTCATAGTCATCGTAGTAATAATGGTCGGTACCGATATCGAAGAAACGATACCTCTTCAGATGGATGATCTGATGTATTTCGAAATATAAACAAATTGTCTTCATAAAAAATTAAAATTTGAACGTTTAACTTCACTCTTCACTTCACACCTACTTCCACCCCAGTGTCTTGAGGTAAAGGTCCTTGATGCGTGCTCCCACCTTCTCCCAGGTTATCTGGTCGACCTCATTTTTGCCTTCCACAGACAGATAGTCGAAGAGACTCTCGTTGTGGCAAATGCTATAGATGGCATCAGCCAGGGCATGAATGTCCCAGTAGTCTACCTTGATACAGTTGGTCAGGATTTCACCACAACCACTCTGCTTGGAGATAATCGTAGGCGTGCCACACTGCATGGCCTCCAAAGGAGAGATACCAAAAGGCTCGCTCACCGAAGGCATGACATAGACATCAGAATCTTTCAGGCACTCATACACCTGCTTGCCACGCATGAATCCCGGGAAGTGGAAACGGTCGGCAATGCCACGCTCTGCAGCGAGATAAATCATCTGATTCATCATATCGCCGGAACCAGCCATACAGAAACGCACATTGCGAGTACGATGCAACACCATATTGGCAGCCTCGACAAAGTATTCCGGACCTTTCTGCATAGTGATACGTCCCAAGAAGGTTACCACCTTCTCCTTGCCCTTATGGTCGGGACGAGGAATGTCCTGCCACTCCTGCTTCAATGGATAAACAGCATTGTGCATGGCAAAACACTTGCGTGGATCCTGATGATACTGATTGATGACTGTCTGACGGGTAAGCTCTGACACACACATGATGCAATCGGCATTGTCCATACCATCCTTCTCGATGGAATAAACAGTAGGGTTCACCTTGCCACGGCTTCGGTCGAAGTCGGTGGCATGCACGTGGATGCACAGAGGTTTTCCACTCACCTTCTTGGCGTGGATACCTGCGGGGAAGGTAAGCCAGTCGTGAGCATGAATGATGTCGAACTCCTCAGAACGAGCCACCACTCCTGCAATGACAGAATAGTTATTGATTTCGTCGTGAAGGTTGGAAGGATATCCACCAGCAAAGCCCATACAGCCGAGGTCATTGACATTCATATAATTGAAGTCGGCATAGATATGATCACGATAACGGAAATAGTCATTAGGGTCCATGATGTTGCCCACACGCTGCTTCACATAGTCATAGTTGACATCGCGCCAGGCTATAGGCACACAGTTCATGGCTACAATTTTAGCGGCACTACGGTCTTCATCACCAAAAGGATGAGGCAGACAGAGAGTGATATCCACATCGCCCTGAGCATGCAATCCCTGTGAGATACCAAAATTGGCAGTAGCCAAGCCACCAAATACATGAGGAGGATACTCCCATCCAAACATTAATACTTTCATATTGCAGTCCTCCTTATTTAATATTGATATTTTTCAAGTAGTTCGAGCGCACGCAGAATCTCTGCCACATTCATGGCAAAGGAGATAGCACCTCGCCCAGTAAATGGAGGGTTGCCATCGAAGAGCTCGCTGATAGTGCCCAAACAATGGCATGACATCTCATCGTCATAGCCCACCATCTGGCGCTCAATGAAGCTCAAACGTGTACGCTTATACATCTTCAGACTTGCCTCCATATAGAAGCCACCCAGCCATGGCCATGCTGTACCCTGATGATAAGCATAGTCGCGTTGGCTCTGCGGACCTACATAGACAGGGTTGTATCCGCCACTCTTTGGTGAGAGTGAACGCAGGCCCTTAGGTGTAAGAAGCTCTCGGGTACAGATGTCGAGCACACGCTTCTTCTGGTCCTGCGACAATGGAGAGTAGTCGAAGGCTACAGGGAATATCATATTGGGACGAACACTCCAGTCGATCATCTTGCCGTCAACATAGTCGTAGAGATAACCATACTCGTTGAGGAAAGTGTCGAGGAACGACTGCTTGGCAAGTTCGGCTGCCTCGAGGAACTGCTGCTGATCTTTCTCCTTGCCTGCCAACTCGCACAGAGAGGCACAGAAGCAAAGGGCATTATACCACAAGGCATTAAACTCGACGATGTATCCCGTACGGGGAACAACAGGATGCCCGTTGGCAGTGGAGTTCATCCATGTCACAGCCTTGTCCTTGCCGTCGGTGTAAAGAAGTCCGTTGGGCATCAGCTTCAGGTTGGGGTGATGATTGCACTTCACGTACATCACTACGTCCTTGATAAACTTGCCGTACTTCTTGAGGCAAGCTTCTTTTCCTTTCTCCTTGGCATACTGCTGCAAAGCCCATACTGCCCACAAAGGCACATCGGGCTGGTCAATCTCTGCAATATGTACGGTGACAGGCTTGCCCTCCATGAACTCGTAATAACCCTTCATAGCGGTCTTCATCACCAACTCGAAGTAGTCGTCTTCCTCGATGGAGAGTGTCAGACCAGGCAAAGAGATGAACGTGTCGCGGGCACGGCACTTGAACCAAGGATAACCGGCAATGATGTATCGGTCGTCGTTGTTTTCGCGACGATGGAACTGATGGGCTGCATTGACCAGACAATGGAAGAAATTGTCGCGTGGCGCACGCTCATTCACTTCCTTGTCGAAGAGTGCCTTCAGACTGCGCGATTTGATTTCGGATGTGGAAGCGGCAAAGACGATGGTCTCACCCTTCTTGATGTTCATCTCGAAATAGCCGGGAACATAGAGGTCCTCATTGGAGGCATAGCCGCGCTCCTGCTCTTTGGGATACTCCACACCACGATACCAGTCGGGCTGGAAGATGAAATTATTCTTCTTGGAGAACTGCATGAACAGGTCGGGATAACCGGCATACATACATGTCTTGATGCCATTGTCGACCTCAGCATAATCTCTTGAAGCAGTTGCATTCTCGTGAGTAAACTGTCTCACGCTGCGGAATGCAAGGAAAGGACGGAACCTCAGTGTAGTGGCAGAATGTCCATCCACTAAGGTGTAACGCAATAAAATACGATTCTCATAATGCTGGAACACCACTTCCTTCTTCAGAATGACGCCTCCCACACGATACAACGTGGTAGGAACCTTATCGCAATCGAATTCACGGATGTACTTGTGTCCCATCGGATTGTAGTTGTTGCCTTGATACTTGTGCAGTCCAAGATTGAATTCAGCGCCATGCTGAATCACCGTAACATCGAGCGAACTCAGGAGCACATGGTTGTCATCGTCCAGTTCTGGAACCGGCACAACCAATAGACCATGATACTTGCGGGTATTACAGTCCACAATCGTAGAGCACGAATAAGCACCAGAGCGGTTGGTACGCAACAACTCCTTGGGCAATGACTCTTGAAGGTTAGTCATCAGGGCCTTTTCGAATTTTAGATAACTCATAGATCTATATTAAGGTTTTAGTTTTTAATACATTACTTTAGATTGGTTCAAAGGTAACGATTTTTTGTTGTATAACAAAGTTTTTTCGGATAAAAATAATTGAAATTTTGCTTTATCATGTTTTTTTAGCCAAATCAACTTACTTTTTGAGCAAAACAGCATGTTGACAACACCCAGACTGGCAGCCGTCAACCACTTTATACGAAAAAAGAGGAGCAAGTTGCCCGCTCCTCTTATCAAGCAGGAATCAGGAAATTGATGACCTCCTGCTCTACCGTTATCTTATAGCTACCCTTAGGGGTGTTCATCAGACGGCCATCCACACCGATGAGGGCATGCGAAGCCTCCTTCACCTCCACCTCACGGGTACGGTAAGGATGCACACTGCGATGGTTGAGGAACTTACCACGCACGAAGAGATAGAATCCCTCGAAGAGCTGTGTGATCTGCGGATGATACACCACCGACACATCGAGCAGTCCGTTATAGGGCACGGCGTTAGGTGTCTGCCCATATCCTGAGGCATTGCCTATGCACATGGTCATCACCCTGCGCTGTATCTCATCCTCATTGATCTTGACATGCATCTTGTAATCGAGGCGCTGGAAAATCATGAGCACAAAAGAAGAGATGAACGAAAGTGTGCGAGAACCCAGGAAGTGATGGGTCTTGCGGCGCAGATTCATGATAGCGGCAATCAAGCCCACGTTGATGCAGTTCAGGAAGTAACGATGGCACTTCTCTTCGCGCTTGTTCGTATAACGGATACAACCCAAGTCGATTTTCCTGATACGGCGCTGTTTCAACCATTTGATGGTCTGCTCATAATCGCTGTCGGAGAATCCCCAGAAATGGGCGAAGTCGTTCATCATGCCATGAGGGATTACGCCAAGGGCTATCCCTTCACGAGTAGCCTTGTCTACCTGCATCAGACAGTTGACGGCATCATTGAGTGCAGAGTCGCCTCCCACAATGACTATTGTCTTATAGCCATTGTTGATAAACATCTTCACCAACCGTTCCACACTTTTCTGGTTCTCACTCTGCACAAAGTCGTAGTCGATATGCTGCTGGCGCAACACCTTCTCTATCTTGAGCCAGCGTTTTCCTTCACGCCACCCGTTACGGGGGCAATAGAGCAATCCCCACTTGTTTTCATTAACCGCCATGATCTATATTTTGTTTTTTATATTTCAAGATTTACCTGTCCACGTCGCCTGTCAGCTCGAATATCTGTTCCACCTTATCTGCCATGGGCTGCAAGGCGTCCACCCAATGTATGGTAAAGCCTCTGCGCTCCATGCCGCGGAACCATGTCATCTGTCGCTTGGCAAACTGATGTATGGCTATCTCCAAGCCTCGGAACATCTCGTCGTAGGATGTCTTACCAGTCGCATATTCTGTGACAAACTTGTATTCCAAGCCGTAGTATATCAAGTCTTCTGCAGGAATGCCCCTGTCGAGAAGCGATCTGATTTCATCGACCATACCTTCATCAAGGCGTTGCCTCAGTCGGCGTGTAATCTTCTCACGACGAGCCTCACGGTCGATGCTCACACCGATAATCAAGGAGTCAACCGATGGCAGCTCCCTCTCGGGCATGGGATGCTCGACATTATAAGTCTCAATCTCTATGGCACGAATGGCACGCTGGGCTGTGTCGACATCGGTGCGGTTGTGCATATGCGAGCCGTTCCTTGCCTTGAGCTGTTGCAGCATCTCGGTAAGCTCAGCCTGGCTCTTGTCGGCAAGACGCTCACGAAGCACAGGGTTCTGAGGCACAGGCGAGAGATGATAGCCCTTGAGCACGGACTCAATATAAAGTCCCGTTCCGCCACAAAGGATGGGCAACCTTCCCCTTCTAAGAACATCCTGATAGGCATCATAGAAGTCTTGCTGATACTGAAAGAGGTTGTACTTGGTTCCTGGCTCGCAGATATCTATGAGATGATAGGGAATCTGCTTGTCCCCTACAGTATAGTCGGCCAGATCCTTACCCGTTCCTATATCCATTCCGCGATACACCTGTCGGCTGTCAGCACTGATAATCTCGGCTTCCATCCCGTCCATACGCGAAGGAAAGGCAGCAGCCAAGGCAGCAGCAAGACTGGTCTTTCCGCTTGCCGTAGGACCCAATATCGTTATCATCGTCTGTTTCATGGTGGCAAAGATACAAAAATTTCTGATATAGGTAAACAAAGAAAGCGAAAAAAAGAAGTTTAGCATCACTTAAAGACCCGAAATAAGGTTTCATACGGGTGTTAAACGCAAAAAAGCCTGGCATTTTGCAATGCCAGGCCTATAATATTGTTGAATATCGCTACTGCGGTATTACTTCAACTCAGCGAGGTACTTGATAGTACGAACCATCTGAGAAGTATAAGAGTTCTCATTGTCGTACCAAGAAACAACCTGTACCTGATATGTATCGTCGTCGATCTTGCTAACCATTGTCTGAGTAGCATCGAAGAGAGAACCGTAACGCATACCGATGATATCAGAAGATACGATCAGATCCTCGTTGTAACCGAAGCTCTCGTTAGAAGCAGCCTTCATAGCAGCGTTGATACCCTCAACAGTTACGTCCTTACCCTTAACAACAGCTATGAGGATAGTTGTAGAACCTGTTGGAGTTGGAACGCGCTGTGCAGAACCGATCAACTTACCGTTCAACTCAGGAATTACGAGACCGATAGCCTTAGCAGCACCTGTTGTGTTAGGAACGATGTTCTGAGCACCTGCACGTGAACGACGGAGGTCACCCTTACGCTGAGGACCGTCGAGAATCATCTGGTCACCTGTGTAAGCGTGGATAGTAGACATAATACCAGACTGGATAGCTGCGTACTTGTTCAAAGTGTCAGCCATAGGAGCCAAGCAGTTAGTTGTACAAGAAGCTGCAGAGATAACTGTATCGGCTGGAGTCAAAGTCTTGTGGTTTGTGTTGTAAACGATAGTAGGAAGATCGTTACCTGCAGGAGCAGAGATAACTACCTTCTTAGCACCTGCTGTAAGGTGAGCAGAAGCCTTCTCCTTAGATGTATAGAAACCAGTGCACTCGAGTACTACGTCAACACCAAGCTCACCCCAAGGAAGCTCAGCTGCGTTTGGCTTAGCATAGATAGTGATTTCCTTACCGTCAACGATGATAGAGTTGTCTGTTGCCTCTACAGTGTGCTTGCCCTCACCGTACTTGCCAGCGAAGCCACCCTGAGCTGTATCATACTTAAGAAGGTGAGCCAACATTTTTGGAGATGTAAGGTCGTTGATAGCAACTACCTCATAACCCTCTGCCTCAAACATCTGACGGAAAGCCAGACGACCGATACGGCCGAAGCCGTTAATAGCAACTTTTGTCATTTTGTTTAATATTTAAATTAATGGTTGAAAATAATTTTTACCTTAATAAGCCTCGAAGCACTTGCCAATGAGCTGAAACATTCAAAAAGCAATACTTTTGAGCAATTTTTTTTCTTATCGAGCGCAAAGTTACTAATTTTTTTCTAACTTTGCACACGAATTGAGTATTAAATTATTTAAAAAAGACTGCATGTTGCAGAATATCGTAGTCTTTTCATGCCTTAAGGGGCCATACTGACAACTCCATATTGCAAAATAAAAAGTATGAATGCGTGACTGCAGTTGCAGCAGCCCTATATATAATAAGGTGTATATGTCAAACTTAAAATAATAAAAAGAAAAGATGAGTAAATTTCTGAGTGAATTCAAGCAATTCGCCATGCGTGGCAATGTGCTCGATATGGCTGTCGGTGTCATCATTGGTGGTGCCTTTGGCAAAATCGTCAGTTCGTTGGTAGACGATATCATCATGCCTCCTATTGGATGGATTATCGGTGGTGTCAACTTCTCGGAACTGAAGATTTCACTTCCTACCGTGGAAGTAGCCGGCGAGAAACTGCCTGCTGCCACCATCAACTATGGCAACTTCCTGCAGACCTGCCTCGACTTCTTCATCGTGGCTTTCTGTATCTTCATGCTGATCAAACTGGTCAACAAGTTTGCCAAGAAGAAGGAGGAAGAGCCCAAGCCAGAGCCTAAGCCTACGGCAGAGGAAAAACTCCTTACCGAAATTCGCGACTTGTTGAAGAACAAGTAACATTCATATTTTATCGGGCGTGGGGCGGCAGAGTTTAGCTATGACGAAAAGACTCTGCTGAACCTACGCTATTATTGCACCTTAGTGACGATGAAAGAGATATACCCGCTTTCATATTTTCACCGTCACCCAACAGTAACCAAAGAGATGAACAGTCAGGAAGCTACAGACAAGTTGACAAGAAAAGGCATCAAACCCACAGCCAACAGGATATTGGTGTACAAGGCTTTGCTCAGTCATTCTGCCCCGATGAGCCTTGGCGACATGGAAACCTTGATGCCATCGATGGACAAATCGAGCATATTCCGTACACTCACCTTGTTCCTGGAGCATGATGTGGTGCATGCCTTTGAGGACGGACGTGGCATACTCAACTACGAACTGTGCGAGGAAGAGGGCAAGTGCGACCATCATGACGGACATATACACTTCTACTGCGAGACGTGCCAGCGCTCTTTCTGTCTGGACGACATCCATATTCCAAGTTTTGAACTGCCCGAAGGATTCTGTCCTCATTCCGTTTCCTTTGTCATCAAAGGCGAATGCCCCGAATGTAAGAGAAAAAAATCATCCCCACTCCATAGAACATAACAATATAAAGTCTTTCACCACACGGGTATATTCCTCATGATGATCGCGGTAAGCCATGGCATGAGCTGAGCCTTTGGCGATAAAAATAGCCTTGCGCCCTCTCTCCTTTGCATCGTACAGGGGGCGAAGCATGGCATAAGGCACAAAGCCATCCTTGTCGCCATGGATAAAGAGCATCGGTTTGGTGCTCTTACGGACTTGGGATATCTGCTGAGCCTCAGCAAACGACCAGCCATACTTGTGCAGGCAGAGCGCGGAAGTGGTGTTCATCAAAGGGAAAGCTGGCAAGCCAAACTGGTCTTTGAGCTGAGCGGCAAACTCGTCCCACACACTGGTATAACCGCAATCCTCCACAAAGCACTTCACATATCCCGGAGTCTTCTCGCCCGCAACAGCCATCGTAGTAGCTGCACCCATCGATATGCCATGAATCACCTGCCACGTATTCTTCACTCTTCGTTCTTTACTCTTCACTTTAAATATCTCATGGGCTACTTGCGACCATCTGATGACATCCCATCGGTCGTTCCACCCCATTTGTATATGATTGCCCTCACTCTCTCCATGCCCATACAGATCGGGAAGGAGCACATTATACCCCATATCATGATTATAGAGATAGGCGATGTGGAGCATTCCCTCGGCACGCACCTTGTAGCCATGAACCACAATGGCGGTTCTGTCAGTAGACTTGGGGGCATAGAGATAAAGGGCATGAGCCTTATAGCCCGAAGGCATCAGCAGGAAGGTGTCTTTCACGCAATGATGCTGATACACTGAGTCCATCCAGACCGAAATCCAGGGACACTCACTCTTTATTCGCGTCTTCCAATGTTCGGCTGTCATTCGTTCCTGCTCTGGATAGTTGAGCGAGTAAGCGAGCATATAGCTGCTTACTCCATACAAACTTGCTGCCACAAGCACAACAATGCCCAAGACTACACCTATTATTATATGAAACTTTCTTTTCTTCATATCTTCCCATCATTCGTTTTCCAATACTGCAAAATTACTCAAAAAAACAAAGAGAACAAAACATAAAAGCATATTTTAACTGAACTTTCACAAATGCCATACTTGTGTCAGCAGCCTTGAATTCCTATAAAACGTTCACTTAATACTGAGAAAATCTTTCTCTTATACTATATAAATGTTCTGTTTAACCCATAAAAGTTCTATTCAAAGCCTTTGAATATGCGTTCAAAGCCTTTGAATGTGCGTTCAGAGACTTTGAATGTGCGTTCAGAGCCTTTGAATGTACGTTCAGAGGCTTTGAACGGAGATTTCATTAGAGAGAAAAAACAATTTTATCACTATCTGAAGACATTTGTTGTGGTAACAAAGTAACCACTTGTGGCAATAGGGGATGCTGAACAGTTGGAAATTCAACAAGAAGATAAATTGTCAGACAAATGTCAGACTATTTTTTGGGCACATTCAAGCCTTTGTCATACTTTTGCAGTCATCAAACATTCAAAGCAACAGTTTACCCATAAAAAAGCAAACGTATGAAAAAGATTTTCTTCATCATCATCGCAGTCATCGCCATCATCTTATTTTTCAATATGTATGGCACCTTTGCTTACCAAAGCAATCAGTCGAAACCATACATAGACTTCAAGAAAAAGATAGACATCAGTCAGCTGTTCGATTATCGCGACCCTACCTATGGCTATACCATCAGCTATCCCGATTTCTTCGAACATGAGGACACATCGCTCAGCAACTATCAAAGCTATGCCAGGTTCAGCTATACCGACCGCACCAATGTAGTGTTGGAAAGTTATGTAACGAAGAATCATTGCACATCATTACAGACATGTGCCGACTCGTTGGCGACAAAGCTTCATGCCACAAAAACTATGAACAGGGACTCATCATTTCTGCTTGCAGGTCCGGTATACGAAAACGGAGTACGCATGAAGGGTTACAGTCATTACGACAAATTCATCAAGAGTGGCAAACTCCTCTTCGTCTACTCGCTCACCTATCCCGACGATTACAAACCTGCCATGTCTAAACTGTTCCATCTGATAGAAAACTGGAAAATCATCGGGGCATATTGATGTTTTTCGGCAACAAGATGTCGTTTACACAAAAAAACTTTGTACATTTGCAACTCATAAAGACAAACCTTCCCTTTATAAAGACAATATGACAAAGAAAGCAATCGTTATGGGCGCCACATCGGGCATCGGAATGGAAGTGGCAAAACTGCTTGCCGCCAAAGGATGGCAAGTGGGTATAGCCGGTAGAAGAACAGAAAGGCTACAGGCACTGATGACTGACGGCATCGCCTGCTATCAGCAGATAGATGTCACCTCTGCCGATGCTCCTCACCTACTGCAACAACTCATCGACAAGTTGGGAGGCATGGACCTGTATTTTCACAGTTCCGGAATAGGATGGCAGAACAATCAGCTCAACATAGAGAAAGAACTGAAGACGGTGGAAACGAACGGGATGGGATTCACAAGAATGGTAGACACCGCATTCAACTGGTTTGCTGCTCACACCACAACAACCGAAAATAAGCATACATATCGCATTGCCTGCATCACATCCATAGCAGGAACAAAAGGACTTGGTGCTGCCCCAGCCTATTCTGCCACCAAACGATTCCAAAACCACTACTTGGAATGCCTTGCCCAGCAAGCACGTATGCGCCAGCTTCCCATCTCAATAACAGACCTACGGCCAGGATTTGTGGCAACCGACCTGATTGCAGGCAGCAAATATCCGCTACAGCTAAGAGCAGAAGAAGTGGCAAGGCACATCGTACATGCCATTGAGAAAGGGAAAGAAGTAAAAGTCATAGACTGGCGGTACGCCATCCTCGTCTTCTTCTGGCGTCACATACCAAGATGGCTGTGGACAAGGTTGAAAATCTCTCAATAATATGGGTCAAAAAAAATCCCTCCTTCAGGCATGATACCCGAAGGAGGGATTTATAGTATAGATGGCAGGAATCTGCTTTTCTAATCTTTACCCGCGAAGAAATCATCACGGGGAGAGAGCCTTACTCCCACTCGATTGTCGAAGGTGGTTTTGAAGAGATGTCGTAGCAAACGCGGTTCACACCCTTCACCTTGTTGATAATCTCGTTGCTTACCTTTGCCATGAAGTCGTAAGGCAGATGTGCCCAGTCGGCTGTCATCGCATCGGTACTGGTCACAGCACGCAGAGCCACAGGATGCTCGTATGTACGCTCGTCACCCATCACTCCTACCGAACGGACAGTAGAAAGCAATACGGTACCTGCCTGCCAAATCTGGTCGTAGAGAGAAACCTCAATCTCGCCATTCTGCATGTCGGCAGGAACACCAGCAGCCAATACACGGCGGGCTTCCTCACCACTCAACTTCACCTTATACTCACGCAAGCCGCGGATATAGATATCATCGGCATCCTGAAGAATACGCACCTTCTCGGGAGTAATATCACCCAGAATACGTACTGCCAAACCAGGACCTGGGAAAGGATGACGGGTAATCAGATGCTCAGGCATTCCCATAGAACGGCCAACACGACGCACCTCATCCTTGAACAACCACTTCAATGGCTCGCACAACTGAAGGTTCATCTCCTTAGGAAGACCACCCACATTGTGATGGCTCTTGATGACCTTACCAGTAATATTCAAACTCTCGATACGGTCGGGATAGATAGTTCCCTGTGCCAACCACTTGGCTCCGGTCTGCTTCTTAGCCTCAGCATTGAATACCTCCACAAAGTCGCGGCCTATAATCTTGCGCTTCTGCTCAGGATCGGTCACACCAGCCAGGTCGGCAAAGAACTTCTCGGATGCATCCACACCAATCACGTTCAGACCCAAGCACTTGTAATCCTCCATCACATCACGGAACTCGTTCTTGCGAAGCATACCGTGATCTACGAAGATACAAGTAAGATTCTTGCCAATGGCCTTGTTCAAAAGAACGGCAGCCACACTGGAGTCGACACCACCAGAAAGGCCAAGGATCACCTTGTCATCACCCAGCTGTGCCTTCAGCTCTGCCACTGTAGTCTCTACGAAAGAGTCAGCACTCCAGTCCTGCTTGCTGCCACAGATATCTACCACAAAGTTCTTCAGCAACTGTGTACCCTGCAAAGAGTGGAACACCTCTGGATGGAACTGAACAGCCCATACAGGCTGCTTGGTAGAAGCATATGCTGCAAACTTGACATTCGCTGTAGAAGCGATGCACTTATAATCCTCAGGGATGGCTGTGATGGTATCACCATGACTCATCCAAACCTGAGAGTTCTCTACAAATCCCTTGAAAAGAGGATTGGTGGCATCAAACTGCTCCAAGTTGGCACGGCCATACTCACGGCTGTCAGCAGCCTCTACCTTTCCCCCCTGGGCATAAGAGAGATACTGAGCGCCATAGCAAATGCCGAGCACAGGAATGCGACCAATAAACTGGCTCAGATCTACCTTGAAAGCTTCCTGATCATGAACGGAGTAAGGACTACCGCTCAGGATGACACCAATCACAGATGGATCGTCCTTAGGAAACTTGTTGTAAGGCATAATCTCGCAGAAGGTATCAAGCTCACGTACACGACGGCCTATCAGCTGTGTGGTCTGTGAACCGAAATCCAAAATAATAATCTTCTGTTGCATAATATATTTAACTTTAAATTTTTAACATTGACATAAAAACGCCTCTGCCTCTTTCAGCGTTTCCTGCTTTCCCACATCCATCAGTCTGAGGTCGTTCTTCACATATCCCTCAATGCGTACTTTGTCGCAATGCTTCAGATAGAAATCCATGATGGGGAATTTGTCCGGTTCTTCCTCCATCAGCGGGAAGATGGATGGTGCTACCATGTGGATGCCCGAGAAGGCATACATCTTACACTTGGCAGGATCGAGATGAGGATAAGGGCTCTTCACCTCGCCAGTCTCGATGTTCGTCCACCCCACCAACCGCATACTGTCATCGAAGAGAAGATAACGTTTTGTCTTGCGTTCGCTCACCAACAGGCGGGCTGCAAGAGGCTTTTCCTCCGGTGAGGCTTCCTGCGACTCTTCTGTAAGGTCCTTCGTCTCTGTCTGATAGAACTTTCCCAAATCCACATTGCTCAATATATCCACATTGTGAATAAGGATGGGCTCATGCGCATCGAAGAGCGGCCATGCCTTTCTGATACCTCCACCTGTCTCGAGCAGTTTGTCCGTCTCGTCGCTGATACGGATATCCATACCAAAGTTGTCGTTATCGCGTAGGTAATCAATAATCTGACTGGAAAAATGATGAACGTTCACTACAATGCGAGTGAAACCCGCATCTTTCAACCGAAAGATGACACGTTTGAGCAAAGGTTCTCCTCCCACACTTACCAAAGCTTTCGGAATGCGGTCGGTAAGTGGCTTGAGGCGAGTGCCCAGACCTGCAGCGAAAATCATTGCTTGCATCATTATAGCTATCTATTAATGTGCGTGCAAATTTACTAACTTTTTACGAAATAGCCAAATTTGCACGCCATTAATTGATTACAAAAGAAAAACTTATTCTATCACCCAGTCTGTAATGTTGTGGGTAACAGTATCAAAGTTAATGCCCACCTTCGTAATTGGGAGACCTGAGAGTGCGAAACGCTGACGGTAATTTTTAAGGTTCATTTGAGCAATCGCAGCTTGTGCACTCTTGTTGATTTTCAGTTCCATCAAGTAAAGACGAGTTTTCGTCATAACAACAACATCTACTCTTCCGTCTGGTGTATGAACCTCCACGTCCACCATCCAGGCGGTGAGGAGAGAAAAGATGATATAGAACATCTGTTGGTAATGTCCCTCATAATCCGTATTGGCGCAATAAGGAATGGTACCAAGGAATGTCTGTAGATATTGCAGGGCAAGTTCTATGTTTTCCTTGTCAAATGCACGAGCCATATTGCGTGTCGTATTATTGGTTACCAGTGTGTTAGGCGTTACATAATAAGGTATCAAAGCCTTGGTCAAACCAAGACGAACCTCTTTGTTAGGGATTCCCAAAAAATAGGAATCATAGTCCTCATCATAGTCCTTGATGGTGATATAACCACTCTGATACAACAATGGAGTCAGGGTAGTCATCGTTTCTGTAGGAGCGTCAAAATCAGAAATTCCGGCTTCCATCCCCTCAGCAAAGTCAGTGAAATTAACATCAAACTTCTTCATCATGTTGATGAGATAAGTTGGCGTGCCAGAAGAGAACCAGTAGGGGTCTACTCTTTTCAGAGACAGACAACTAAGTAAGCTGAAAGGATTGAAGATATCTGGCGATTGCAATGCGAAATGGTATCCGTCATAATACTCTTTCAGCTTGGCAATGGTCTGTTCTATCGACCAATTCTTTGTATTGCTGAATTCTTGGACATATTCTTGCATTTGCGTAAGCAACTCCTCTTTCGTGAAACCACAAATACCCGCATACTCAGGAAGCATACTGATATTGGTGATGTTGTTCAACTCACTGAAGATACTTAGCTGAGAGAACTTGGTAATACCCGTAAGGAAAACAAAATGCAATTTTGAGTCGCAATCTTTCAATGGGCTATAAAAGTTGCGCATGATATCTCGGAGAATGTGCAGTTGAGTTTCTTCATGTACGACATCAAGTAAAGGAGCATCATACTCGTCAATTAGCACAACAACAGGTTTGCCTGTCTGTTCGTACACAGTATTGACGAGATTTAACAGTCTTACATTAGGGTCTGGGGCTGCTATCTCTATACCGTATTTCTTCTCATTCTGTTTTAAGATGAAAAGCAGGTAACGTTGCAAGGCATCTGGTTCCATATGCTTTCCTCCTGCCATACTAAAATGCAGAACAGGAAATTCCGTCCATTCCTTTTCCAAGTTCTCAATAGCCAATCCTTTAAATAATTCCTTCTTACCCTCGAAATAACTCTGTAGCGTAGAGGCAAGGAGTGACTTTCCAAATCGCCTTGGACGACTCAGAAACAAGTATTTCTTACCATAATGCGTCATGCGGTAAATATACTCCGTCTTGTCAACGTAGAGATAGTTTTTGTTGATAATCTCCGAGAAAGTCTGTATGCCTACAGGATAAAATTTCGTTGTCATAAGCAGCATATTATCTATTTGTCGACAAAATTAAGCATTATTTCTGATATGTGCAAGGGATGGTGGTAAAAATGTACAGGAAAAGCTAATGTCAACTACTTCTTTAACTTCCCCATTTGCGAAAGTTGAGAAAGTTAACTTATTACCATCGAATGGAATAATAACTTCCTCTAAATTGTTATATACGAAACTTGATTCTTGAGTCCAATATAACAAAAAGACAGTCCTCCCAAATGCAAGACCTTTTCAGCCGTTGATTTAGGAGGACTTAATAGATTACACACAGCCCAAGAACTGTTGCTTCATGCTACTTAGAACACAATCTTCTGTCCCTTGTTGGTGATGTAAAGATGTCCCCTTGCTGGTGTTTGAATCTTTCGGCCTTCAAGGTCGTAGTAGATGATTGGTTTAACATCTGTCGACAAACCATCTTTCTCTACGATAACAATGCCTACGGCTTCTTTATCCACATTACATGCTACATCATAATCAACATAAAGATTGGAACCATCCAATGTTGTTGCTCGAACGGTAACCAGTCCTCGTCCACCCTTGGCAGTAAGCACTCCATTGTTGGAGATGCTTGCAAGGTCGTCGTTTCGTACTACCGACCAGCTTACTCTTGAATAGGTGGAATAAGTTGGGAGTACGACGCCATAGAGATGTATCGTCTGCTGGGTATTCGTCAAAGAGTTATTGCTCTCCACACAGTTGATGGCAATGCTTGTTGCCAAGGTGGCAGGCAGAGCCTCTTCCGTAGAGATAATGTTGGAGCGGATGCCATGGCTGGCTCTTGCAGCTCGGCTTTTGGCGTATGTGCTGCCTGATGCAGGAGTGAACGCCACGGCATAGTAATACTTGCCAGCATTTGCCGTCAAGTCGGTATAGCTCTGCTGACTGCCAGCCACATATTCGATAGGTTGCAAGCTATCCTCGCTCGTGCCTCTGAGGATGGTATAGCTCTCTACATTCATTCCCTCATAGGCGTTCCACATCAGGTTGTAGCCACTACCACATTGGTTGATCATCACATGAAGAGGATTATGTGGCGTAGAGTAAGCACTCGTCTGCACCTCATTGCTTGCGATATAACGGATGCGATAACGATGTGCCTGTATGCGATTGTCGCTGGTTTCGTCGAGATAAGTGCCAACGTTCATGTCAACAGTAGCCAATACCTCATATTGATTCATGCGATTGGTCTCACGACAGATTTCTACCTTTGCTATCTCTGCATTGGTTGCAGGTTGCCAGCTGATACGATAATTTGTACCATCGCCTATAACCTCAGAGATTTTTGCAGCAGGCATGCTTGCGTCTATCACGTTCACATTATTCTCCTTAGAGAGTTCGCTGTTATCAAACTTACAGAAGGCACATACTTTCGCCTCACCGCTGTTCTTGAAGGTAAAGGTGGCTGTGCTGTCACCCTTCTCATAGTTCACCACATAGTTGTCAGCTGCTTTAAAGCCATAATCTATTGGTGAGTATTGGCTAAATCCCTTTGGCACCTTCACTGTGATAGGTGTGTTACGTAATACCTTTGCAGGGAAGTCGAGTGTCAAGTCGGCAAAGTCGTGTGCGATGATGTTTGTGCTGTATGCCTTACCATCCACAGTGATGGTTACCTTCTTTGTGCCTGGAGTGTTCCAAGCCACCAGATATTCACCATTTCCATAGTCTTTCTTGATGGTGGCACCTTCTCCTCCATCAATAGAATAGCTTGTTCCCTTTGTTCCAACGAAAGAAACGACAGTGCCCAACGAAGCCGTTACATGACTGTCTTTCACCTTAATGTATCCGTCGTTGTTGATGGTTACTTCCACAGGTCTGGTCATTGGCGAGTGTTCGCCCATCAAGTCAATAGATTGAACCTGCACCTCCAGTGTCTCACCATTGGTGAGTGTTGCCTTAGGGATAAGCATCTGTGTAGCTTTACGATAAGCCACATTTGAGCAGATAGCAGCCTCATCGCTCAGTCCGTTGAGAGGAGAAATGAGGAAAGCATTCTCCTCGCCCACTTTCTTGTTCTTGCGCTTCACGCTGACATTATAGCGCATCTGAACAGCTGGAGTGTGGTCATCCTCAGCATCCGCCCATTTCAGAAGCAATCCTTCCTCTGTCTGTTGTGCACTCACATATTGAGGAGCCTTCGGTGCCTCGTTCTTGATGTTGGAGAGGAGGCCGGCTGGATAGGCGTTGCGGGTTAGAGGAAACCAATATTTGGGATAATATTGGTTGTCATCAACATAGGCTTGCCCCGTATATACAACCGTATATTTAAAATCCTTGTCCATTAATATTGCAGATCTACCTTTTCCCTGAAAGGCAAAATCCAAATATCCATTATTATCAATGTCTACAAGCTCATAACCAGTATAACCATAAGGATTCGGTATTTCCACCGTTTCTGTACAAGGCCACTCTTCTATAGGTTTTCCTTTTACTATAATTATTTTCGTTGCATCATCATTGTAATAATACCCATCTAAATATCCGTCATTATTAAAATCAGCAAAACCACTTACCCTATCTTTGCAAAACACCCTTTCTTCTCCAAAATCCGTACCTAATTCTTTATTCTTATTTAGTTTTACACGGGTATCATAATAAAAGGACTTGTAGTATTCATAATCCCAAGCTCCATCCCTGTTAAAATCAAAAAACTTACTACTATTTATGTATTTTTTGTTAAAAGTGTAGCCATCTCCTGAATTATAATACAAATCACCTGATACCAAATCAAAATTTCCATCATTGTCTATATCGTATGTCATATAAGAATCTTTAGGCAAGCCTGTATATGTCTTTGAAAAATACTCAAAATCACAATCTTGCTCTCCAGAATTGATAAAGGTATTTCCCTTTTTCAATCCTCCTAAATACATATCTGGATATCCATCCTTATTTATATCAAAGACGGCAAAATTAGTAGTTCCAGAAACATCAGAGTTCCAACTTTTCTTGATATTTGTATATTCTTTCTTAATTGAGTCATATTTCATAAAATCATGTCCATTATTCTTACACTCAACGTCTCCATCTTGATCTATGTCCAAAAACAACGAATAATAATGATAAGGTGGACGTATTGTTGGAGCTTTTGCGGGCGATAACAAGAATGTTATATCTTGGGCATTGTAAAGTTTACCATCAAATGCCATTTGAACACCGACCTTCAATTCTCCAGCCTTGTCAAATACTACATCTATTTGATCATTATTAGCTGAAGCCGAAATGATCTTTCCATGAGGTATGTTCCAGGTATATGTAGCATCCTCCATACTATTCTGTACTCTTAGGGAAATTGTATCAACAGTGCTATAAGCTGATGGAATATGCGCAATGACAGGAGCTGCAATCTGTTGGTGATTATAAACAAATTCATCAGACCATTCACCTCCCATATTTCCTGCATCAATTGCTTGTACTGCTATATAATATTGGCCAATAGGTAAACTATTGGTATCAAAAATATATCTACGCAAATGCCCTATATTTCCATCTAACAAATTTCTTCTTGTTCCATCTGCAAGCGCATGACCAAAAAGAACATCACCTTTCCCAGAAGCTGTTCCTATTCTCAATTCGTATGTCAAATCACAAGAAGAGGTTTCGGCATCTTTTCCTTCTGCCCATGTTATCTCCAATAGGTTTTCTTCGGCGGATAATTTCACGATTGGCTTACTCATCTTTTCTGGACGAGTATTCTTCTTTGTATTGGCAAGGGGAGTATAAGATGCCCCACTATTGATTTCAGTTATACCATCATGATTGAAGTCCGCAAGGAGTTTATGCTTTCCTTCTGGCAATTCTATCAACGTTGTCGTAAAATCCTTATTACATTTTAGGAGATAGTCATATTCAGACTGTTCTTGGTAATAGTCATCAATCGTCTTGTTTATAAGGACTTCATACAAGCCATCAGCATCATAGTCTTTACACTCAAAACTTTTATACTTACCTTCTATATAACTTTCCTTCTTCTTGAACACTCCATTTCCGTCATTTCTAAAAAATACAGTATAGGTTGCTTCTGATGTAGGGACAAACAACAATATATCTACATCTCCATCTTTATCAAAGTCACCAAAGAAAGCATTTTGCATAGCCTAATTACTAAAGATGGTCTTCTTCTCTGATAATTTTCCATCAGGTTGAGCTAAATATAAATCTACATTTCCATTACCAAAATCGATATAATCGAGCAACCCATCACCATTTAAGTCGGCAGGATAAATTGTTCCAACATGAGGGCTAAGAAAGAACTTATCGTTACCCAAATTGTAAAAAATATAAGAACCCCGTACAAAATCTATACGTCCATCACCATTGAAATCAGCGGATTTTATAAACGAGCGACTATTTTCTCCATCTATTGCAATGGTACGACTTGACTTAGCCTCACTTATCTCCTCATCCCAATCTACCATCGTATTTTCCTTTGAACGCACAAACATACCATCTCCAAGAGAACCAACATTACTACCCAAACCAGATGGAGCACAATTACTAATCGCACTACTTTTGATTTGACTTACATCACTTGTATAACTGATTTTAGTCTTATAGAAAGAACCATCTTTCTTTTGTTTCCAAACCGTAAAAGTACTATCATCTGCATTGATATCACCAATGTAAGTTAAAAGACCATCATTGTTTAAATCAATACCATAAGAAGCTACTGGAGGGAGTTGCTTAAATGAAGCATATTCCCATAATCGCATATTCCTAGCATTGTATTGCTCATAATAGTTTTCCTCAAAGATATAAGGTCCTGTAGTATTATGATACATAACAAGATTATAGAACCAATTATTCGCCAAATTCTCTGTATTAATTATCTTAACTAATGTCCCATTAGTTTTAGAGACAATTGGAGCGTTTTGCTCACTATAGCCTACACGATCAGTTCCTCCCACCACTTCCAGTATTCCATCTCCATCAATATCATAGAAAGACTTGAGGGAATAAATTTGGGTGGGATGCACGTCTGATGAATAAGTGACTTTATCGTCTGCAAGTACTTGCCCGCAACAAGCCACGACAAGTCCAATAAGCATAAGACATCTATGCCATGCGGGTGATTTTAAGTAAGAAATCTGTTTCATTTTCCATGAATAAAAAATGGCGTGCAACCGTCCGTAACTTGCTTACATCAAGGTTACCGCCAAGTGACCTTCTACAACAACAAGCACAGAACGGCTCACGCCAAAGAGGCATGAACCTTCTATCTGCTTGTCCTCGTTGTAGTTGAATATTGGCGGTATTCTGATGCAGAGAACAAGAGCTAAAAGCTCAATATCTTAAAAAGTTATATCGAACGGCGACGCTTTGGTTATTATTTTTTGTTATCTGTATCCCTATCATCGCAATAGATTGATGAGCTGTTGTCATCTTCCTTCTGATTGGGATCAGGGTAGCAAACCCTAATATTGCGTCGTTATTCCTTCATTTCTGTTTCTTACTTCATGTTTTGGTTACTACTTGAGCCATGCACCTCTACTTATCGAAGTGTCGCAAGCCCCTATCATTGGCAAAATTATGAAAAATAATCTATACATCCAAACTTTCCAACTATTTTCTTTAGCCAATGCCCAATATTCTCGGTTATCATGTATTTATTTTCTCAAAACATGGTTAGTTGATAATTTATTTGTGATTTAGTGGCGTAAAACGTAAAGGCAAAGTGATATGACAGAAATTGCTAACGAATATCCTGTTTGAACAAGTACCAAACGACCATTGCCGACAGGAAAGTCATGGAAGGGCAATAGGATAAAAAGAATATTAAAAAGTAAGAGAAAGCCAAAAGCATCTTTCGCAACTCAAAGTCCGAAAAATGCTTTTGGCTTTAATCATTTAACTTTCGCTGGGGACAGAAGTTATAGTAGTTGAGGAAGTTACCTGTTAGATTAGATAGAAACTGCGATTCAGGCTTCCTTGGCAGGAAGCACTTGCTCTATCTGCTGTTCGCGATGACAGATTCTCACCTCAACACCAAACTTCTCATGAATATGCTCTGCAAGATGCTGGGCTGAATAGACACTACGGTGCTGACCGCCTGTACAGCCGAAGCAGAACATCAGAGAGGTGAAACCTCGCTGAATATATCGGTTGACATGATGGTCGGCAAGGCGATAAACACTATCGAGGAAGGTCAGTATCTCGCCATCATCCTCCAAGAATCGGATGACTGGCTCGTCGAGACCCGTCAGTTTCTTGTATGGCTCGTATCGGCCGGGGTTATGGGTGCTGCGACAATCGAAGACATAACCGCCTCCATTGCCTGATGGGTCTTCGGGAATACCTTTCCTATAGGAGAAGCTGAACACCCTTACCACCAAAGGTCCCTTGCCATCATACTTGGAGAAGGTGGCAGGACCATCCTGCGGATGCGAAGTGTAGATATTGGTATCGGCTGTGCGATAACCATCAGCACGGTTGACAGCCGACTTCTCTATGCGGGTAAACTGCGGCAGCTCGGTAAGGCGGCGAAGCATATCCATCATATAAGGATAAGGGAACACCTTATCGCCCATTTTCAGCAGGTCACGAAGATTCTGAATGGCAGGAGGAATACTGTCAAGGAAATGCTTCTTGCGCTCGAAGTATCCACGGAAACCATAGGCACCCAATACCTGCAACGTACGGAAGAGGACGAAAAGACTCAGACGGTTGACAAAATGACGGACAGAAGGAACCTCAGTATAGTTCTTCAGCGACTGGTAATATTCCCATACGAGTTCACGTCGCAACTTGAAAGGATACTTTGCCGATGCCTGCCAGAGGAAAGAAGCCAAATCGTAGTAGAAAGGTCCTTTACGCCCACCCTGGAAATCAATAAAGTACGGATTGCCGTTTTCGTCAAGCATTATGTTGCGAGCCTGGAAATCTCGATACAGGAAACAGTCCATCTGTTCGGAAGTCAGGTCTTTGGCAAAAAGGCGGAAATTAGCTTCCAACTTCAACTCATGGAAATCAAGGTCGGTGGGTTTCAGGAAACAGTACTTGAAGTAATTCAAGTCGAAAAGTACGCTGTCGATATCAAACACGGGCTGAGGATAGCAGTTGTTCCAATCCATTCCACGTGCTCCTCGGAGCTGAATGTTGGGCAACTCGCGAATGGTTCTCTTCAGAAGTTCCTTTTCCTTTTGGTTGTATCTTCCGCCAGCTTCACGTCCACCCTTGATGGCATCAAAGAGCGACACATCGCCCAAGTCGGTCTGCAGATAGCGCGACTCATCATCGCTGACAGCCAGGACCTTAGGCACAGGCAACTTTCGGAGCGTAAAGTGACGTGACATATAGATGAAAGCATGATTCTCATCTCGACTCGTTCCGATGACACCAATGACGCTGCTGCCGTCCTGCTTGACAAATCGGAAATACTGCCTGTTGCTTCCCTGACCAGGCAACTTGACCACACTTGCAGGCTCCTCGCCTGCCCAAGAACTATAAAGGTTGACTAACTGTTCCACTCTTTACTTCATTTAAAAATCTACTATTCTTCGTTTTCCTGATTCATCTTTCGACGTTTCAGCCAGTTATCTATCTGCTGAGCGAAGTTATCGCCCACAAACAAGATGAGCAACACACCAAGTGTAGCAAGGAAAGAATTGAGCGCCGTCATTCCCAACCCTACCTTGGTAATATAAATCAGTCCGCCGATAACAATCAGGAAGACCAATGCTTTTTTTCTGTCAAAATTCATTTTCATGCTGCAAAGATAACACAATAGGATGAAACTACAAAGAGAAAAAGACAAAAAAAATCGGATGTCTCACGACAACCGATTTTCAAAAACAAACTACTTAAAAACTAATCTACTAAAAC
>PPYE01432584.1_pt1 | contig 74912 bp, 63 predicted proteins | sample 1559881 | NCBI WGS metagenome assembly PPYE01 (sample SAMN08240022, study PRJNA423297) | Human gut metagenome, whole genome shotgun sequencing project. | reverse complement strand
TTGCGAAGCAAAATGACGGCCGGCCTTTTGGCCGTCAAGATGGGACTTAGAAACGTCCTAGGACGTTTCGTTGCCACCCTAGAATCCACTGCGTGGGATTCGACCCCACCATGCCTTCGGAAAAAAAGATTTTCAATCTTGTTTTCCTAAAAGGCTGGACCTAAACTTTACTTTTCTACAGCGCCCCTCATTTCTCCCATTCCGGCGGCGCAAAGGCGTTTTCCAGATACTCCATGGTAAACTGCCCCGCCTTGCCGTACACCTCCGCCACGTCAAACCGCACCGGCAGGCCGGTGGGGTGCTTTTCCAGGTACTCCAACGCCGCCAGCCCCACCTTTTTCTGCTTGGCCTTGCCTACCGCCGCCCGGGCAGGTTCCGCCTGGCGCTTGGAGCGGGTCTTCACCTCCACAAAGCAGAGAGCCTCCCCGTTTTGGGCAATGAGATCCACCTCTCCCAAAGCAGTATGGTACTGCCAGGCCAAAACTTCATAGCCGTTCTGTTCCAGCCAGTCCGCCGCAAAGTCCTCTCCCTGGGCGCCCAGGGGCTTTTTCATCAGCTCCGGGTGTTCCTTGGCCTGGTAGTATTTTTTCAGGAAACTGTGCCGGTGCACCGGGCTTTCCCCGTAGGCATCCAACATGGCGTAGTGCAGAGCGGTGCCGTAGCCCTTGTGCTTTTCAAACTGGTACTGAGGGTACTCCTTGGCCAGCTCTTCCATGGAGCGGTCCCGAGCCACCTTGGCCAGAATGGAAGCCGCCGCAATGGAAGCACTGGTGGCGTCCCCGGAAACAATCAGCCGGGTGGGCAGGCCCAGGTTGGGGTCCCGGTTGCCGTCCACCAGCACCAAATCGGGGGTGATGGAAAGCCCTGCCACCGCCCGCCCCATGGCCAGCATGGCGGCGTTTAGGATGTTCAGCTCCTCGATTTCCGCCACGGTGGCCTTGGCGATGCAAAAGCTCACCGCCTGGGCCTGGATTTCATCAAACAGTTTCTCCCGCTTTTTGGGGGTGAGCTTTTTGGAATCGTTTAATCCTTCCAGGTCATACTCTTTGGGAAGAATCACCGCCGCAGCGTACACGTCCCCAGCCAAAGGGCCCCGGCCCGCTTCGTCCACCCCGCAGAGCAGATCGGCATACAGGCTGGCATCAAACTCACGCAGGGTCATGGGAATCCCCCTTTTCCGGGGCTTCCAGGGTGATCCGCCCCAGCTTGCCGCCCCGGTACTCGTCCAGCACCGTGGAAGCGGCTCGCTGCAAATCAATCTCCCCGCCGGGAAGCAGCATCCCCCGCTTCTTGCCGATGGTCAGCAGCAGCCGGTAGCCGTCCAGGGGAGCGATTTCACTTTCTTCCAATTTATACCGTGCCGCCAGCAGCTTGGCGTAGCCATTGTCCTTCAAAAAGGCCAGCAGACGCATGGCCAGCAGCTGGGTGTCGATGATCTCGTCCTTCACCGCCCCGGTAAAGGCCAGCCGTTCCCCCACCAATGGGTCCTCAAACTTGGGCCACAGCACCCCGGGCATATCCAGCAGCTCGGCGTCCTTGCCCAAAGGCACCCACTGCTGGGCTCGGGTGACCCCGGGACGGTCCTCCACCTTGGCACGCTTGCCCCCGGCCAGGCGGTTAATCAGGCTGGACTTCCCCACGTTGGGGATGCCCACCACCATCACCCGGATGGGCTGTCCCACCAGGCCCCGCTTTTTCCGCCGCTCCAACAAGTCCTTCAGCAGAGTGCGGAGCATAGGGAGGATGCGGCTGACGTTTTTGCCGGTTTTGCAGTCACAGGCCAGAGTGGCGATGCCCTGTTTCTGGTAATAGGACAACCACTTTGCCGTGACGTCGGGGTCGGCGTAATCCGATTTGTTCAGCAGCAGCAGCCGGGGCTTATTGTTTAACCACTTGTGCAGCTCCGGGTTGCGGCTGGAGGCGGGAATCCGGGCGTCCGCCAGCTCCACCACCACGTCCACCTGTTTCAGGTGCTGGGTAATCAGCCGCCGGGTTTTAGCCATATGCCCCGGGAACCACTGGATGGAAGGGGTGTCCAAAGGGCGCTGCTGCAGCTGTTCATATCCATTTTGTTCTTCCATGTATTTTCTCCTGAGAAATTTAATTCAAAGCGCCGAACCGGTCCAAAGGCAGCAGCCGGAAGATCACTTCTCCGAACACATTGTCCAGATCAATCATGCCCACTTCCACATACCGGCTGTCCAGGGAGTTGTTCCGATTGTCCCCCATGACGAAGATATGGCCTTCCGGCACGGTGCAGGGGAAGTCGATGAGGTTGCCGGAATGACGGTTGGTGGGGGTGTTCACATAGTCCTCTTCCAACGCCTGCCCGTCCACATAGACGATGCCGGCGTCGAAGTCAATGTCCACCGTCTGCCCCGCCACAGCGATGCAGCGTTTAATCAAGGGTTCCTGGCCGTCCTCCCGGTTGATCACCACAATGTCCCCCGGTTCCACGGTATAAAATAAGGAAGAGGTCACCAGCCGGTCCCCGTCCTGGAGGGTGGGCACCATGGAAGTGCCGTCCACCTGGACCTCCTGGAACAGATAGGTCAGCACCACAATGGCCAGAATCATGCAAAACAGGGTGGTCTCCACCCAATCGAAAAATTCCTCCACCGCCCCGCTCCATTTTTTCCGGGGCTTTTTGGTTTGAGGTTGTTGCTCCATGGTTGCCACGCTCCTATCGACTGAAATGAAATCAAAAACAAAAAGGGGAACAGCAGATCACCTACCGTCCCCCTCTGTTGCATGGTCCGATTACAGACGCTCTTTGACCTTAGCAGCCTTACCCACACGGTCGCGCAGGTAGTACAGCTTGCTGCGGCGCACTTTACCCATCCGGACAACCTCAACCTTTTCCACGTTGGGGCTGTGCAGGGGAAACACACGCTCGATGCCGCAGCCGTAAGCCACGCGGCGCACGGTGAAGGTTTCCGCCACGCCGCCGTGACGCTTGGCGATGACAGTGCCTTCAAAGATCTGAATCCGCTGCTTGTCGCCTTCCTTGATGCGGCAGTGTACCTTGACCTGATCGCCCACTTCAAACTTGGGGGCTTCCGCCTTCAGGCTGCCGTTGCTGATGAGTTCCAACTGGTTCATACAATACTTCCTCCAAAACTGTAGTTCAGACATTCATACTGCCCTTGGGGCACAGAGGACTGTCCGCTTTCATGATCTCCATGAAACCCCATCCCTTTATCGGAATCACAAAGGGCGGCATTCCAATACCTGTACATCATACCACAGTGTATGGGAAAATGCAAGGATTATTTTTCGGGAAAATCACTCTTGGTTCGGGTAACGGGAAATCTGATTTTTTTCGGAATGGATTTGACAAAAACAAAACTGATATTATTTTCGCAAGGCACTAACGATATAAGTGTCCACCCGCACTTGCGGGGGAGGACGAAGCCATAAACGGTACTGCGGTTGGCCCCTATCCATACGCTTCAAGCATTTTACTTGAAGGGAGGGGGTGGTATGACATGGGGAGACTTCTTCATGCTCATTCAGACAATTTTGTCTGCGATTCTGGTGTACTATGCACGGAAGAACAAATAAGACAAAATAGAAGTAACCGCTCAATCTGCACTTAGAGCGGTTACTTTTTAACTGCACTGGGAGCCGGCCGTTGACATAAGCCTGTTTGGTAGGCTTATCGGCTTCGTCCTTCAATTTATATTATATCCATTTTTGCTCATTTGTCAAGTTCCTGGTCTGGAAAAACCGGCTGCAATTCAAGGAAATTTGCTTTTGCAATCTCCCGGTAAAATCCAAGAAAAGAAGCAGAAAAGCCTGCCAAAACCCCCGGTCCGGCAGTTGCAATTTAAAACCGATTATGCTATAATGACTGCGAAAAGCAGTCATTACGGTTCCCGCTTTGCCGCCCAAAAAGGAAGGGCGGCATTTCGCCTGAGGGCGAAAACCAGCGGAAACCCAACGGATATTTTAAGGTATACGAAATCCGTAAACCGGCTTTTTTCGATTACCAAATTGATGGAACAAGGAGGAAGCAAAATGAGTCCCGACCCTTGCGGCCGAAGTAATGAGTTATCACTCCATGGGAACCATGGGGCCGTGGCTGCTTTTGCCTCTTTGCGGTAAAAACGGCTGTCCCTTCCCATGGGAAGGAGGCAGTCTATGATTGATTTTTACTATTCCGAAAAGGGCAGAGTAAAGCCCATCGACCAATTCACCAGCGGCTGCTGGGTCAGCGTCATCGACCCCACCCCGGCGGAGCTGGATTACCTCACCGACGACCTGGGCCTGGAAGAGGACTTCGTCAAGTCCGCCCTGGACGAAGAGGAAACCTCCCGGGTGGAAAAAGAGGACGACCAGACCCTGGTGATTGTGGACATCCCCTTAAAGACCAAGGACGACGACAAAGCCACGGTGGTGTACGAAACCATGCCTATGGGCATCATCACCACCGACAACGCCTTAATCACCGTCTGCATCCGGGAAAACCCCTTAATCAACGAGCTCAGCTCCGGCTATCTGAAAAACACCGACACCCAGCTGAAAACCCGGTTTCTGCTGTCCATCCTGCTAAGGGCGGCGGCCCAGTATTTGTGGTATCTGAAGCAGATCGACAAATCTTCCTCGGACTTGCAGGTCAACCTGAAAAAGAGCATGAAAAACAGCGAGCTGATCCAGCTGCTGGGTCTGCAAAAGTCTTTGGTGTACTTTTCCACTTCCTTAAAAGCCAATGAAATCACCCTGGAAAAAATCCTCCGGGGCCGGGTGATCAAGATGTACGAGGAGGACGAGGAGCTGCTGGAGGACGTGATCATCGAGGTCAAACAGGCCATTGAAATGAGCTCCATCTACTCCAACATTTTGACTAGCACCATGGAAGCCTTCGGCTCAGTGACCAGCAACAACCTAAACAACGTGATGAAGCTGCTCACTTCCATTACCGTGCTCATGGCCATCCCCACCATGATCTACTCCTTTTACGGCATGAACGTGGAGGGGCTGCCCGGCATTGCCAGCATCTGGTTCCCCACGGTGCTGAGCATCATCGCCACCGCCATTGTGGCAATCATCCTGGCGAAATTTAAGATGTTTTGAACCTCCTGCCTTGGAAAAGAAGGGTTGCTCACCTTGACACCGGAAGAGAAAATCGGTATAATAAAAGAAGAAGGACGAAGCTGGAAACGGTTAGCCCTCAAAGTGGTGATAAAGTGACCGCTCTAAGCGCAAGATGAGCGGTCACTTTCTTTTTGTCAGCTGCAACACCAAAGTTGCTACACTGAGCAAGACTAAGGTGTAGGTGAACAGGTCGCCCCATTCCATCCGCTGTCCCTCCCTTCCTGCCGAAAAGAGGGATTTTGAAAGTTGCCCCTTTTCGACTTTCTGTGCCGGGCACGAAGAGCCTAATGTACATGATGGGGCCAACCGCTTACCGTTGATTGCTTCATCCTTCCCCTGCCTGGGCGGATAACCCAAGCAGGTGGACACAAATAAAATTGCATCTTATCACAATTATAACAACGGCAACCATTCCTGTCAAATCACAGAAGGTGTTTTTTATGCGTTACGAAGCCATTTTATTCGACCTGGACGGCACCCTCACCGACTCCTACGAGGGGATTACCCGGTGCGTGGAGTACGCCCTGACCCAATGCGGCATCCCGGTGGAGGACCGCAGCAGCCTGCGCTGCTTCATCGGTCCCAACCTCATCGACTCCTTCCAGCAGTTTTACGGCATGGATGAGGAGCAGGCCGCTTTTGCGGTGGAGCAGTACCGCCAGCGGTACCGGGACACCGGCATCTACGAAAACGCCCTCTACCCCGGCATCCGGGAGTGCCTGGAACACTTCAAGGAAGAAGGGCTGCTGCTGGCCATTGCCTCCAGCAAGCCGGCGGTGTTTGTCAAGCGAATTCTGGACTACTTCCAGATTGCCCACCTGTTCGACGTGGTGGTGGGCACCGAATTGGAAGGCCGGATTTTAAACAAGCCCCAGCTCATTGCCCGGGCCAGGGATCTTTTGGGCTGCTCCGACTGCGTCATGGTGGGGGACCGCTCCATGGATGCGGTGGGAGCCCAGCAGAACCAGGTGGACTTCATCGGGGTGACCTACGGCTTCGGGGGCTACGGGGAGCTCAGCGAATACCCCCATGTATTTTTGGCGGACGACGTGGAAGAATTGGAGGAGTTTCTGCTGTCATGATTGTCCCGGTGGACCAGGAGCGGTTTGCCCAGGCCTGCCGCTGGGCGGAAGAGCACGCCACCCCCGGAGTGGGGGGACTGGGGGAAAAAACCACCCACCGGGCGCTGAAATACTACTTCCTCCCCCGGGAAACCTGCCACGAGCAGAAAATCGGCGGCTTTGTGGCGGACGGGTTAGGAGAAGACGGGGTGCTGGAAATCCAGTCCAAAAACCTCTACACCCTGCTGCCTAAATTGGAAGCCTTTTTGCCGGAATACCCGGTGACGGTGGTGTATCCAGTGGTGGTGCAGGCCCAGATCCTGTGGCTGGACCCGGACACCGGGGAAGAAATCGGTGCCGGGAAGCGAAGCCGCCGCTGCGGGGTCAACGGGGTGCTGCCCCAGCTTTACGGGCTGCGGAAACTCCTGTGCCACCCTAACCTGCGCATTGCCGCCGTCACCCTCACCCAGCGGCAGCTCCGGCTGCTGGACGGCCGGGGCAAGGACAAGAAAATCCACGCCACCAAGCTGGACAACCTCCCCCTGTCCGCCGGGGAAATCCTCTGGCTGGACACCCCGGAGGACTACGCCCAGCTTCTTCCAGACTCCCTGCCGGAGGAGTTTACCGCCCAAGATTTGGCCAGGTCCATGGGACTGCCCCAGAAGGACGGAACATCTTTGGCTGGTGTGTACTCTGCCCTGGGGCTGCTCCAAGGACGGCCGGAGGGGCGGCGGCGGGTTTGGCGGCGGGCCGTGGTTCCGCCAAATTCATTCATAAACAAGCAGAAAAAAGCATAGGTTCGTACAACTTACATCAAAAAAAGTTATGGAACTGTGCAGTTTGTGCAAAAGAAAATCAATTTTTCAGTGGTTTGTCCAAAAAGGAAAAAATGTCCCCGAAAATGATTGACTTTTTGTTGCTTCTCCCGTATAATAGTTTTGTTGTTGATGGAAGCGAGGCGAGGTATGAAACCATCCAACGAAAAGGAGGAAAACCTGGCGGTCCGCGCCAAGACGGACGCCGAGGCTTTGGGGCGGCTGTTCGGCCGGTACCAGAAGACCATCGACGCCAAAGTCAGCCGGATGCTCCCCAAGGAACATTGGGAGGACGGGGGCCAGGAAGCCTATCTGGCCCTGTACCAGGCGGTGCGCCACTTTGATTCCAGCCGGAAGGTGAAGTTTTCCACCTACGCCAACCGCTGCATTGACAACGCCTTACGAAACTATCAGGTTAAACTCAGTACCAAAAAATCACATTTGAATGCAAGTTCTGTTTCCTTAGAGCAGATGCGCCCGGAGGAGGAGCCCCAAGCCGGCCTCCCCCAGCCGGACCAGATGCTCATCGACAAGGAACAGTATCACCTCTGTTTGGAACAAATTCGTCAAAGTCTTTCCCCCTTTGAGTCCAAGGTGTTTCACTGCTATTTGGATGGGGACGATTACCGGCAGATCGCCAAGCGGCTGAACGTAGGCGAAAAGTCGGTGAGCAATGCGCTGGTGCGGATACGGAGGAAACTGAAAACGGTATTTGTGGACACTTGAGATCACGGTGAAACGGGTGAAACCCATAGTTGTCACAGCCGTGCCGGTTCCGGCAGGGTTCTCCATCCATCCCACCCCGGCGGAAGGTCCGCCAAGGCAAAACACCAAGAGAGGTTAGAAGCATGTTTGAGGACAAAACATTAGTGTGCAAAGAATGCGGCAAGGAATTTGTGTTCACTGCCGGAGAACAGGAATTTTATGCGGAAAAGGGCTTTGAAAACGAGCCCCAGCGCTGCAAAGAGTGCCGCCAGGCCCGGAAAAACGGCGCCCGCACTCCCCGCCAGATGTACACCGCCACCTGCGCCGCCTGCGGCAAGGAAGCTAAAGTACCCTTCCAGCCCAGAGAGGACCGTCCGGTGTACTGCAGCGAATGCTTTGCCAAGATGAAGGAAGCAGAAGAAGCGTAAGTAAACAAAGCGGTAAAAGTCCGTGCAGCCTTTTGGTTGTGCGGATTTTTTGTTTGTGGGGAGGTGTGGGAAATGTTCCAGCGGGTTCCGGGATAACCCGGCTGTGCCCTAGGCAGCTTCGCCGGGCGGATTCCGGGTCCGGCATCCACCGACTGGGCTACAGGATTACAGCAAGTTCGCTCGGCTTTTGCGAAGCAAAATTGCGGTCATTCCCACCGACCGCAAAGAGCAGACTTGGACAGGTCGCCAAAGGCGTACCTGTCGGCCTAAGACCCTTGAAATGGTTTTAAGGATTCTTTCGCAGGGTTCCACCTTGCACCCGCCAGCTTTTTGAAGAAAAGCGAAACAAACCTTCAGCGTGTTTCTGACCAAAAACTTTAAGTGACCCAATCCCCATTCATCCGTGGCCCTTGATTTTAAGGGGTAAGTATGCTACAATAAACTGAATTCGTTTGTAAAATCCCAAATTCACTACAGGGGGAACCAGATTCATGCAGTATCTCAGTACCAGAGACTCCAAGTGCCGGGTGGAAAGCACCCAGGCCATCAGCCGGGGCATTTCGGCGGAAGGCGGCCTGTTTGTGCCGGAAACTTTGCCGTCCATCACCCTGGATACCATCCAATCCATGACCGGGATGAGCTATGTGGAGCGGGCCAAGTATGTCCTCTCCCTTTTCCTCACCGACTTTACCCCGGAAGAAATCGCCTACTGCGCCGAAAACGCCTACACCACGGAGAAGTTCGGCAGCGATAAAATCGCCCAGATCAGCAAGGTAGAGCCGGGGGAATACCTGCTGGAGCTGTGGCACGGCCCCACCTGCGCCTTTAAGGACATGGCGCTGCAAATTTTGCCCTACCTGCTCACCACCTCCGCCAAAAAAGCGGCGGCGGGCAAGGAAATCGTCATCCTGGTAGCCACCAGCGGGGACACCGGCAAGGCGGCGTTGGAAGGCTTCAAAGACGTACCCGGCACCAAGATGGTGGTGTTCTATCCCCAGGACGGGGTCAGCCAGATGCAGAAGCGCCAGATGACCACTCAAGAAGGGGGCAACGTGGCAGTCTGCGCCATTGAGGGCAATTTCGACGACGCCCAGACCGGGGTGAAGAAGATTTTCACCGACCAGGCCGTGGTGGAAAAGCTGGCCCAGCACAGCATGATTTTCTCCAGCGCCAACTCCATCAACTGGGGACGGCTGCTGCCCCAGGTGGTGTACTACCTGTCCACCTACGCCGAACTGGTGAAGGCCGGGGAAATCCAGCTGGGCGAAGCCATTAACGTGGTGGTGCCCACCGGCAACTTCGGCAACATCCTGGCGGCCTACTATGCCAAGAAGATGGGCCTGCCGGTGAATAAGCTGATCTGCGCCAGCAACGCCAACAACGTCCTCACCGACTTCTTGACCACCGGCGTCTACGACCGCAACCGGGCCTTCTACGCCACCACCTCCCCCTCCATGGACATTCTGATCTCCTCCAACCTGGAGCGCCTGCTCTACGACCTCTGCGGCCGGGACGACACCACCATCCGGGATTGGTTCGGCCAGCTGGGCAAAACCGGCCGGTACGAAGTCAGCCAGGACGTAAAGGACCAGATCAAGGAGCTGTTCTGGGCAGGCTGCTGCGACGATGAGGGTACCAAGCAGACCATCGGGGACACCTTCCGCAAGGACCACTACCTCTGCGACACCCATACTGCCGTGGCGGTGAACGTGTACCGTCAATATAAGGAAACCACCGGAGACCAAACCAAGACGGTGATCGCCTCCACCGCCAGCCCCTACAAGTTTGCGTCCAGCGTGCTGGGGGCAATCACCGACAACATCCCGGAAGACGAGTATGAGCAGATCGACGAGCTGAATCGGATTTCCGGCCTGCCGGTGCCCAAAGCGTTGGCGGAGCTGAAGAATAAGCCGGTGCGGTTTACCGGTTCCATTGAAAAGAGTGAGATGGAAGAAACCGTGCTGAAGCTGCTGGGGATTGGGTAAGTAAAAGTTTTTAGTCAGAAACACACCGAAGGTTTGTTTCGCTTTTCTTCAAAAAACTGGTGGGGTCGAATCCCACGCAGTGGATTCTAAGGGGCAAAGCCCCTGCGAAGGAAGCCTTAAAACCATTTCAAGGGTCTTAGGCCGACAGGTACGCCTTTGGCGACCTGTCCAAGTCCGCTCTTTGCGGTCGGTCAGAATGACCGCAATTTTGCTTCGCAAAAACCGAGCGAACTTGCTGCAATCCTGTAGCCCAATCGGTGGATGCCGGACCCGGAACCCGCCCGCCCAAAGGCGTAAAGCCGAGGGCGGGTCAAAACGGAAACCGTTATAGCTTTTCCCTTTCCGCAAATCCTAGTTCCAAAAAAATGAGGGCTGCGAAACGTCGGCAAGCCAACGTTTCTGATTCCCCCTTTGGCTGGCCAACGTCCGGCCAGCCATTTCGCCCAAGGCGAAAGCCAGGGGGAATCTGCTCGGAATGTTTTTCGGGTTTATCATCCCAATTCAAAAAATAATGAGGGCTTCGAAACGTCGGCAAGCCGACGTTTCTGATTCCCCCTTTGGCTGGCCAACATCCGGCCAGCCATTTCGCCCAGGGCGAAAGCCAGGGGGAATCTGCTCAATATGTTTTTGGGGTTCGTTTCATCTTAATTCCAAAAATATGAGGGCTTCGAAACGTCGGCAAGCCGACGTTTCTGATTCCCCCTTTGGCCGTCCAACGTCCGGCCGGCCATTTCGCCTACGGCGAAAATCAGGGGAAATCTGCTCGGAATGTTTTTCAGGCTTATTTTATCCTACTTCCACAAAAAATGAGGGCTGCGAAACGGCAGCCCTCTTGTTGCTCAGCCTGATTTTCTCTACTTACTTCTGCTGTTCAAAGGTGTCGCAGATGGTCTGGTCCGCCTTGGTGGCGTAGGACGTGCCAACCCGAATCTGCTGAGCGGTGCAGCCGCATTGCTGATTGTTGTGGATGCAGCTGGTGACGTCACATTTTACCCCCTGCAAGCAGTCGCAGGAATTGCCGGTGCAGTCGTAATTCATGGACATAACAAAGCTCCTTTCCAAAGAAAAAGTACCGCGCCAAACCCCATTGTTTCGCGCTTAAAGGTAGTGTGTACTTGAAGGCACGGATTATTCTTTGGGCACCATGATTTTCAGAATGGATTTCCCTCGGTTTTTGCAAACACAAATTTTCAAACATCAGAAAGGAGGATCTTGTGAGCTTATATGTATTGGGTGACCCCCATCTTTCCCTGGGCAGCCAGAAGCCCATGGACATCTTCGCCGGGTGGGACGGCTACGTCTCCCTGCTGGAAGAAAATTGGAAAAAAACGGTGCAGCCGGATGACACCATCCTGCTGGCCGGAGACATCTCCTGGGCGCTGAAGCTGGAGGAAACCAAGGCGGACTTCGATTTTCTGGAAGGGCTGCCGGGACGCAAGATCCTGCTCAAAGGCAACCACGACCTTTGGTGGTCCACCAAAAGCAAGGTGGAGCGGTTCTGGGCAGAGCAGGGCTACACTTCCTTTTCCCTGCTGTTCAACAACGCCTACGAATACGGGGACTACTGCCTCTGCGGCAGCCGGGGCTGGATCAACGAACCGGGAGTGCCCCAGGACAAAAAGATTCTGGACCGGGAAGCGGGACGGCTGCGGATGAGCCTTCAAGCGGGGAAAGCCACCGGGAAAACTCCCATCGTCTTTCTCCACTATCCCCCGGTGTACGCTTCCCTGCGGTGCGACGAAATCATGGAGGTGCTGCTGGAGTACGGGGTGAAACGGTGCTACTACGGCCACCTCCACGGCAAGGACACCTTCCGGGGTGCGGTCAACGGGGTCCGGGAAGGGATTGAGTTCACTTTAATCAGCGCCGACTACCTTCGCTTTCAACCTAAATTAGTGGAAATGTAAGGACAGAAGGGCTTTTTTCGGCAAAACGATTGATTCTTTGCCCATATTATGGTATACTCATTGTCAGGCCAATGAGTATGATTTCCCCTTTGGCTGGCCAACGATCCGGCCAGCCATTTCGCTATGGGCGAAAACCAGGGGAAATTTATCGGAATTTTTGGTATACTAATTACTTGATTGCAGGTGTCTTCGGAAGGGAAGGGTTTTCCGGACACACCCTGCCAGTACAGTGAGCCGGCGGGCAGAGGGAGTTTGCCTGCCCAGGAAAGGAACGATATAGCGTGATAAAGCCAAACATCTACCGCACCCACAGCTGCAACGACATCCGGGAACAGGACATCGGCAGCGTGGCGCGGGTAGCCGGCTGGGTAGAAAATATTCGGGACCACGGCGGCGTCATCTTTTTGGATGTGCGGGACCAGTACGGCGTGGTGCAGGTGGTCATCCACGACGAAGCCATGCTGGAGCAGGTCAACCGGGAGTGTGTGGTCACCGCCTGCGGGCCGGTGGTGAAGCGGGATGAGGACACCATCAACCCCAAAATCGAAACCGGCACCGTGGAAATCCGGGCCACTGAGCTCACCGTGCTGGGCAAGTGCGAAAATGTGCTGCCCTTTGAGGTGGCCACCTCCACCGAAGTGAAGGAAGAGGTGCGGCTGAAATACCGCTACCTGGACCTGCGCAACAAAAAAGTCCACGACAACATCCTGCTGCGGAGCAAGGTGATTGCTTTTTTGCGTCAGAAGATGACCGAGATGGGCTTTGTGGAGATGCAGACCCCCATCCTCAGTGCTTCCAGCCCGGAAGGCGCCCGGGACTACCTCATCCCCTCCCGGAAGCATCACGGCAAGTTCTACGCCCTGCCCCAGGCCCCTCAGATTTTCAAGCAGCTTTTAATGGTCAGCGGCTTTGACAAATACTTCCAGGTTGCCCCCTGCTTCCGGGACGAAGACGCCCGGGCGGACCGCAGCCCCGGAGAATTTTACCAGCTGGACTTCGAGATGGCCTTTGCCACCCAGGAGGACGTGTTTGCGGTGGCGGAAGAGCTGCTCAGCTCCACCTTCGCCCAGTTCACCACCAAGAAGGTGTCCCCGGCGCCCTTCCCCCGGATTTCCTATGAAGAGTGCATGGTGAAATACGGCACCGACAAGCCGGATTTGCGCAACCCCCTGGAGATCGTGGATGTGTCCGACCTGTTTGTGGACAGCAGCTTCAAGCCCTTCTGCAACAAGTGCGTCCGGGCCATCAAGGTCCCCGGCATGGCGGGCAAGTCCAAGGGCTTCTTTGAAAAGATGGAAAAGTACGCCCTGGAAATCGGCATGAAAGGTTTGGGCTACTTTAAGGTCACCGAGGATTACAAGTATCTGGGCCCCATCGACAAATTCTTAAACGACGACCAGCGCATCGAACTGAAAAACCGGTGTGAACTGGAGCCGGACTGCGTGCTTTACTTCATCGCCGACAGCAAGAAGGAAGCCCCCCGTCTGGCAGGGATGATTCGCCAGGAAGTGGCTAAGCGGATGGAGCTGATTGACGAGGACAGCTTTAAGTTCTGCTTTGTGGTGGACTTCCCCATGTACGAGCAGGACGAGGAAACCGGCAAGATTATCTTTACCCACAATCCCTTCTCCATGCCCCAGGGCGGGCTGGAAGCCCTCACCACCAAGAATCCCTTGGACATTTTGGCTTACCAGTACGACATTGTGGTCAACGGCATTGAACTGTCCAGCGGCGCCGTGCGTAACCACGACCTGGATATTATGGTGAAGGCCTTTGAGATTGCCGGGTACACCGAAGAGGATTTGAAGGAGAAGTTCGGTTCCCTGTACAGCGCCTTCCATTACGGCGCACCTCCTCACGCCGGCATGGCTCCCGGCATCGACCGGATGCTGATGCTGCTGGCGGAGGAAGAAAACATCCGGGAGGTTATCGCCTTCCCCATGAATTCCAACGCACAGGACCTGTTGACCGGAGCGCCCACTCCTGTCACCGAACAGCAGCTTCGGGAGGTTCACATCAAGGTGCGCCCCCACAATTAAACGTCCAATGGTGGACTGTCATGGCTTGCTGTGACAGTCCTTTTTGGTAAGAAAACCAGATAGGAGGTTTTTTCATGGTAACCAGAGAAGAAATTGAAAACATTGCCCTCTTGTCCAAACTGTTTGTGGCGGAGGAAGAGCTGGACGGTCTGACCAAGGAAATGGACCAGATGATCGCTTTTGCCGACACCATCAACCAGGCTACCGACGCCGGGGAGGAATTTGATAACATCAACGGCCTGCAAAACGCCTTCCGGGAAGACGTGGTAGTGCCCAGCTACCCCCAGAGTGAAATTTTGAAAAACCGGGACGGCGGCGTAGACGGATTTTTCTATGTGGCCAAACACAAATAAGGAGGGACTTCAAGTATGCTGGATTATCTTGCGCAGATTCGCTCCTTGCAGTCCATGCTGCGGGAGAAAAAAATCAGTTGTACCGAACTGACCCAGGCTTACCTGGACGCCATCAAGCGGGACAACCCCAAACTCAACGCCTACGTCACCGCCACCCCGGAAGCCGCCCTGGCTGCCGCCAAGCAGGTGGATGAAAAGCTGGCCCGGGGAGAGGAACTGGCAGCCCTGGAAGGCATTCCCATGACCTTAAAGGACAACATCTCCACCAAGGACATCCCTACCACCTGCTGCTCCAAGATTTTGGAGGGGTATGTGCCCATCTACGACGCCACGGTGTGGAAGCTGCTCAAAGAACAGAACGCCGTGCTGCTGGGCAAAACCAACATGGACGAGTTCGCCATGGGCTCTTCCTGTGAGACCAGCTGCTTCGGGGGCGCTGCCAATCCCCACAACCTGGACCATGTAGCCGGAGGTTCTTCCGGCGGGGTGGCCAGCGCTGTGGGCGGCAACCTGGCGGCTTACGGTTTGGGCAGCGACACCGGCGGCAGCATCCGCCAGCCCGCTTCTTTCTGCGGCCTGGTGGGACTGAAGCCCACCTACGGGGCAGTGAGCCGGTTCGGCCTGGTGGCCTACGCTTCCAGCCTGGACCAGATCGGCCCCATCACCACCAACGTGGAAGACACCGCTTTGGTGTACGACCAGATCTGCCGGTACGACCCCATGGACTCTACCAGCAAGGGGGCGGAAGGAAACACCCTTTCCCACCTGAAGGACCCGGTAAAGGGCAAGCGCATCGGCATTGCCAAGGAGTACCTGGAAGGGTTAAAGCCGGAGGTGGAAGCCGCCATCCAGCAGGCCATGAAGACCTATGAGGCCATGGGCTGTGAGCTGGTGGACATCTCCCTGCCTGCCTTGAAGTACGCCCTGCCGGTGTACTATATCCTGGCCTGCGCCGAAGCCAGCTCCAACCTGGGGCGTTACGACGGTATCCGGTACGGTTACCAGGCGGACAGCTATCTCAACACCCACGACATGATCTGCAAGACCCGCAGCGCCGGTTTCGGCAAGGAAGTCCAGCGGCGGATTCTGCTGGGCACCTATGTGCTCAGCTCCGGCTACTACGACGCCTACTACAAGAAAGCCCAGAACCTGCGGGGCAGCATCGTCCGCACCTTCCGGGAAGCCTTCGACCACTGCGACGCCATCCTGGCCCCCACCGTGCCCATGACCAGCTTCCCCAAGGGCTTCACCAGCCAGGACCCCATCGAAACCTACCAGACCGACATCTGCACCGTGCCGGTGAACATCTGCGGCCTGCCCGGGGTGAGCATTCCCTGCGGGTTCGGGGAAAAGGGGCTGCCCATTGGGATGCAGCTGATTGGCAACACCTTCGGGGAAGCCAACATCCTGAACCTGGCCTGGCAGTTTGAACAGGCCACCGGCGGAGAATTTAACAAGAAGGTTGAAGGAGGTCTTGCTCTGTGAGCTGGGAATTAGTTTCGGGTCTGGAAACCCATGTGGAGCTTTCCACCAACACCAAAATTTTCTGCGGCTGCACCACCAAATTCGGGGGCGAGCCCAACACCAACTGCTGTCCCATCTGCATCGGCCTGCCCGGCACCCTGCCCAAGCTAAACCGGCAGGTGGTGCACTACGCCATTATGGCGGGGCTGGCCACCCACTGCACCATCAACAACGTCTCCAAGATGGACCGGAAAAACTACGTCTACCCCGACCTGCCCAAGGCCTACCAGATCAGCCAGTACGACAAGCCCCTGTGCGAGCACGGCTACATTCAGCTGGACAACGGCCGGAAAATCGGCATCACCCGGATTCACATTGAGGAGGATGCCGGCAAGCTGGTCCACGAACACGGGGACACCTTTGTGGACTACAACCGAGGGGGCGTGCCCCTGATCGAGATCGTCTCCGAGCCGGACATCCGCAGCATTGCCGAAGCCCGGGAATATGTGGAAAAGCTCCAGATGATTATGAAGCACATCGGGGTCAGCGACTGCAAGATGCAGGAAGGAAGCCTGCGCTGCGACGTGAACATTTCGGTGCGTCCGGAGGGTAGCAACGAATTCGGCACCCGCACCGAAATCAAGAACATGAACTCCTTCACCAACATGGAAAAAGCCATGGCCTATGAGTACGACCGGCAGATCGATCTGCTGGAAAGCGGCGGCAAGGTGACCCAGGAGACCCTGCGGTGGAACCCGGACGAAGGCATCACCACCCCCATGCGGGGCAAGGAGGACGCCCACGACTACCGGTACTTCCGGGAGCCGGACCTGGTGACCATCTACACCACCGACGAAGAGATTGAAGCCATCCGCCAGGAGCTGCCGGAGCTGCCCGACGCCCGGATTGCCCGGTATGAGAGCGACTTCGGCCTGCCGGAAGCGGACGCCCAGCTGCTGGTGAAGTACCGGAAGATTGCGGAGTACTTTGAAGCCGCCGGGGAAGGGCTGGCCAACAAAAAGACGGTGGCCAACTTCATCCTGGGCCAGATCTTCCGCACCCTGGTCACCGACGAGGAAAAGGAAAACGGCGCGGTAGCCATCCCGCCGGAGTACCTCCACGACCTGGCCAAACTGCTGGAGGACGGCAAAATCAAGATGAACCTGGCCAAGACCACCCTGGACAAAATGCTGGAAACCGGCAAACCCTGCACCGACTTTATCAGCGAGCAGGACATGGGGGACATTGACGAGGACACCCTGCGCACCATCTGCCAGAGCGTAGTGGACAACAACCCCAAGGCGGTAGCCGACTTCAAGGGGGGCAAGGACAAGGCGGTGAAGGCGTTAATCGGCCAGGTGATGAAGCAAACCCGAGGCAAAGCCGACGGCCGGAAAGCGGAAGCCATGATGGTGGACATGATGAACGCCATGGAGTAAAATTTGGTAGACAAATGGGCGGGAGGATGCTACAATAAAGGCAGCATCCCCGGCAAGATACGAGATGCAGAGGGGAGTGGCAACACTTCCCTCTTTTTTGCTGGAAGTTTTCGGTCAAGCCTTTTTCAAAAGGGTTGTGGGGTGCAGGGGGCACGAAACGTCTACGAAACGTCATACGACGTTTCTCGTTTCTAAGTCCCATCTTGACGGCCAAAAGGCCGGCCGTCATTTTGCTTCGCAAAAACCGATGGAACTTACGCCCCGCAAAGGAATCGGAGTCGTTTATCAGAGTCCGTGGCCGACAGGTACGCCTTTGGCGACCTGTCCAAGTCCGCTTTTTGCGGTCGGTCAGAATAACCGCAATTTTGCTTTGCAAAAGCCGAGCGAACTTGCTGCAATCATGTAGCCTGGCTGGTGGAAACCGGAGCTGGAAACCGCCGGCTGCCTTGCCGCAGGCAACAAGCCGGTCAAACCGGAATCCTTTGGCTGGAATTGGTATCCGTCTCCTATGCCAAAACCGGCAGGGGATTTTGTCCATTCCAGATTGACCCGCCCCGGCCTTCGGCCATTGGCGGGCCCATTCCGGTTCCGGCATCCACCAGCCAACACCACTTTAGCCGCCTGCCTAAGACCCTTGAAATGGTTTTAAGGATTCTCTGCGGGGATTTCACCCCCTGCACCCCTGAGAACCTTTTTTGAAAAAAAGCTTCACCAAAAAACTTCAAGTTTCCCCGAAAGGAGCCTTCCCATGAACCCACAAGAAATCCTCTCTCAAATGACCCTCACCGAAAAAGCCGACCTCTGCTCCGGCGCTGATTTCTGGCACATCCCCGGCGTACCCCGCCTGGGCGTCCAGCCTATGCTGGTCTGCGACGGCCCCCACGGCCTGCGCAAGCACATCGACAGCGCCATCCAGGCCGGTTTTTATGAAGCGGTGTCCACCGCCTGTTTTCCCCCCAGCGCCTGCATGGCCAACTCCTTTGACGTGGCCCTGGAAGAAGAGGTGGGAGACGCCCTGGGCAAGGACTGCCAGGCAGAACAGATCGGCATCCTGCTGGGTCCCGGCGCCAACTTAAAGCGCAGCCCCCTCTGCGGCCGAAATTTTGAATACTTCTCCGAGGACCCCTACCTCTCCTCCCGCATGGCGGACGGGTACATCCGTGGCTTACAGCAAAACGGGGTAGGCTGCTGCCTCAAACACTTTGCCGCCAACAATCAGGAATACCGGCGGCTCAACGTCAGCGACGTAGTGGATGAGCGCACCCTCCGGGAACTGTACCTGGCCAGCTTTGAATACCCCATCAAGCACGCCAAGCCCTGGAGCATCATGTGCTCCTACAACCGCATCAACGGCACCTACTCCTCCGACAACCGCTGGCTGCTCACCGACCTGCTGCGCAAGGAGTGGGGGTATGAGGGCATGGTCATGTCCGACTGGTTTGCAGTCAACGACCGGATTGCCGGCATCAAGGCGGGGCTGAACCTGGAAATGCCCGGCACCGACCACGACTCCAACCGTCAGGTAGAGCTGGCGGTGCTGGAAGGCAAGCTCTCCATGGAAGAGCTGGACAGCGTGGTGCTGGACACCTTAAAGATTCTGGCCCGACTGCCTCAGTGGCCGGAAAACGCCACTCTGCCCTGGGAAAAGGACCACGCTCTGGCCCGGAAGGCGGCGGCAGAAAGCGCCGTGCTGCTGAAAAACCAGGACGGGGTGCTGCCCTTATGGGACAACCAGAAGGTGGCCTTTATCGGGGCCTTTGCCAAAACTCCCCGGTTCCAAGGGGGCGGCAGCAGCCACGTCAACGCCCATAACGTCACCAATTCCTGGGACGCCGCCCAAGGCAGATTCTCCTCTCTGACCTACGCTTCCGGCTACGACCTGTCCAAGGATGAAGACGACTCCCTGATTCCCGCTGCGGTGGAAACCGCCAAGCGGGCGGACATTGCGGTGATTTTCGCCGGACTGCCGGAACACTACGAAAGCGAAGGGTACGACCGCACCCACCTCAACCTCCCCCCCTGCCAGAACCGGCTCATCTCCCAGGTAGCGGCAGTCCAGCCCAACACCGTGGTGGTGCTCATGGGGGGCAGCGCCATGGTCCTTCCCTGGCGGGATGAGGTAAAGGCCATCCTCTACCTCTGCCTGGGCGGCGAGGCCGTGGGAGAAGCGGCAGTGGACCTGCTCACCGGGGCGGTCTCCCCCTCCGGACGGCTGGCGGAAACCTTCCCCCTGCGGCTGGAGGACACCCCGTCCTACCTGGATTTCCCCGGCCACGACGATCTGGTTCCCTACCACGAAAACATCTTCATCGGCTACCGGTGGTACCTGGCCCGGAAGATCCCGGTGCAGTACCCCTTCGGCTACGGGCTGTCTTACACCAGCTTCTCCTACGCCAACCTGCGGCTGAGCCAGTCCACCATCACCCAGGGGGACGCCATCATCGCCACGGTAGAGGTCACCAACACCGGTTCGGTGCCAGGGGCGGAAGTGGTGCAGCTCTATGTGGCGGACCACTCCGGCCGGGCTTCCCGTCCCCCCAGAGAGTTAAAGGGCTTTGCCAAAGTATTCTTGCAGCCCGGGGAAACCAAAACCGTGTCCCTGGAGCTGGATTGGCGCAGCTTTGCCTGGTACGATGTGCAGCTCTCCGACTGGTACGCCCAGGGCAGCTTTGAGGTGCAGATCTGCGCCGACTGCGAGCGGGTGCTGCTCTGGGCCCCGGTGGAAGCGGTTTCCAAACTCCAGCGGCCCCTGGTGGTGACCCGAAACAGCACCCTGGACCAGCTGCTGCCCCACCCCGTTGCCGGGCCGGCGGTGCGCAAACTCTTTGCCAAGGCGGGGATCACCGACGAAAAGCTCACCCACCCCGACGGCCACACCCTGCCCTTGGACTACCCCATCCGCAACCTGCGCTACGAAGCCCAGCTCACCATCGGGGAACTGGAAGACTGGATGGAAAAGCTGAACCAATCCATCCGGGAGGCAGAATCATGTTGCGAATGACCGCCCGGCTGATTCCCAAGCGCCCGGGCTGGGAAGCCTACTGCAATGAACTGGACTGCAAGGGGGAAGGCCAAACCAAGGAGGACGCCCTCTTTGAACTGGCCAAAGCCCTGCTGGGCTACGCTGTGGCCTTCAAGAAAGAGCGGGGGCTGGACAGCCTGGAGCTGGAGCGGGATTCGGAATACCCCTTTGTGAAGCTGATTTTAAGCGTAGGGGACCCCTGCGACATTGTAAAACTCATTGTAGCCAATTAAATACAAAAAGGACGGCTTTTGAGAATCCCTTCCCAAGAGCCGTCTTTCTATTTAGGTGAAATTACGAGGGTTCCCCCTTGACCCATTTCAGCGCCGACTTTTCCAGCCGGGACACCTGGGCTTGGCTGATGCCGATCTCCCTGGCCACCTCCGTCTGGGTTTTCCCCAGCTGGAACCGCAGCTGCAAAATCCGCTTTTCCCGAGCAGGCAAAGAGCGAATCTGCTCCTTTAAGGCGATCAAATCCACCCAGCTGTCTCCCTGGTCATCCCCCAGCTGGTCCAGCACATAGATGGTGTCCCCGCCGTCGGAGTACACCGGCTCGTACAAGCTCACCGGCCCCACCATGGATTCCAGCGCCAGCACCACCTCCGTCCGGGGCAGGTCCAGCTCCTGGGCAATCTCCTGGGCAGTGGGCTCCCGATCCAGCTTGGCGGTGAGCTTTTCCTTGGCGTTCATGGCCCGGTAGGCGGTGTCCCGCAGGGAGCGACTCACCCGCACCGGGTTGAAGTCCCGCAGATACCTCCGCAGCTCCCCGATAATCATCGGCACAGCGTAGGTAGAGAACCGCACCCCCTGGCTCAAATCGAAGTTGTCGATGGCCTTCATCAGCCCGATGCACCCCACCTGAAACAGGTCGTTGGGGTTTTCCCCTCGGCGGTCAAACCGTTGGATGACGCTGAGCACCAGTTTCAGGTTGCCGGTAATCAGCTTTTCCCGGGCGGTAGGGTCCCCGGCCTGCATTTGTTTTAACAACTCCACCTTTTCCGATTCCTTCAGCACCTTCAGCTGGGAGGTGTTCACCCCGCACAAATCCACCTTATACATACCAAAACCCGCCTTTCCTAACCTACGGGTTAGTATGGGCGGATTGGATGGAAGTATGCGGTAAATGGGAGGAAATGGAAAAAGTAAAATTAAAAGTTTTTGGTCAGAAACACGCCGAAGGCTTGTTTCGCTTTTCTACAAAAAGCTGGCGGGTGCAGTGGGCACGAAACGTCTACGAAACGTCATACGACGTTTCTCGTTTCTAAGTCCCATCTTGACGGCCAAAAGGCAGGCCGTCATTTTGCTTCGCAAAAACCGATGGAACTTAACCCCTGCGAAGAATCCTTAAAACCATTTCAAGGGTCTTAGGCAGGGCGCCAATGTAGCCCAGCTGGGGGCAGAAGGCCCTGGAATCCGCCGGCTGCTTTGCCGCAGGCAACAAGCCGGTCAAACCGGAATCCTTTCGCTTCGATACCAAACGCAAAGAAATCGCCAACTACCGAAAAAGTGGTTGGCGACTTTTTGTGTTCAGAAAAGATATGGGATGTTTCCGGTTCGACCCTGCTGGCTGCCTACAGCAGCTTCGCCGGGCGGTTTCCGGCTCCGGCTGCCACCAGCCAGGCTACATGATTGCAGCAAGTTCGCTCGGCTTTTGCGAAGCAAAATTGCGGTCATTCTGACCGACCGCAAAGAGCGAACTTAGACAGGTCGCCAAAGGCGTACCTGTCGGCCACGGACCCTTTGAAAAAACTCCGGATTGTTATGAGGGCTTCTCCCCCATGCCCCCGAGAAACTTTTTTGAAAAAAAGTTTCATCAAAAAACTTCAAGTTATTTCTCATTCAACGGACTCAGCACCAATTCCCCCGTCTCCAGCGTAGGCCCCAGCAAAATAATCCGCTGGTTGGCCGACCCCTTAAACTTCAAGGTAATGTCCTTCTGGGCCTGGACAAACTCCCCGTCCACCAGCACATCCATCAATTCCAGCATGGGACGGGTGGCTTCGCAGTGGGCCCGGCTCTCCCCCAGCAGTTCTTCGATGGTGTACCCGGAGTAGCACCAGATGTCCTTTTCGGGGAACCGCTCCCGCACCTTTTGCAGGAAAGGCAGCAACGCCCGCTGGTGCTCCGGCTCCATGGGCTCGCCCCCCAGCAGGGTCAGCCCGGCGATATAAGGGTGATCCAGGGCAGCCAGCAGCTCCTCCTCCACCGCCGGGGTGAAGGGTTTTCCGTAGGAAAAATCCCAGGTTTCCTCGTTGAAGCAGCCGGGACAGTGGTGGGTGCAGCCGGACACAAACAGGCTGACCCGCACCCCGGTGCCGTTGGCCACGTCCACCTTTTTGATCTCGGCGTAGTGCAAGCTCGGTTCCTCCTTACAGGTGCAGCACCCGTTCCTTGATTTCCTGGGTGCGGCCCTGGTTCCAGAACTGAGTGCCGATATAGCCGCAGGTCCGCCGGGCCACGTTCATGGTGTCCTGATCCCGGTTATGGCAGTTGGGGCACTCCCACACCAGCTTGCCGTCCTCGTCGGTGACAATCTGGATTTCTCCGTCGTAGCCGCACTTCTGGCAGTAATCGCTCTTGGTGTTCAGTTCCGCATACATAATGTTTTCGTAAATATGCTGCATCACCGCCAGCACCGCCTCCACGTTGTCCTGGAGGTTGGGCACCTCCACATAGCTGATGGCGCCGCCGGGGCTCAGCTTCTGGAACTGGCTCTCGAAGCTCAGCTTGGTGAAGGCGTCGATGTCCTCGGTGACATGGACGTGGTAGCTGTTGGTGATATAGTTTTTGTCGGTCACCCCGGGAATGATGCCGAACCGCTTTTGCAGGCACTTGGCAAACTTATAGGTGGTGGATTCCAGGGGGGTGCCGTACAGGCTGAAATCAATGTTTTCCTTGGCCTTCCACTGGGCGCAGGCGTCGTTGAGCCGCTGCATCACCGCCAGGGCAAAGGGGGTGGCTTCCGGGTCGGTGTGGGATTTGCCGGTCATATACCGGGTGCATTCGCACAGCCCCGCATAGCCCAGGGAAATGGTGGAGTAGCCGCCGTACAGCAGCTTGTCGATGGTCTCCCCCTTCTTCAAACGGGCCAGGGCGCCGTTCTGCCACAGGATGGGGGCCACGTCCGAGGGAGTGCCTTTCAGCCGGTTGTGCCGGCACATCAGGGCCTTATAGCACAGCTCCAGGCGGCTGTCCAGGATTTTCCAGAACTTATCCATGTCCTTGCCGGAAGAGCAGGCCACGTCCACCAGGTTCAGGGTGACCACACCCTGGTTAAACCGGCCGTAATACTTCGGCTTGCCGTTTTCATCCACATAGGGGGTCAAGAAGCTGCGGCAGCCCATGCAGGTGTAGCAGTGGCCTTCCCCGTTTTTGTCCACCTTCAGCTGCTTCATCACCTTCTCGGAGATGTAGTCCGGCACCATCCGCTTGGCGGTGCACCGGGCAGCCAGCACGGTCAATTCCCAATACTTGCTGTCGGGGTGGATGTTGTCCTCCTCCAGCACATAGATCAGCTTGGGGAAGGCGGGGGTGATAAACACGCCCTTTTCGTTCTTTACCCCCATAATCCGCTGGCGAAGCATTTCCCGAATCACCATGGCCAAATCGTCCCGGAGCTGTCCCTGAGGCACTTCGTCCAGGTACATAAACACCGTGACAAAGGGAGCCTGGCCGTTGGTGGTCATCAGGGTAATCACCTGGTACTGGATGGTCTGGACCCCCTTGGCCACCTCTTCCTGGACCCGCATTTCCGCAATCCGGTCAATCTGAGCCTGGTCGATGGTGATGCCCGCCGCCAAAAACTCCTGGGCCACCTGCTTGCGGAACTTCTGCCGGCTCACGTCCACAAAGGGAGCCAGGTGAGACAGGGTGATGCTCTGGCCGCCGTACTGGTTGCTGGCAATCTGGGCGATGGCCTGGGTGGCGATGTTGCAGGCGGTGTAGAAGCTCTTGGGGGTTTCGATCATGGTTTCGCTGATGACAGTACCGTTTTGCAGCATATCTTCCAGGTTCACCAGACAGCAGTTGTGCATATGCTGGGCGAAGTAGTCGGCGTCGTGGAAGTGGATGACCCCCTCGTCGTGGGCGCGGACCACATCCTCCGGCAGCAGGAATCGGCGGGTGATATCCTTGCTGACCTCCCCGGCCATGTAGTCCCGCTGGACGCTGTTCACCACCGGGTTCTTGTTGGAGTTTTCCTGCTTGGCCTCTTCGTTTTCACATTCGATCAGGCTTAAAATCTGTTCGTCGGTGGAGTTGGCCTTCCGCACCATGGCCCGCTTGTAGCGGTAGGTGATATATTTCCGGGCCACTTCAAAGTGCTTCATGTCCATGATCTGGTTTTCCACCAAATCCTGGATTTCCTCCACGCTCAAGGTGCGCCCCATCTGGCTGCAAATGTTGGTGACGTTGTTGGCCACCTCCACAATCTGGTCCTGGGTCAGCCGGTCGGCAGGCACCACTTCCTTGTTGGCCTTCTGCACCGCCGCAATGATTTTGGTGATGTCGAAGATGACCTCGGTGCCGCTTCGTTTGATGATTTTCATAGGGAACGCCTCGCTATCTGTATTCTAAATATAGTATCTGATTTCGCAAAACCCACTATATATCGTATCGTTGGGGTGCATATCCTATTGTAGCCTCTTGTGGGGCGCAAGTCAAGAGTAGGTTTTGCCTGCCGGGAAATTTCAGCAAAAGTCACAAATATAACTCTACTATTTCGGTGTACTTATCGGAAACCAACCGATCATTTCTGGGCGAAACGGAACCCACCCCTCAAGGGGAAATGTGATTTTTTGCAAATCCTGAATTTGCTTGTTTTCTTAAAATAGAAAAACCGGCCCAAAAAGCAAGAGCCGCCCCGGCAACTGCCGAAACGGTTCCTGCTTCTCACATTCAAAACCAACCGGTTTGGCTCCCCACCCCTTTGGGTGAAAAAGGGAACCACCGGGCAATGTCTTTCTTACACCGGCTGGCTCAGCCACAGCCGGCCGTCCTGGTCAAAGAAGTACCCCACAATCCAGTACCGGTGGGACTGCTCCAGGGTGTCCTGGTAGAAGGTGTAGCTTTCCTCCAGCCCCAGGGCGGTAACCAATTCCCCATCCCGGTACAGCAGCCAACCTTCCGGCCGCACCAAACCGCCGTCGTTGGCCGACAGGGTGGGGGTCACCTTTACCCCGCTTTCCTGGGAGCCCATGGTCACCAGGGTACCGGAGCCCACCAGGGGCGCCGGAGTCTGCACCGCCAGCTCCGTCTCTTGGCTCAGGGCGGTACTCCCTTCCAGGGTGCGCACCGCCACCACGGTGTAGGTGTAGCGGGTGTCCGCCGCCACCTCCAGGTCTTCATAGGCGGTTTCCTGAATTTCTGCCACCAGTTCCCCGTCCCGGTACACCTGGTAGGAAGTGGCGGACCCGTCGCCGTTCCAGCTCAGGGTCACCCGGTCAAACCGGGTCTGGGCGGACAGGCCGGACACCGGCTGGGGGGTCAGCACCTGCCGGGCCGCCGTCACCGGCTGGGAGAAGGGACTGAAAACCCCTTCCTCCTGCCCCAGGGCACGGACGGTGTAAGTATAGGCTTGCCCCAGGACCCCCTGGGCGTCCTGCCAGCAGATCTGCTGGGTCTGGCCCAGCAGTTCCCCATCCCGGTACACCTGGTAGGTTTCCGCCTGCTCCACCGGCTCCCAGGACAGTTCCAAATAGGACTCCTGATTTTGGGCGGTGACCGCCGGGGCGGCAAGGGTTCCGGCTTCCCCACCGGAAAGGGTGACTTCTGCCGAAGCGGCGGTACCGTCGGTTTCCCCTTGGGCGGTAAAGTAATAGGGAATGACCTCCACCTGATAGGCGGCTCCCGGAGTCAGGCCGGTGAGCAGCAGGGAGGTTTCCGTTAAGGTCTGCACCTCTTCCCCGTTGAGGGTCACCCGATACCCCAGAGCATAGGGAAGTTCCTCCCAGTACAGGGCGATGTAATCTTCCCCGGGCTGGACAGTGAGGCTCAGCGGCTGCTCCAAAGTGCCCTCCGGCAGAAAAGCGGTATAGATGGGATCGCTGAGAGAGCTTAACCGCACCGTGCCGTCGGCGGCGGTATAGTGAGCCAGCACCTGATAGGTGTCGGTCTGGTCCTGGGTAAAGTAGATAGTGTAGCTGGAATCAGTGGTCCAGTCAAAGTACGCTCCGTTGCGCCAGATCTGATACCCGGCGGCGGTGGGGGCTTCTTCCCAGCTGAGCTGGGCGAAAAGGGCTTCCCCGGAATGGCTCACCGTCACCTGAGGCGGTTCCGGTTCTCCCTCTCCCAGCAGTCCCCCTCCCTGGAGGTCGTAATACAGGGTGGTGCCGTCGGCACAGTGGAAGTAGGCTCGGACGGTGTACACCCCGAAATGGTTGTTCGTGGTCAGGGCATATTCCCGGGCCGAGCCGTCCAGCCGGGCAATGCGTACCGTGTCGCAGTACACCCCGTAGCTGTCCGCCCCATTGACCCGATCCCAAACCAGACGGTCATTGGTCTGGTAGGAGGCCGCCTGGGCCTGGTAAATCTTGGTCTGGGCGGTGAGGGTCACCCGGTTGGACTGTATGGTACTGCCGTCCTGGGCGGTGATGCGGATGTAGTAGGCATAGTCTCCGGCGGACCAGCCCAGGGTGTTGTCCAGATAGCTGGTGCTTTCCCCGTCCAGGCTGGCCAGAATCACATCCTCGCCCTGGGGGGAAACGCGGTGGACCTCAATGGACTGGGCCTGCTGCTGCCGGTTCCAGTTGAGGATGCCGGCGCCGTCCACGGCCACCCCGCTGACGGACAGCAGATCCCCGCCGCCCAGCATCTGGCCCAGAGGAGAATCCATATAGATCAGGTTTAAGTCCACCCGTCCGCTGGAGGTGTTGGCCCCGGGGACATTGCCGTCGGAGGTGTACTGCCAAATATCCGGCGCCACCCCGGGCTGTCCCGGCAGGCTCTGTTTCTGGGTAAAGTCCGGCTGAGTGGGCCAGTAGGCTTCCCAGATCAAGATCCCTTCTTCCTGAAGGTCAGTCAGGTTCATGGAGGTTTGGATCATGCTGCGGTAGGAGTAGAGCATAGGAAGATACCCTGCGTCCCGCACCTTTTCGCAGAAGGTCAAAATCATGTTGGTGACGGTGTTGGCGTCCAGGTTGTTGATGATCTGGCTTTCCTCCACGTCGTAGGCGATGGGCAGCACCAGGTCTCCCCGGTACTCCCCTACATAATCGTCCAAAATCCGCAGCAGGTAGTCCGCTTCCAGAGAGGCGGTTTCCACGCTGGTGGCGTAGCTGTAAAAGTACAGCCCGAAGGGGACGCCGTTTTCCACCGCCCCCTCCACATTGGCCCGCAGCTGGCTGTCCACCTGGTTGGGGTAGTTTTCATGGCCATACCCCGCCCGGATCATGGCAAAGTCCACCCCGGCCCGGGCGATAGCGGCCCAATCGCAGGTGCCGTTGTGCCGGGACACGTCGATGCCCCAGTAGTACCCGCTGGTAATGGTGCAGGCGGCCCGGCTGCCCGAAGCGTCGGAAGCGGTAATCACCGCTTCTCCCATCTGGTGGGTGGTCACCACCCCTTCCTGGGTCACCGAAGCCACACTGGGGTTGGAGCTGCTCCAGCTCACACTGCCGACGGCGCCTTGGATTTCCAACAGCCGGGAGTCCCCGATCTGCATGGACTGATGGCTGGTTTCCATAGTCACGGCGGCTTTCACCGACCGGACGCTGCACCAACTGCCCAGCAGCGAAGCCACCAGCAACAGGCAGACCAGCAGCGCCCCCATGCGCAAATGCCCTTTGGCTTGTTTCATCTACATCCCCATCTCATCTTGTTCTTTCTCGGTATCCTAATTTGGTTTTTACACAGTCCGGCAATCTCCGGCAAAATTACTTATAGATTTCATCGGCCAGCTCGGCATATTTGCTGTCCATGGACTCCTGCACCGGGGCGGCCTTTTTGTACAGCCCCACAATGGCGGTGCTCTTGGCCACCGGCAGCAGGGTTCCCGCACCGGCCACGCAGCCGCCGGGGCAGGCCATGCCTTCCAGCAGGTAGCCATTGCGCTTGCCGGCCTTGGCCAGCATCAGCATCTTCCGGCATTCCTTCAAGCCCTGGGCGGAATCCACCAGCACTTCCCGGTCGGGGTCCATCCGCTTGATGGCGTTGACCACGGCGCTGGCCACCCCGCCGCCTACGGCAAAGCCCCGGCCGTCCCCGGAGCCTTCGTTGAACCGCTGGGACACGTCCTCTTCCTTCACCGTCTCCAGGTTGATGCCCTTGGCTTCCAGCATCCCCCGCAGCTCTTCAAAGGTAAGCACAAAGTCCACGTCGCTGCGCACGCTCCGGCGGGAGGCTTCCAGCTTTTTGGCGGAGCAGGGCCCGATGAACACCACTCTGGCGTTGGGGTGTTCCTTCTTAATCAGCCGTGCGGTAAGCACCATGGGGGTGAGGGTCATGGAAATGTAGCCGACCTTGTCGGGCAGGGTCTTTTTGGCCATGACGCTCCAGGCCGGGCAGCAGGAAGTGCCCATCCATTCCTGTTCCGCCGGGACTTTTTCCATAAAGTCCTTGGCTTCTTCGATGGTGCACAGGTCTGCGCCCACCGCCACTTCATAAATGCCGGCAAAGCCCATTTCCTTCATGGCTTCTTTGATCTGTTCCGCATGGACCCGGGGGCCGAACTGTCCCACAAAGGCGGGAGCCACGGCGGCAATCATTTCGTCTCCCCGCTTGATGGCCTGAATCAGCTGGAAGATCTGGCTCTTATCCGCAATGGCGCCGAAGGGGCAGTTGACGATGCACTGTCCGCAGGAAACGCACTTGTCGTAGTCGATACTGCAGCGGCCCAGCTCGTCGCTGGAAATGGCCCCCATGCCGCAGGCGGCTTCGCAGGGACGCTCCTGCTTGATGATGGCGTGGTAGGGGCAGACCTCCACGCACTTGCCGCATTTCACGCACTTGTCCGGGTCGATGTGGCTGCGGCCATGGTGCTGGTAGATGGCCTTTTTAGGACATACTTCCATGCAGGGCCGAGCCAGGCATCCCTGGCAGCCGTCGGTGACCAGCACCTTGGTCCGGGGGCAGGAGTGGCAGGCGATGGAGATGATGTTCACCAGCGGGGGGTCGTAGAACTTTTCCGCCTTGGCGGCTTCTTCAATGCCCTGGGCCAGAGGGGCGTGCTGGGTGATGGGGCGCACCGGCAGTCCCATGGCCAGCCGCAGCCGTTCCCCGATGATGGCCCGTTCCAAAAAGATGCTTTCCCGGTAGGTGGCCACCTCGCCGGGGACGATTTTATAGGGCAGTTCCTCGATCCGGGACAGGTCCCCGCCTTCGTAGGCCAGGCGGGCGATTTCGGTGAACACCTGGCGGCGCAGCTTGGTGACCGATGTGTAGATTCCTCTCATATCCATAATTCTTGACTTCCTTTCCTTTCTGATTTCCTGGGCGGATGAACAAGGCTGTTGTTTAAAAAACAGCAGAATTAACTACAATAAAGTATAACAAAAACAGCGGTGTGTTTCAAGGGCTTTTGGGCAAATCCCATGGAAAATCTTCCCGGTTTCCCCCCATTTCCCGGCGGAGGAAATCAGCCTTCGTCCCAGCCATGAACATGGGGGAAACTTGTCCTTTTTACGCCGCCCTCAATCCTGGATGCTGGGAGAAAATCCCCCTTATTCTTGCATGATTTGGACGTTTGGGGGCAGACTGCCGAAAACAGGGTCTCCTTCTCCGACTCCTTTTGGAGAAAACACCGCAAAATCAGGGAAAAAAGGGGGGAATTTCTGGTGGCTCTTTCCTTTTTTCCCTGAAAAAGATTGCAACCCATGAAAAATTATGGTAAAATGACAATGTTCCAAAAGGGATAATTTTTCTTCACTGAAATGAAACGGAGGAACGAGCATGAAAGGAATCATTTTGGCAGGCGGCTCCGGCACCCGGTTGTACCCCCTGACCATGATTACCAGCAAGCAGCTGCTTCCCATCTACGACAAACCCATGATCTACTACCCCCTGTCCACTTTGATGCTGGCGGGGATTCAGGACATCCTGATTATCTCCACCCCGGTGGACCTGCCCAACTTCCAGAAACTGCTGGGAGACGGCAGCCAGTACGGCGTGCGCTTAAGCTACAAGGAACAGCCCTCCCCCGACGGACTGGCCCAGGCTTTCCTTCTGGGCGAAGAGTTCATCGGTTCCGATGACGTGGCCATGGTGCTGGGAGACAACATCTTCTACGGCCAGCACTTCGGCGAAGCCCTGCAAAAGGCGGCTTCCAACAAAGGCCGTGCCACCGTGTTCGGCTACCGGGTGGACGACCCGGAACGGTTCGGCATTGTGGAATTTGATGAAAACGGCAAGGTGCTTTCGGTGGAGGAAAAGCCGGAACACCCCAAATCCAACTACTGCATCACCGGGCTGTACTTCTATGACAACCGGGTGGTGGAATACGCCAAGAGCTTGAAGCCCTCTCCCCGGGGCGAGCTGGAAATCACCGACCTGAACCGCATTTACCTGGAACAGGGAGATTTGGACGTCCAGCTGCTGGGCAAGGGCTACGCCTGGCTGGACACCGGCACCATGGACAGCCTGCTGGAAGCAGGGGAATTTGTCCACATGGTCCAGACCCGTCAAAACGTGATGATTTCCGCTCCGGAAGAAATCGCCTTCCAGAAGGGCTGGATCACCCGAGAAACCCTGCTGAAAACCGCCGGCAAGTACGGCAAGAGCGCCTACGGCATGCACCTGAAAAAGGTGGCGGAAGGCAAAATCTGAGGGAAGGACAACATCCCGGCATTCTTAGGAAAGGAAGGAATCCATATTATGGAAGAAAACGTCATTGTCTGCGGTGACCTTCAGGTCACCAAAACCGAATTTCCCGGTTTGTGCATTGTAGAGCCCAAGTTTTACGGGGACAACCGGGGCTGGTTTACCGAAACCTACTCCGCCCAGAAACTGGCCATGGCGGGCATCCACACCGTGTTCGTCCAGGACAACCAGAGCTTTTCCGCCCAGAAGGGCACCCTGCGGGGGCTGCACTTCCAAACCAACCCCAAGTGTCAGACCAAGCTGATTCGCTGCACCCGGGGCGCCATTGTGGACGTGGTGGTGGACCTGCGCAAGGGAAGCCCCACTTATCTCAAGCACTACTCCGTGGAGCTGACGGCGGAAAACCACAAGCAGTTTTACATCCCCAAAGGCTTTGCCCACGGCTTTGTCACCCTCACCGACGACGTGGAGGTGCAGTACAAGGTGGACGAGTTCTACTCCAAGGAAAACGACCGCTCGGTGCGCTTTGACGACCCCGCCTTCGGCATTGACTGGGCCAGCCTGGTGGAAAACCCCATCCTGAGCCAGAAAGACCTCAGCGCCCCCCTCTACGCAGACAGCGACGCCGACTTTACCTTTGAAGGATAAGATCGGGAATCGAGAAAGGAAGAAATCATCATGAAGATTTGTGTGACCGGTGCGGCCGGATTTATCGGCGGCAACTTTGTGTACTACATGCTGGAAAACCACCCGGATTACGACATTGTGGGCCTGGACCTTTTGACCTACGCCGGCAATCTGGAAACCCTGGAAGAGGCCATGAAAAACCCCCACTTCAAATTCACCAAGGGGGACATCGCCGACCGGGAGTACGTCTACGACCTGTTTGAGAAGGAAAAGTTCGACATCGTGGTGAACTTTGCTGCGGAAAGCCATGTGGACCGCTCCATCGTCAACCCGGAAATTTTCCTGAAGACCAACATTTTGGGCACTTCCGTGCTGATGGACGCCTGCCGCAAGTACGGCATTCAGCGCTACCACCAGGTTTCCACCGATGAAGTTTACGGCGACCTGCCTCTGGACCGCCCCGATTTGTTCTTCACCGAAGAGACCCCCATCCACACCTCTTCCCCCTACTCCTCCTCTAAGGCGGGGGCGGACCTGCTGGTGCTGGCCTACCACCGCACCTACGGCCTGCCGGTGACCATCACCCGCTGCTCCAACAACTACGGCCCCTACCACTTCCCGGAAAAGCTGATCCCCCTGATCATCTCCCGGGCGCTGGCAGACGAGTCCCTGCCGGTGTACGGCACCGGGGAAAACGTCCGGGACTGGCTGTATGTAAAGGACCACTGCGCCGCCATCGACAAAGTGATCCACAACGGCCGGGAAGGGGAAGTGTACAACGTGGGCGGCCACAATGAACGCACCAACCTCCAGGTGGTCAAGACCATCCTCAAGGAGCTGGGCAAGCCGGAAAGCCTGATTACCTTCGTCACCGACCGGAAGGGCCACGACCGCCGCTACGCCATCGACCCCACCAAGATCGAGACCGAGCTGGGCTGGAGCCCCACCACCACCTTCGACGTGGGCATCAAGCAGACCATCGACTGGTACCTGACCCACAAACAGTGGTGGCAGAACATCATCAACGGGGATTATCAGAACTATTACGAGAAGATGTACGGCAACAGATAAGTCAGCGAAGCTGACTTATCCCACCCAAACCTTGACGGCCAAAAAGGCCGGCCGTCATTCGGCTTCGCCGAAATCGGTTTGGGTGCCGGATTGTTTCTCCTTTGCGTAAGTCCGCTCTTTGCGGCCATAGATTCTGGCCGCAATTTTGCCTAACGGCAAAAGCCAGGCGAACTCGCCCCCCGTTCCGGTTTGGGTACCGGAGAACATCGCCGTTTTACAAAAACAAGACGAACACCGTTTCGGTTTCGCAGCAAGTTAGGGGGACCGGTTGGTCCCCCTTTTTGTTATGGACACCAGCAGCTTTTTGTAGAAAAGCGAAACAAGCCTTCGGCGTGTTTCTGACCAAAAACTTTTAAGTTTAGGAGGATAATTTCCCATGAAAGTATTAGTCACCGGCGTGAAAGGACAGCTGGGCGGCGACGTGGTCGCCTGTTTGGAAGCACAAAACGTCCCCTGTTGGGGAGTAGACATCGACGACTTCGACCTCACCGATGAAAAAGCGGTGCGACAGGCAGTGCTGGGCTATGCCCCGGACGTCATCGTCCACTGCGCCGCCTACACCGCCGTGGATAAGGCGGAGGACGAAGGCAGAGAGGTTTGCCGGAAGGTAAACGTGGAGGGCACCCGGAACATGGCCCAGTGCGCCAAAGAGCTGGACGCCAAGTTTATGTACTTCTCCACCGACTACGTCTTCCCCGGCACCGGCACCACCCCCTATGTGGAGGAGGACGCCACCGGCCCCAGCAACTTCTACGGCCTTACCAAGCTGGAAGGAGAACAGGCAGTGAAGGAGCTGCTCACCAAGTACTTCACCCTGCGAATCAGCTGGGTGTTTGCCGACCACGGCCACAACTTTATCCGCACCATGCTGCGGCTGAGTGAAACCCACGACACCTTAACGGTGGTCAACGACCAGATTGGTTCCCCCACCTACTGCCCCGACGTGGCCAAGCTGGTGTGCGAGATGATCCGCACCGAGCAGTACGGCACCTACCACGTCACCAACGAAGGTCTGTGCAGCTGGTACGACTTTGCGGTGGAGATCTTCCGCCAGGCCGGGAAAAAGGTCACCGTCAAGCCGGTGACCAGCGAGGAGTACGGCGCTTCCAAGGCGGTGCGCCCCAAAAACTCCCGGATGAGCAAGGACAAGCTGGAACAGGCCGGATTCCACCGCCTGCCTGCCTGGCAGGACGCCCTGACCCGGTTCTTGAAAAACGTAGGGGAATATCACCCGGTAGAGCAGTAAAAAAGCCAAAACATAAAAGTTTTTGGTCAGAAACACGCCGAAGGCTTGTTTCGCTTTTCTACAAAAAGCTGCTGGGGTTGCAAGGGGTGAAACCCCTGCATAGGGTTTATTTGTTTTAAAATCTTTTGTTTTGAAAATTTATTTTTAAAAAAAGGTTGTGGAAATAACAAGATTGAATCCGCCTGCCCAATGGCGTAAAGCCAAGGGCAGGTCAATCCGGAAACATGCCGAAGGCTTGTTTCGAACATACCGAATCCTTTTTCCACAACCTCCGCCGCCCGGAATCTCCGGGCGGCATTTTTTTGCCGTAAAAAGCCCGTCTCCGGCAAAACCGGAAACGGGCTGATTCTGTTTACTGTTTTTCCGCAGCGGAAAGGATTGGCCTTCGTCGGGTATCTTACATTCCGTTGTATTCCAGCACCAGGTACACGCCGTTATCTTCCAAGGTCAAAACGTCGGTGCTGCCGTCGTATTCCATGGATTCGGTGACACCATCCAGGGTCACTTCCGCCCAGTTGCCGGACATCACAAAGCTGCCCTCCTGAGAAGCTCCTCCGTTCAACACCACATCCACAGTGCCGTCGGAATGGAAGTAGAAACTGGTGTCCAGGCCCTGTTCAATGGCGGTCTGGGCTTCGGTACTGCTGAGGTCCATTCCGTTTTGTTCCACCAACTGTTCCAGGTACTCCCGGTAGGTAAGGCTTCCCCCGGTACTGGTGTACACTTCACTGGGCACATATTCCCCCAAAGGAGAAGTGTAGCTGTAACCACCGGAGCTGCCGGAACCGCCGGTGCTGCCGGAAAGATACGCTTCTCCATCGCTGTCCGCTACAAACAAAGAGGAGAACTCCCCGCTGTCGAGATAGCTGAATTCGTAGGTGATGCCGTTGAGGGTTTCCACACAGTCTTCCCCGCCGCTGTCTTGGTCCCATTGACGGATCTGCTCCCGGGCGGTGTTTGCATCGCTGCACTGGTCGTCTGCCAGCAGCATAGCGGCGGCGCAGGAATCCACCACCAGATCGCTCATTTCGTTGGTGATTTCCCAGGAGTCGATCATCACGGTGTCGAAACTTTCACTGCCCATGACCTGGTAGTCATCTCCGTAGAAGCAGAGCCGCACATCGGTTTCCACTCCGTTTTCCAGGACTACATAGTCCATGGCATAGGTGCTGGATTCGCTGTCGTACTGCTCCACGGTGATGGTGCTTCCGGTAAAGGAGGAGAGGGCGGATTCATACTGCTGGATGTATTCGTCGCAGGTGGTAGTGTAGGTGTCGCTGCTGCTCATCACGCTGCCGGGACGAAGACCGCCTGTACTTCCACCACCGCCGGTAGCGCCGCTGCCTCCCAGCACAAAGAACCACAGCACCAGGGCAATGATGGCCAGCAGCACCACGCCGCCGCCCACAGACAGTCCCACAATCAGGCCGGTGTGCTTTTTCTTCGGCGGGGGCTGGGGAACAAACTGAGGCTGGGTAGCGCCCTGGTTCATGGCGGGGTTCATGCCGTTTACCGGAGTGGGGATGTAGCCGCCGGGATAGCCGGGCTGGGCGGGATTAGCCCCTACCGGGCCGGACTGGGGAATGTACCCTGCCCCCTGTCCCGGATAAGGCTGCTGAGCCGGTTGAACGGGCTGGTAAGGAGGAGTGTTTGACTGGGCCGGAGGCACATTGGCCTGAGCGGGCTGGTAAGCCTGAGCCGGCTGTTGCGGCTGAGCCGGGGGCACATTGGGCTGCACCGGCTGATAAGTCTGGGCCGGTTCTTCCTGGCTCAGCACCTGGGTGGGCTGGTCATAGACCGGCGAAGCAGTTTCTTCCTGGCTCAACACCTGGGTAGGCTGGTCCGCCGCCGGGGCCGCAGGGGGCTGATAATGGGTGCCGCAGTTGGGGCAGAATTTTTCTTCCGGTTTTAACACATTGCCGCAAACCGGACACTTTTTTTCCATAGATTCCATTGGTAACTCCTTTTCCATAAGTACGGGTTGCTCCGTTCCGGAGCGGGGTCGATGGGGAACGATTGGTTTCTCTTTCCGGTTAGACGAATTCCAAAGCAGCTCCGTCAATAACCGGAGTCGGTGCGGTCCATAAACCGCAAGGAGTGGGGCCATCCTTGGGAATTAAAATTAGCCTCTACCACAATATCGTCCTGGGTGAGCTGGCTGAGCAAAGCACCTGAACCGCTGTAGTAGAAGGGATACTCCTGCCAAGACTCCACCCAATCCACCATGAATTGCAGCGCCGTCAGATGGCTGTCCATAGTGGAGTCCACCAGATAGAGGGCCGACGCACAGGTATAGCAACCCACAGAATTGACTGCCATCTCATCTGCGGAAACCACCTCCACCGTATGGAAGGGCTCGATTCCCCCTACCTGCCAATCCCCTTGGTAAAAGAGGAGCAGAAGCTGGGTCTCTTCCCCGTCCAGGTACAGCCGGTAGCAGCGGCTGGCATCCTCCTGGAAAGCGACTTCCTGGGTGTAAAACCGGGAGAGCACCTCTTCCAAAGCGTCCACATATTCCTCACAGGTCAAACGGTAGGTCCCTCCCGAGACCGCACAGCCTGCCTGTACTTCCAGTTCCTCCTGCTGGTTGTCATCAGGCGGGGTGCTTTCCTCCCAGGACGGGAGGGAGGGGAGTTCCGGCTGGGCCAGAGGAAGGGCGCTTCCCATCAAAAAGGCCGCCCACAGGGCAATCCGCAGGGCCAGCAGCAGTATGCCCACCCCCAGGGACAACCCTAGAATCAGGCCGGTGCCGCTTTTTTTCCACGGGGATTTTTTCGGTGCAGAAAGTTCCGGGGAACGGCTGGGTTTCATGCTCGGTTTCCTCCATTCCCTACAATGGGGTCAGTTTTGCGGAAACTGCACTTCGGTGATGGCCTGTTCCACCTTTTTGACCGTCCTGCGGATATAAACGTAGGACACCCCGTTGAGCACCGCCACCACCATCAAGAAGATGCCGGTAAAGATGGTGAGCACCGACTGTTCCACCGGCATAAACATCAGCACCACTCCCAGCAGGAAGGCAGCCAGGGCAAAGATTAAACTCAGCCACCAGCCGGTGCTGCTCTGTTTGGCTTCCAAAGCGGTTTTCAGCTTAATGATGCCGTCCACAATCAGCACAATGCCGAACAGCCAGTTGATGACCCCGCTGAGCAGTCCCGGCATGGCCAAAATCACCCCGCCGCCGATGCCGATCAGCACCCCCAGGCAGAGGGCGAACCGGTCGGCCAAGGTGGTTTGGGCCCGGTTGACCAGAAAGGACACCACCTGCACCACCCCGCCCAGCAGCAGGGCCGCACCCAAAATATAACAGATGATCAGGGTAAGCTGCTGATTGAAAATCAAAAACAGCAGTCCCAGTACAAAGTAAAGGACGGTGTACGCCCAGAATTCCACCTGGGCAGAGCGCTTGGCGCCCTGTTTTTTGGTTTTTTCCGCCATAGCAACCTCCTCTTTCACCATAAAAAAGGAGCAGGCAAGATGATGTCCTCCTGCCTGCTCCGATTCTTTAGCGGGAGCGCTTCATAAAACGATCTGGTTGTGCGTTTCTTATTCTTCGCCCTCGTCCTCGTCATTGTCGTCGCTGCTGCGGACGATCTTCTGATCGGTTTCCGGCAGCAGAGCCCGCATAGAGAGGCTGACCCGCTTGTTTTCGGGGTTGATGTCGATGATCTTCACATCCACCTCTTCGCCCAGAGTCAGGATGTCGGAGATCTTTTCCACTCTCTGGTTGGCGATCTGGGAAATGTGGATCAAGCCGTCGATGCCGGGGATGATGGTGGCAAAAGCCCCGTAGTTGGTAAAGGAAACAATCTTCACCTTCACCACATCGCCGATCTGGTACTTGCTCATAAAGATGTTCCAGGGGTTGTCTTCGCTCTTCTTGTAGCCCAGGGAGATGCGGCGGCGTTCGGGATCCAGATCCTTGACGTACACTTCCACCACGTCGCCTACGTTGACCACTTCGGAGGGGTGCTTCAGCTTGCCCCAGCTCAGCTCGGTGATGTGGATCATGCCGTCCACGCCGCCCAGGTCTACGAATGCGCCGTAGCTGGTCAGGCTCTTCACTTCGCCGGTGTACTTCTTGCCCACTTCCACGTTGTTCCAGAACTCTTCTTCCTTAGCCTTTCTCTCTTCGTTGAGCACGGCACGGATGGAGCCCAGAGCACGGCCACGGCGTTCGTTGATCTCCAGAATCTTAAAGCGGACTTCCTTCTTGAGCATGGTGTTCAAGTCTTCCACCCGGTGATCGGACACCTGGGAAGCGGGAATGAACACCTTTGTATTATGGGACAGCACCAGTACGCCGCCCTTAACCACGTTGGTGATCACGCCTTCCAGTACGGCGCCTTCCTCAAAGGCTTTCTTGATTTCTTCGTAACCGGCCTGTGCATCGCAACGCTTCTTGGAACAAGCTACCGTTCCCTCCTGATCGTTGACCTTCAAAACGATCAGATTGATCTCGTCGCCTTTGCTGACCACCTGATCCAAGCTCTGGTCAGAGTTGTCGGTCATTTCGTCTTTGGCCACAAAGCCGGTCTGTTTTGCGCCCAGATCCACCACAACTTCATTGGGACGGATGTCAATGACCACACCCTTGACCCGTTTGCCCGTGTACAGCTTGGCATCGTCGCTCAGGTTTTGCTCCAGCATTTCCGCAAAGTTTTCGTTGCTAGTGATTTCACTCATGGTTTGTAGAACCTCCTTGATTATGTGCGCCGGGGTGGACGCCCCAGCAGTGACGCCGATGCGTTCGGCGCCGGACAGATCGACCGTACCCAGTTCCCCAGCGGTTTCCACCAAAACGGTGGGGCAATACCGGCTGCACACCTCGTAGAGCTTGTGGGTATTGGAACTGTGCCGCCCCCCGATGACGATCATTCTGTCACTTTCCTGCGCCAGCCGGATGGCCTCCTTCTGGCGCTGGTTTGTCGCATTACATATTGTATCAAAAAACTCAAGTTTTGTACATAGTTTTTTTGCCGAATTTATGAAATTTTCCCAAATTTCAGTATTGAAGGTGGTTTGGGCCACCAATATTGCATTTTTGACACTGCCCGCCCCGGTTTCCTTTAGAATCTTTTCCAATTCCTGGAGGGATTGGGCCACATAACATTCCCCTTGGCAGTGCCCCACAATGCCCTGGACTTCGGGATGGTCCGGGTTCCCTGCAATGAGCACGGTTTTGCCCTCTTGGGATGCGGTGCGGACGATTCGGTGAATTTTTGCCACGAAGGGGCAGGTGGCGTCCACCACCTCCGCTCCGGTCTGCCGGAGAACTTCTTCGGTGGCGGCGTCCACTCCGTGGGAGCGGATCACCACTTTGTCCCCCGCCTTGGCCTGCTCCGGGGAGTCCAGGATTTCCACCCCTTGTTGAGCCAGATCCTCCACCACCTGGGGGTTGTGGATAATGGGGCCCAGGGTCTTGATGCAGCCGCCGGTGGGAATCAGGTCGTACACCAAATTCACCGCCCGGTTCACCCCAAAGCAGAAGCCAGCGCTTTTGGCCAAACGGATGGTCATTTCCCCATCACCGCCAAGTTTTCATCCTGGAGCCGCTGCACCACAGCCTGGAGCTTGGCGGCCGCCTGGCGCATGGATTCGGTGTCCTTCTTTTTCCCTTCCAGGATTTCCTGGTTGGGAATCACCTCCCCGTAGCGGATGAGGATGCGGCTGCGAAACTTCCCCCCGTTTTGGTAGGTGATGCACACCGGCACCACGTCCTCCCCGGTGACCGAAGCGATGTAAATCACCCCGCCCTTGAACTTTAACAGCTTGCCGTCGTGGCTGCGGGTGCCTTCGGGGAACAGGGCCAGCACCTTGCCGTCCTTCACCACCTTTTTGGCGGTGCGGATGGCGGTCATGTCCGGCTTTTTCAGGTTCACCGGAAAGGCTCCCAGCCCCCGGATCACCGGCGCCAGCACCGGTTTGTGGAACAATTTTTCATTGGCCATAAAAGTCAGGGTGGTGTCCAGCTTCAGGCCCATCATCACCGGGTCCCAGTAGGACTGGTGGTTGCCCACCAGGATATAGCCCCGGTCCTTGGGCAGATTTTCCATGCCGTAATACTCCAGCTTAAACCACAGCTTGCACACCACATTGCAGACCACTTTGGCGAAGCGGTAAAACCGTAAACTCATAAAGGCAGCTCCTCTCTCAAATTCCCAGATGCCGGCGGATCATGGCCTCCATCAACTCCAGGGATTCCTCCAGAGTGTTGCCGGAGGTGTCCACCAGCTTTGCGTCCTCGGCCCGGCGCAGGGGGGAGATTTCCCGGTGGGAATCGTCGTAGTCCCGCTGCTTGATGTCGTTTAACAATTTATCATAATCCACCGATACCCCTTTGGAGAGGTACTCGTCAAACCGCCGCCGGGCCCGGTCCTCGGGGGTGGCGGTGAGGTAGATCTTCAGATCGGCGTGGGGCAGCACGGTGGTGCCAATGTCCCGGCCGTCCATAATCACATTGTGCTCCTGAGCCAGCTTCCGCTGCAACCACAGCAGGTACTCCCGCACTGCCTTGTGGGCGGAAACCTGGGAAGCGTAACGGCTCATTTCCGGGCTGCGGATCTGGCCGGACACGTCCTGCCCGTTGAGCAGGGTCTGCTGCACCCCGTCCTTATCAAAGCTCAAATCCACGGCAATGTCCGGCAGCATGGCGGCTACCTGCGGTTCGTCGGCGGGGTCAATCCCCCGCAGCTTGGCGGCATATCCCACCGTGCGGTACAAAGCCCCGGTATCCACATAGAGGTACCCCAGCTTTTTGGCGGTGAGACGGGCGATGGTGCTCTTTCCGGCCCCAGCGGGACCGTCGATGGCGATAGCAATCACCTGTGATTCTCCTCTCTCCCGTTTGTATGGCAAAAATCAACAATCGTTCACTGTATCATTATAACACTGCAGAGGGTGAGACGCAAGGAAAATCATGGTTTTTTCGGGGTAAAAGAGAGGTAAAGAGAAACTGTCCCGGCAGAGCAAAGCCATCTCCCCTGCCTAATCCTCTTCCGGCCGGAGAAGGTCCGCCCAGTTCCGCCTGCCGTAGAGAAAGCGTTGAATCACCACGGTGTTGGTTTCCCGCCGCACCGTATAAAACAGCAGGTAGTGTTTGATGGGGAAAAAGCGAATCCCCTCCCGCCTTAATGCCTCGTCCCGGACCAGGGGAAAGCGTTCCGGCATCCCAGACAGAGACCCCACCTCTTGTTCCACCGCATCCAGCAGGTCCCGGGCGGCCTGGGGGTTTTTCAGCTCCTGGGTGAGATAGGATAGGGCGGACTGCAAATCCTGCCGGGCGGGCTGGGTGACCACAATCTGGTAGTTTACTCCTTCCACTCTTGTTTCAGCTCCTTCATCACCTGGTCAAAGGGCAGGGTTTTGCCCTCTTCCTCCGCCCGGAGCCCTTCTTGGAGCAGGTGGTACAGCTCCAGTCTGCCGCAGAGCCGTTCGTAAGTTTCGATGCTCATCACCGCCAGGTCCCCTTTGCCGTTTTTGGTGATAAACACCGGCTCGGAATACTTATGGCAAAATTCGGAAATTTCGTTGTAGCTGTTGCGCAGGTCTGCGCTGGGCCGGATGTTCGGCATTTTCTTCACCTCCATGTGATAGGAGAATTATATCATAATTTTGATACAAAATCAAATGACGTCTTGGGACAAAAAAGAAGTAACCGCTCCCAGCCACAGAAGCGGTTACTGAATAAACTGTTTTCAAGGGCGCACCGTTGAGGTTGCAGAAAAGGAATCCGAATGTTTCCGGATGGACCCGCCCTGGGCTCTGCGCCTTTGGGCGGGCGGATTCCGGTTTGTGGTTGCTCTTCTTAATCAAATGGAAGATTCGACCGCAGGGAGAATCAACCTGTATTATTCATTATTCATTCTTCAATATTCATTCTTCATTTCCTTGCAGGGGTTTCACCCCTTGCAACCCCAGCAGCTTTTTGAAAAAAGCTGCACCAAAAACTTTTAAGATTGAAAAGCACTTTTCGCAGTTTCTTTACCGCTTAATAAAGAACTCCTCATACCACTTCAGGAACATAAACACCGTCCAAATCTTCCGGCTGTTGTCGAAGCTGCCGGCACGGTGCTGGTCCAAAAGCTGCACCAGATATTCGCTGTTGAAAAACTCGCTGGCGGTGGCGGAGGTGAAGTACCCCTTTACCAGGTTGTAGTATCTGTCCTGCTTCAGCCATACCCGGATGGGTACCGGGAAGCCCAGCTTCTTCTTGTCGGCGGTTTTCTGGGGAATCACCTGCTCGGCGGCTTTCCGCATAGCCAGCTTGGTGGTGGTGCCCTGCACCCGGTAGCGCTGAGGGATGGTCTGGGCCAGCTCCAGCACCTTCCGGTCCAGGAAGGGCACCCGGACTTCCAGGGAGTTGGCCATGCTCATTTTATCCGCTTTCAGCAGGATGTCGTAGGCCATCCACAGATGAATGTCCAGATACTGCATCTGAGTCACCGGGTCCTTGTCCTGAACTTTGTCGAAGAAAGGACGGGTGATGTCCTGGGTGCCGAAGGTGGCCACCCGGCGCTTGAGCAGCTTCTTCTTTTCCACTTCGTCAAAGATAAAGGCGTTGCCGATGTACCGCTCCTGGAGGGGTTTGGAGTGGCGGATGATGAAGTTCAATCCCCGGACATGGGGCAGGCGATCCGCCGCCCAGCCCAAAGCCCGGCGGATGGGCAGGGGGATGATGTCAAAGCCCCGGTGTTCCAGGGGTTCCCGGTAGATGTTGTAGCCGCCGAAGAACTCGTCCGCCCCTTCCCCGGACAGGGCCACCTTCACATGCTTGGCCGCTTCCCGGCTGACGAAGTACAGGGCCACCGCCGCCGGGTCCGCCAAAGGCTCGTCCATATGGTACTGGATTTTGCCCAGATTGTCCCAGTATTCGTCGGGGGTGATGATGTGGTTGATGTTCTGGACGTTGATGTACTGGCTAAACTCTTTGGCCCAGCCGATTTCGTTGTACCGCTCGTCCTCCCCGAAGCCCACGGTGAAGGTTTTGTCCACCTTGGCCAGGCAGGCCACATAGGAGGAGTCCACCCCGCTGGACAGGAAGGAGCCTACCTCTACGTCGGCGATTTTGTGGTGAGCGATGGAGTCCTTCATCACCTTGGTGATTTCCTCCACCCACTGATCCAGATTCTTGCTGTTGTCGCCCTGGAATTTGGGCTCCCAGTACCGCTTCACTTCAATCTTGCCTTTGTAGCAGGTGAGGTAGTGGGCGGGGGGAAGTTTGTACACATTCTTAAAGAAGGTCTCTTCGCAGGGAGAATACTGGAAGGAGAGGTACTGCTCCAAAATGGGGAGGTTTAATTCCTTCTTGAAGTTGGGGTGATGCAAAAAGGCCTTGATTTCGCTGGCAAACAGGAAGCTGCCCCCCATCTGGGCGTAGTACAGCGGCTTGATGCCGAAGTAGTCGTGAGCCATAAACAGCAGTTCCTTGTTCTGGTCCCACAGCACAAAGGCGAACATTCCCCGCAGCTTATTGAGCATATCGGTGCCGTACTGCTCGTAGAGGTGGATCAGCACTTCCGAGTCGCTTTCGGTGCGGAACCGGTGGCCCTGCTCAATCAGGTCCGGGCGCAGTTCCTGGTAGTTGTAGATCTCCCCGTTGAACACCAGGACGATGGAGTTGTCCTCGTTGTACAGGGGCTGGTCGCCGCCCCCCAAGTCGATGATGGAAAGCCGCCGGAAGCCCAGGGCAACCTGGTCGTCGATATAGGTGCCTGCGCTGTCCGGGCCGCGGTGGATAATGGCGTTCATCATGTTGGTGAGAACGTCCCGTTTATTGTGAATGTGGTCGGCAAAGCCAACAAAACCGCACATAGCGTAACCTCCTTGATGGGATGAGATAGGTGGTGGTATCATGAAAAGTATACCGGATTTTCCTCAATTATGGTACTGCTGAAAGGACAAGTTTTCTGATTTTACCAGATTTCTTTGAGCAGAGGGAAAGCCGGGTGTGGGAACTATACAAGCCGCCCCGAAAAAAAGCGGTTAGAACAAACCTTTGTTGTACTTAAACTGAGCGTAAGCCATCAGCCCCAGCCCCACTGCAATGGCGGCAACCACCACATAGGGGCAAGCCGGACTCCAAGGGGTCCAAGCCAGGACGCCCCCGAAAAACAGCCCTCCGCCAACTACCACCGAACCGCTGCCCATCCATTTTCCATAAGGGCGGGCGGTTTCTTGGGTGATCCGTTGGCGCTGGTACCAGTGGATGGAGGAGAGGTTGCCCCGGATATTCAAAATCCCCAGGGCAATGAGAAATCCCCCCAGCAGGGGCAAAGCAATGCCTTCCAACACGGCAAATCCCTCCTAGATGCTGAAAAACTGCCCCAGGGTGCGCAGCCAGGTGTTTTTGGTAAAGCCGTACTTTAGAATCCGCCGGGCTTTCCCAAACCGCCCCAGCTTGGGGATGGTATACCAGGCCTGGAGAATCTCCTTCTGCTGATTGCTGAGCTTGTCCTCATATTCCCGGCAGAGAAACTCCGCCTGGGCGAACATTTCCCGGTAATTCTTCTGAATCTGCTCCTTTTGGGAGAGCTTGTGGGTGTAAAAGGACAGGTCCCGGATGTCCTTGGCCCCCACGGAGTTGTCCCCGTGCTGGCGATAGAGCATCAGCGGCTCTATAGTGTATCCAATCTTTCCGAAACAGGCCGCCAGCAGCCCCAGCCACCAGTCGTGCATAGCACACTCAGGCGGGGTCTTGTCCGCCAGGGCAAACAGGGGCTGGTTGATCATCATGGTGCAGCCGGTGATGCAGTTTTGCACCAGCAGGTTGGTGAGACTGCACCGCTGGGGGCTGATGCCCTGGAAGGCGAAGAAGGAGGGGTTTAACACCTTCAAATCCTTGTCCACCACCTTCAAGTTGCCGTGGACCAAAGCGGGGACGGCGGGGCTCCCTTGGGTCTGCTCCATCAAGGCCAGGGTACGCTCCACTTTATCCGGCAGCCACACGTCGTCCTGGTCGGAAAACATGAGATAGTCCCCCGGCCGGCAGAGTTCCTTCTCCCCCACGGCGTCCAGCAGGGCGAAGAAGTTGCCCTTGGCGCTGCCGGTAGGCTGGGTTTTGGGCAGCAGGGTAATCCGCTCCGGGTACCGGCCTGCGTAGTCCTCCAGCACCTCCCAGCTGCCGTCGGTGGAGCCGTCGTCCCGGATCAGCACCGAAAAGGCTGCCTGGGTGTTTTGGGTCAGAATGGAATCCAGCTGAGCGGGAAGGTACTCCTTGCCGTTATAACAGGCCAGCAGAATGGTAATCATAAAAAACGCCCCTTTTTGGGTAAAATGTGCTTTTGTGATGTTGCGGCAACAGGATAGGGGTTGCCCTCCGGCGAACTGCCGCACCTGCTTTTTGGGCAGCAAAGCGGGAACCGCAATTCGCAGCCTTTGCTTAACGCAAAAGCTGCGCCTTTGACAACCATTGTACCTTAAAATATCCAATGGGTTTCCGCTGGTTTTCGCCGCCAGGCGAAATGCTGCCCCTGCTTTTGGGCAGCAAAGCGGGAACCGCAATTCGCAGCCTTTGCTTAACGCAAAAGCTGCTGATTCCTACCTTTGCGGCCGAAAAGCATGGCCGCAACTTTGCTTTGCAAAGACCGGTAGAAATCTTGCCTTGACAATCATTGTACCACAGAAGAACGGTTTCGGCAACCGGCTGGGAAGGGAGAACGCCTTTCTCAGCCAAATTGCAAAGAAAACAAGCTGTGAGAAACAACGGCTTTCCGTTCTTTTTTCCGCAAATCCGGCCGCCTCCAACAGCAACATAATTCAGTGGTTTTTGTCGAATTATTTCCTACGATATTTTTTCAAGTCAATCCTCTCATTCTTGACCAAAAAGCAAAAAAATGTTATAATGCCCGTAAAATGTTCGGGAAAGCCCTGTTCCCGGCAGCCATGAAACGAGGAGAATCCCCATGAAAAAATATCTCACCTACCTATTGCTGGCGGTAGCGGTGCTGGTGATGCTCACCGGCTGGTTTCTGGTGCCCACCGCCGCCCGCACCCCGGTACTGGGCGGAGGACTGGTCGTAGCGGTGGCTGCGTTAATCAGCGCCATTGTCATCCCCTCCCCGGACAAGGCCAAAAAGCAGGAGCACAACGTAGCAACGTTGTTGGCCAGCGCAAAGCGCTGGACGGAGGGAGAGAAAAGCAATATTATTTGCACTGTTTAAGGATAGGACGAATTTTATCGTTTTCTCTCCCCCAGTCTGCTTCGCAGACAGCCCCCTCGTCAGAGGGGGCCAAGGCCGCCAATGACCTTTTTCGACAAGCTGAAAGGTCAGCCTTGCTGACCTTTCGTGGCGATGCAGAAGTAAATGGGCAGCCCCTGCTCCACAAACCGCAGTTCGTGTTCGGTGGGGTGGTTCTGGGCCAGCCAGGGGGAGTGGTACAAATCCCGCTCCACCGCTTTTAAGGTATACCCCGCTTCTTCAAAGTAGCGCAGGCTGTGTTCAAACAGCATGGTGTCGTCGGTCTTAAACCAGATTTCCCCCTTGGGAAAAAAGGTGGCGTACTGGGCCAGCTGCCGGGGGTGGGTCAGCCGCTTTTTGAACTGTTTGGGATGGTCCCAGGGGTTGCAGAAATTGATGTAAATCCGCTCCACGGTATCGGCGGGGGAAAGAATGTTGGTGATGCGGCTGATGTCGTAGGGGGTCAGCAGCACATTGTCCACCGGGCGGTTTGCCTTTTCGTAAGCGGCGTTGATGTTGCGGATAGCGCTGGCCAGCACCAGACTTTTGATGTCGATGCCCAGGTAGTTGATTTGTGGGTGTTCCACCGCCAGGCTGGCCAGGAACACCCCCTTGCCGCAGCCCAGCTCCAGGTGTACCGGCTGGGATTTGGGGAAGAGGGAGTGCAGGTGTTCCCGGATGGGAAAGGGGTCGGCCAGGTAGTAGGGGCAGGCCTCCAGCTCCCCTTTGGCCCAGGGTTTGTTGCGCATACGCATGGGGTTTCACCTTCCGTTGATAAGATTGGCAGAAAAAGAAAACAGCCGCTGGATGCAAAAAAGGCGGCTGTCTGATTTGTGATTCTAGAATACCGGGTTTTGGCGGATTTGTCAACCCCGGCCTTTTTCCCCATGCTCCTTCACCCAGTCGGCAAAGTTTTCAAAGAAATAGGCTTCCGGCTTGCCGGTATCGTCCACCTTCTTGAAAAAGCAGGAAGGGATCTCCCCCTGCTTTAAGTTTTTCCGCACACAAGGGGTGCAGCCCAGCTGATGCCGGGAGGGGTGACAGGGACAGGCCAAATCGGTACAGGTGCAGTAGCTTTCCCAGTTGCTCATGGGTGTTCCCCCTTTATTTGGACTGCCCGGACTTTTTCTGAGCCAGATAAACGATGGTCAGCACCAGGGAGACGGCTCCCAGCACCATTCCGGCAATGGCCCCGGCGGTGTTCCAGCTTCCGGTTTCTACCCCGGCAATTTCCAGCACGGTAAAGACGCTGTAATCCAAAAAGGCCAGGGTAATCAGCACAAAGGCGGCGGGCTTAGTGTGGAAGGGTTCTTCCCGCTTTTTCAGCAGCAAAAACAGGCTCAGCCCCACCATCAGCAGCAGGGCCAGGTCCACCACCAGTTCCACCACCCACCACCAGGTGCCGGAATCCGGCAGCAACCGCACCACCCCCATGAGCAGGGTGACGATGGGATAATACAAATCTTCGTTAAAGTGTTTTTTCATATTGTTGCTCCTTTATGTCACGCCGGGTCAATGGTTTCGTCCCAGACAGACAGCACCAGAGAGAACACGCCCAGCACCAGTCCCGCTGCAAACAGCCAAATGCACCAGCCGGCGTTCAGGAATAGGAAACCGGAGACAATGGTAATCAGCCCGCCCACCAGGTAGAGTATCGCCGACAAAATAGACAGCACCCGGTAGAGCTTATACTGCCAGGTGTACACCCGGGGCGTCGGCTGCTCCTGCCGAACTCGGCGATTCCGACCGGCGACGATCCGCCAAACCAGCAGCACAATCACCAGCACCAGCAGCACCGTTTTCACCGCCAGCCAGAGCAATTCCTCCGGCAGCAGCCAGGTAATTCCCAGCAAAACCAGCACCAACGCAAACCAAGCCGTATTCAAATAACGTTTCATATTATCGTTCTCCTTTCGGTCTTACAGCCTCATCCATTGTCTCATACCTTGCACCCGATGCTCACCCCCAGCTTCCCATGGCTTCTCCGGCGGCATAGCCGGTGGAAAAGGCCATTTGCAGGTGAAAGCCCCCAGTGTAGCCGTCCACGTCCAGCAGCTCCCCGGCAAAGTACAGCCCCTTGGTCCGCTTGCTTTCCATGGTTTTGGGGGAGACTTCCTTTAAGGACACCCCGCCACCGGTGACGATGGCTTCCGCAATGGGCCGGAACTCCTTGGCGGTAAGGGTCAGGTGCTTGAGCAGCCTGCCCAGCTCCTGCCGCTGAACCTTGGTGAGAGCGTTCACCTTTTGGTGGGCCGGGATGCCGGAGAGGGCCACCACCGGGTCGATGAGCTTTTTGGGCAGCAGGCCGTCCAGGGCGTTGCAGAAGTCCCGGTTGGAATTTTCCTCAAAGTCCCGCACCAGCCTTACATCCAGCTGCTCCGGGGTCAGGGCGGGCTTCAGGTCGATGGAAAGGGCGTACCGTCCCGGCTCCATGGGCCGCATCCACACCGAGGCGGACAGCACCAATGGCCCGGACACCCCAAAGTGGGTGAACAGCATCTCCCCTTGTTTGGCAAAAACCTGTTTTCCGGTAGTTTTATCGGTGACGGTGAGGGAGACGTTTTTTAAGCTCAATCCCTGGGCCTGTTTGGGCCAGTCCTCCGCGGTGACAATGGGCACCAGGCTGGCCACCGGCGGGGTAATGGCGTGGCCCGCCTGTTTGGCTAAGGTGTAACAGCTGCCGTCGCTGCCGGTGCCGGGATAGGAAAGCCCTCCCCCGGCCAGCAGCACCTTGGGAGCGAGAAAGGTCTCCTCCCCCTGGGACGTGCGGCACGCCACTCCGGTGACCGCCCCGTTTTCCAGCAGCAGTTTGTGGACGTGGGCGCCGCAGAGCAGCTTCACCCCGCTGTCCTTGACGTAGCTCACTAAAGCGTCCACCACATCCCTGGCTTTGTCGCTTTGGGGGAAGACCCGGTTGCCCCGTTCGGTTTTCAGAGGCACTCCCAGCCCTTCCAGCAGCTCCATCACATCTTCGGGAGTAAACCGGCTGAGGGCGCTGTAAAGGAACCGTCCTCCCCGAGGAAAGGCGGCGATTATCCCCTCCATGCCCGTTTGGTTGGTGAGGTTGCACCGCCCTTTGCCGGTGATCCCCAGCTTCCGGCCGGGGCGGTCCTTGTGCTCCAACAGCAGCACCTGCCTGCCGTACCGGGCGGCGGTGGCGGCGGCCAGCATCCCCGCCGGGCCTGCCCCCACCACAATCACATCATATTCCATCTGCTTCCTCCGCCTTGGCGTAGACGTCGTACTCCGCCCAGATTTCCTCCAGCCGGTCGAACACCCGGCGGGTCTCCTCCTGCCGGCGCTGTCCCACCGCCGCAATCAGGGCGTTGATCAAACTCAGGGGTGCCACCAGACTGTCCGCAAAGGACACCATGTCGCTGCGGGCCAGAAGCAGGTAGTCCGCCTGGGCCGCCAGAGGGGAAAACTCGCTGTCGGTAATGGCCACCACCTGGGCGCCGTTTTTCCGGGCGTAGCGCAGAGCGTTTACCGTCTTTTTGGAGTACCGGGGGAAGGAAATGCCGATGACAATGTCCCCCTTCCCCACCCGGAGGATCTGCTCAAACAGCTCCGAAGCGGAGGCGCTTTGAATCAGGCGCACGTTGGGCAGCACCAGCCGGAAGTAGAAGTTGAGAAACCCGGCCAGAAAGGCGGCGCTGCCGCTGGCCAGCAGGTAGACGGTTTTGGCCTGGTGGATGGACTCCACCGCCCCGGCAAAGGCGGCCCGGTCGGTCTGCTCCAGGGTGCGGTAAATTTGCTCCACATCCTTGTTCAGCACCTGGTCCAGCACCGGTTCTCCCTCTTCCTGCCGGTCCCCCGCCACCTCCATCCGCTGGAGGCTGGTGAGCTTGCTGCGCACCGTCTCCTGCAAAGCGGCCTGGAGCGCAGGGTAGCCGTCAAACCCCAGCTCAAAGGCGAACCGCACCACAGTGGATTCGCTGACCTGGGCCTGCTGCCCCAGCCGGGCAGCGGTGAGGTAGGCGGCTTTGCTGTAATGCTCCAAAATGTAGTCGGCGATGCGGCGCTGGCTTTTGGAAAACTGGTTGTAGCGTTGTTTTAATTCTCCCAATAAATCGGTGGACATACCGGGATTTCCCTCCTGTATTGCAGGAAGAGGTAGCTTACCTATGCGCCCCTTCCCCAAATGATACCCTTATTGTAAGGCATAGGGGAAAATTTTGCAAGATGGTTTGGGGGAACTTTTACAAGGATAAAAAGGCAATTTTAAGATTTCCCCGGACAAAAGCCGGCCTTGACAAATGCGGAAAAATGGGTATAATAAAAACAGAAGGACGAAGCCGGAAACGGCTAGCCCCTAGAGTCTATGTTATCGAGTAACCGCTCTAAGTGCCGATTGAGCGGTTACTTCTATTTTGTCTTACTTGTTCTTCCGGGCATAATAAACCAGAATCGCAGACAAAATCGCCTGTACTAACATGAAAAATTCTTCCCATGTCATACCACCCCCTCCCTTCAAGCAAAATCACTTGACGGATGTAAGGGGCAAACCGCTACCGTTATAGATCATTGATCGATTGGCTTCATCCTTCTGCCCCGGTAAATACCAGTAGGCAAAAGCCATGATGGTATTATAACAAAAAATGAGATTTCATGTCAATCCACGGACTGTTTACCGGGCTTTTCAATCAAATATTCAACAATATCAAAACAGACAAAACTCAAAGGACGCCTCCCAGCGTCCTTTTTCCTTTCCAGATGCGATTTCAAAACAGCGGCAGTGAGCTTGTTCACGCCCCGCCAGCCTTTTTCTGCTCCAAATACGCCTTAGGCCCTTGCTCAAAGATGTCCCCGCCGGCGGCGTCGATGGCCACAATCAGGGGAAACTCCTCAAACTCCAGCTTTTTCACCGACTCGCAGCCCAAATCCTCAAAGGCGATGACTTTGCAGCTCTTGATGCACCGGCAGGCCAGCGCCCCGGCCCCCCCGATGGCGCAGAAGTACACCCCGCCGTTGCGGACAATGGCGTCCTTCACCGGCTGGGCACGTTCCCCTTTGCCCACCATGGCGCACATCCCAAGGTCCAGCAGCTTGGGGGCGTAGGGGTCCATCCGGCCGGAGGTGGTGGGGCCGCAGGAACCGATGGGCAGCCCTTCCGGTTCCGGGGTGGGACCGGCGTAGTACACCACGCTGCCCTTTAATGGAAAAGGCGGTTCCTTTCCCTCCTCCAACAGGGCGAAGATCCGCTTATGGGCGGCATCCCGGGAGGTGTATACCGTGCCGGACAAAAACACCCGGTCCAAAATGCGAAGTTTGGGTGCAAATTCCGGCAGCTGCCGGGTGGTGAGATGATAGGTTGCCACGATGTGGTCGGCTCCTTTCGAGGTAAAAAATCACTTAAAACAGGTGGGAGAGGAAACGGTTTAAGCTGTCCTCCTCCTGGGAAGCGTCCGAAGTTTCTTTGGGCTGTTCCGCCTTGGCCATGGTCTGGTCCAGGGAGCGCATCCGCTGCTCCATCTCCTCCAACTGCCCCATGACCTTGGTAATGGACTGCTCCATCTCCTGGTAAAAGGCGTCAAACCGGCGGTTGGCCTGGGCGGAGCGGGACTGCACCCCGCTTAAAATCCGCTGGACCTCCTGCTGGGCGTCCTGGATAATCTGGCCGGTGGCCTGCTGTTCCTGCTGCTCCAGCAGCTGCTGGCTCACCTGGGCGGCCTTCTGCATAGCTTCTTCCTGAAGTTTCTGAGCGGCCTGCCTTCCCTGCTCTTCCAGCTGAGCGGCCTTTTCCTTAGCGGCGGTGAGGCCCTGCTGGGCCTGCTCCTTGGCCTGTTCCAAAACCTGAGCCGCCTGCTCCTTGGCCTGGCTGACCAGGTGGTCCGCCCGTTTTTTGGCTTCTTCCAGCAGGGTGTTGGCGTCGTACCCCACCTTTTCCAGCGCCTGGGACTTCTTTTTCTGCTCCACCAGCTGGCTGGTCAGGCGGCTGTTCTCGTTGCGCAGCTCCAGCATGGACTTTTCCATGGCAATGCCGGACTGCTTTAAGCGCTCGTTGTCGGCGTTTTGCTGTTTGATCAGCCCGTCCATTTTGTCCGCCCGTTCCTGCTGGCGGGCCAGCTGCCGGCGTGCTTCTTCCAGCTGCTTTTTGGCCTGCTCCAGCTGTGTTTGCACCGCCTGAGTCTGCTGCTGTTCTTCTTCCAGCTGCTGCTGGTATTCCCGGTTGGAATCGGCAATAAACTGCAGTACGTCGGCTTTGTGAAAGCCGAACAAGGCGGTTTTGAATCCTGTGGGTTCCATGGTCATGCTCCTTTTTCCCAAATGGAAGTACCGGGCAGCCATCCGCCCGCAAGTGTTCTAATTCATGGGGTTTTATTCCCTGAGGTTCTCCCCAATCCGCAACATGGCCGCCTGTGCTGTCCAGGCGGCAGAGAGAAATGGAGGATTGGGCAATACAACAGAGTTATTATACAACAAAAAGTAGGAAAAGGCAACTGGAAAGACGAGAAAAGCCCAAATGAGCCGCTCCCATCTTCCCGGCTCTTTCACCCCGCCGTACGCACAAACAACCCTTTGCGCTTCCTCCAATAATACGCCAGCCCCACGGCGTCCGCCAGAAACCAGCCGATGGGCACCGCCCACCAGATACCGCTCACCCCCAGCAGCCAGTCCGGGCAGAGGGCGTAGGCCAGCGCCACCCGGCTGCCCAGGGAAATCACCGTCAGCACCACCGACATCCCCGGCTTGCCTACCCCACGGTACAGCCCGTACCACAAAAACAGCCAGCCGATGCCCCAGTAAAAGGCCCCTTCAATGCGCAGGTAGTCCACTCCCTGGGCCACGATTTCGATTTGGGCCGGGTCCACAAACAGGCCCATCAACGGTCCGGCAAACACCCACACCAAAACAGAGGTGAGAAGCCCAAATCCCAGGGAAGCCAGCACCGCTCCACGAAAACCCTGCTTCAGCCGGCGGGTCTGCCCCGCCCCGTAGTTCTGGGCGGCAAAGGTGGAAAAGGCGTTGCCGAAATCCTGCACCGGCAGGTAAGCGAAGGCGTCGATCTTCACCGCCGCCGCAAAGGCTGCCATCACCGTGGGGCCGAAGCTGTTCACCAGCCCCTGGACCATCAAAATGCCGAAGTTCATCACCGACTGCTGGACGCAGGTGAGCAGGGAGTACCCGGCAATCTCCCGGATGCCCTTTTGAGTGACCCGGCGCTCCTCCCCTCTGGGCAGCAGCCAGGGGTACTTCCAAAGGGTGTACCCCCAAAGCCCCAGTCCGGAAAGGTACTGGGAAATCACCGTGGCCCAGGCCGCCCCGACAATGCCCCAGCCAAAGCCCAGCACAAACCACAAGTCCAAAGCCACATTCAGCACCGCCGAAAAGGCCAGAAACACCAGGGGCACCACCGAGTTGCCCACCCCCCGGAGCAGGGAAGCGGCGTAGTTGTAAAGGAAGGTAGCAGGGATGCCCCAGAAGATGGCGTACAGGTAGTCCTTCATCATGCCGGTGAGGGAATCCGGCACCTGCATGATCCAGAGGATCACCTCCATCCCGGCGAACACCAGCGCCGTCAGTCCCAGAGCCAAGGCCCCGATGAGGACGAAGGAGGAGGTCACCGCCCGGCGCAGGCCGGAAAAGTCCTGCTCCCCGAACCGCATGGAAAACACCGCCCCGCTGCCCAAACACAGCCCCAGCAAAATGGAGGTGAGAAAGGTCATCAGGGTGAAGGCGCTGCCCACGGCAGCCAGGGCGTCGGGGCCGATGGCCCGGCTCACCACCAGGGTGTCGGCAATGTTGTAGCATTGCTGCAGCAAATCCCCCAGCACCAAGGGCAGGGCAAACAACAGCATGGTCTTCATCACCGGGCCTTGGGTGAGGCTTTTTTGGCTCATGTTTTCCATCTCCTTGTGGAAATTTTAATTACGATAAGTATAAAAACCCCCGGAATCTACGAAGCGGAAAGGCTTCAAGACTCCGGGGGTATCCTTGTACCGGGAAAGGGAGGGCGGCGCCCTTACTTCTTCACCGGCTTAAAGTCCACGTTCCCGCTGCTGACCTCGGCCTTGGCGCACTGCACCCGGATGGGGTCTCCCACCCGGTACTGGCCCCGGCCGTGAACCTCGGTGTAGGTGAACATGCCGTCGTAGCGGTATTCCCCTTCGGGAATCAAATCCTCCACCCGCACCAGTCCTTCCACGGTGTTGGGCAGCTCCACATAGATGCCGTAGGGGGCGGCGCCGGAGATGATGCCGTCAAAGGTTTCCCCCAGATGGCCGGTCATATACTCCGCCTTGTAGAAGTCATCGCAGTCCCGTTCCAGCCGCATGGCGGTGACCTCCGCCGCCGAGGAGTGGGAAGCGGCCTGCTGAGTGAAGGTGTAAAACTCGTCCCGCAGGTGGTGGCGGTCCTCCCCTGCCAGTGCCTTGGAAAGAATCCGGTGCACTGCCAAATCCGGGTACCGGCGGATGGGGGAGGTGAAGTGGGCGTAGTCCTTCAGCGCCAAGCCGTAGTGGCCCACGGGGTTGGTGTCGTAGCAGGCTTTGGACATACTCCTCAGCAGCTGGATGTTCACAATGGGGAACACCGGCTTATCCTTGACGCTGCGGAGAATCTCCGCCAGGGCTCCCGGAGGCACCCCCGGCTTCAGGTTGTGTCCCGGCACCTGCAAGGATTTCAGCACCATGTTCAAATCCTCCAGCTTATCCGCCGTGGGGGGCTGGTGGATGCGGTACACAAAGGGTAGCTCCAGCTTCCGGCCGGTGGCGGCGCAGGCCTCGTTGGCCAGAAGCATAAATTCCTCGATCATTCCCTGACTGATGCCGGTTTGGTACAGCTTCACGTCCACGCACTTACCGTTTTCGTCCAGAATCAGCTTGCCTTCGTGGGTCTCGATTTCCGGGGCCCCCCGGCGGCGCTTGATCTTTTCCCGCAGCTTGGCCACCTGGTACATCATCTCCAGAGTGGGGATCACGTCCTTGTACTTCTCCAAAATTTCCGGGGAAGCGGTGTTTTCCAGGATGTCGTTGACCTCGCTGTACACCCCCTTGACCCGGCTGCGAATCACCGACTTTTGGAAGAAGTAGTCGGTGAGCTCTCCATGCTCATCCAAGGTCAGGATAGCGGAAAAGGCCAGCCGGTCCTCCCCGGGATTCAGAGAGCAGATGCCGTTGCTCAGCTCTTTGGGCAGCATGGGAATCACCTGGTCGGCGTAGTAGATGCTGGTGCCCCGATGGAAGGCTTCGTTATCCAAGACAGTGCCGGGAGTAACGTAGTGGGACACATCGGCGATGTGTACCCCCAGCTGCCAGCCCCCCTCTTGAAGGGGATGGAGACTGACGGCGTCGTCCAAATCCAAGGAGTCCGCCCCGTCGATGGTGAAGATGATCTCTTCCCGCAGATCCGCCCGGCCTTCCAGATCTTCCGGCTGAATGCCCCGCTGGGAAATGGCCTGTGCCTGGGCAGACACCTGGGGGGAGAAAGTTTTTTCAATGCCCTGCAAGGCCAGCAGGCTGTCGGCGCAGGCCTTGGCGGTGTCGGCGCTGCCGAAGCCAGCCACAATCTCCGCCCGGTGTTCGCTGTGCCGGTGGCCCCGGTGGGTGATCCGGGCTAGCACCTTGTCTCCCTCATGGTAGCCCTGCACCTGGACATTGGCCATGGGCAGGTCGTCCTTCATCAGCTTGTCCGGATGAATGAACCACCTTCCGTCCTTGCGAATCAGGGTGCCGGTGAACTCACTGCTGCCCTGAGCCAGAATTCGGTCAATCTGCCCTTCCGGGGATTCCCCACGGCCGGGGAGTTTCCGGCAAAGCACCGTGTCCCCCGGCAGCGCCCCTAAGAAAAAGCGGCCGGGGACGAAGTAGTCCTGGGTGGCGCCGTCCTCCAACGTCTCCCGGACGAAGCCGAAGGTGCGGTTCACCTTCACCACCGTGGCGGTAAACATCCCGATGGCCGCCGGGTCGAAAAACCGGGCGTTGCGCTCGTAAATTACGCCTTCCCGCACCAAACCGTCCAGGGCGGTGGAAAAGGCGGTTCTATCCTTGTCCTTACCGCCGCATTTGAAGAACAGTTCCCGGTAAGCGGCTCCCTCTTTGCGGTGTTTCAGGTACCGGACGACCTTCTCCCGCCAATACTCCTGTTGTTGTTCCATACTCATTCCCTTTCAAATGCAATTCTGTCTCATTTCATTTTGTGAGAAACCCAAAGAAAATCCCTGCCGGAAAAAAGTTCCAGGCAGGGATCTGCTTGCTGCTGTAATGCCGGACGCTGGGAAACCCAACCTTAGAAAAATTTGATCACCAGGTCCACAATCAGGCTGACCACAAAAAAGATCACAGCCAAAATCTTGGTGAGCTTTGCGTAGAATTTTTCCTTGGTCTTTGCGCCGTAACGGCTGACATAGGTTTCGGAAGCGCCGCCATCCAAAGCACTCAGGCCGTTTGCCTGCTTGCTTTCCTGAAGCATAATCGTGAAAATAATGACCACGCAGGATACCAGCAGCAAAATGCCGCTGATGATTTCGATGACTGACATGAAGTTGCCTCCCTGTTTTTATGGTAACCTAAGGTATTGTAGCACACCCCGCGGCAAAATGCAAGGGGAAATTGCGGGATTTGGGTAAGATTTTGGAAAATCATTCTTCTTACGGCCCGGTGGTTCCGTGCCGCTGGGCGGCGGCTTCATAGGTTTGCTCAAAGGGGAAGCCTTCCGGGTCGGAAAGGGTGTAGATCAGCCCGCCGCTTTGCAGACGGTAGTTTCCGTCCTCCCACTGCCGGCTTTCCAGGGTTTCTTCCCCCTGCACTTCAGTGTGGATGATTTCAGTGACCCCCAGGGTGAAATACAGGGTGTACTCCCCGGTTTCGGTAGTCACCGTCACCGTGGGCGAGGGACTTCCCACCAGCTGGTTCTGGTCCTCCTGAGAATACTGGTAGTATTCCTGCAGCTGCAATCCAGTCAGATAGTGGTTCCAAATCTGGAGCAAATCCGTATCGGAAAAGGTGACTTGAGCGTAAGGATTACCGGCCTGACCGTACAGGGTGATTTCGGTGATGGGGGAATCCAGCATTCCCTGGTACTCCCCTACCTCATTGATGCTTTTCCACTCCTGGGACAGGGGCTCCGTCTGGGAGGTGGTGGAAGCAGTCTCAGAGGAAACGGAAGCCTGGGAGGACGGGGACGCCTCCGGGGAAGAGGAAGTTTGGGCCGCTTCCTCGGACGTTGAGCATCCCGCCAGCACCACCGTCGCAGCAGCAGTCAAAAGCAGGAGGGAGATGCACTTTTTCGCTTTTTTCATGGTTGGCAGTCTCCTTTCGTTTTAATCATCTTTTGGGGTGAGCCGGGCTTTTTGGTTCTCACCACTTTCCCGGCTCAGCCCCCCATCCCTTCCAAGGGGCACTCCCCATCGCTGCGGATGGCGTACATTGCCCCATCGGTTTCCAGCCAATACTCCCCCTCCCCGATCTGCCGCAGGGACAGGGAATAGCTTCCCTCTTGGGTCTGCACCGTGAGTTCATACAGGGTTCCGTCCGGAATCTGTGACTGGGCCGAGGTATCGTACCACCACATCTCCCACACCAAAAGCCGGTCCAGGTAGTCCCGCCAAGCCGAAAGGGCTTCCTCAGAGGAAAAGACGGTTTCCCCGGCGCCGTGGGACACCGTGACGGCAGTCCAGGGGGCGGAAAACATGGCCCGGTACCCCGAAACGGCTCTCAACCCCAGCCAGGTGCCGCTGGAAAAGTAGGAAGATTCCCCCTGCCGCTGGGCGGCCTGGGCAAAGGTGCTCTCAATGGGCAGGCAGTCCGGGTCGTTGACCCCATAGCGGAACACCGACAGGTACACCTTGGGGTCCGGCACCGAATAGGTGGTGACCAGGGTGTACTCCCCGGTCTCGGTGCGCAGGGTGATGTGATTCTGGGTGCCGGACACCGCAATGGGGAAGATCTTGTACCACACCACCTCTTCCTTTTTCAGCTGAAGCTGCCCCAGCCCCTCTTCCCACTGCCTTAACAGGTCCTGGTCGGAAAAGGTGATTTCCTCCATGCCCCGGCTGATGGTGATTTCCGTCAGGGGTGCATCCAGCAGGCCGTCATACTGGGAGAAGGAATCCAGGGAGCGCCAGGACCCCGGCAGGAAGAGGTACAGGCCAACCCCAATCAGCGCCGCTGCCGCCAGAGCGGCAATGACAAGGAGGATGATTTTTTTGGTTTTGGATTTTGCCTTGGTCATGGGGGTCACGTCCTTTCCTGTGAGCAATGGGCCCACTATTTTTCAACTTTATACCTTGAAACATCCGTTGGGTTTCCCTCGGTTTTTGCGAAGCAAAATGGACGGCCGGACATTAGGCCGGTCAAGAGGGGAACCGTAATGACTGCTTCTAGCAGTCATTATACCTTGAAACATCCATTGGGTTTCCCTCGGTTTTTGCGAAGCAAAATGGACGGCCGGACATTGGGCCGGTCAAGAGGGGAACCGTAATGACTGTTTCTAGTAGTTATTATACTACAATTCGACGTTTATGTAAAATAGAATTTTTCCCCTAAATTTTGTGCAATTTCACAAAATAAAATGAATTTTCCCCTTCGATCCCATTTTAAAAAAGCCCTTGCCTGCAAAAAAACTCCCCAGCCGTTTCCGGTTGAGGAGTAAATTAGTTTGCTTTCGATCAGGCTTACGCCTTGGCCCGGACTCTGCCCTTGGCCTTTTTCTTGCGGTCAGCGCGGTTCTGCCACACCACCCACAGCTCACTGGCAATGCAGATGGAGGAGTAGGTACCGGCCAGCAGACCCACAATCATGGGCAGGGCAAAGGTGAAGATGTCCATCACCCCGAAGATGCCTGCCACCACGCAGACCACCACCATGGCCAGCAGGGTGCAGAAGCTGGTGCCGATGGAACGGGACAGGGTCTGGTTGATGGAGTCGTTGACGATCTGGGCACGGCTGGTCTTTTTGCCAAACAGCTTGGTGTTTTCCCGGATCCGGTCGTAGATGATCACGGTGTTGTTGGCGGAGTAACCCAAAATGGTCAGCATCACCGCAATGAAGTTGCTGTCCAGAGGGAACCCGCAGATGACAAAGGCGCCGTAGACAAACACCATGTCGTGAACCAGGGCCAGCACGGCGGTGATGGCCGCCTTCCAGCCGTTAATCAGCCGGAAACGGATGCCCAGGTAGATGATCATGATGATGATGCCCACGCCTACCGCCACCAGGCACTTGCCGAAGAAGTCCATGCCGATGGAAGGGTTGACGGAAGTGATGGTGGAGTACTCCAGCCCCAAATCCGGGGCGGCCTCCTGCAGCGCAGCGGTGAGCTCGTCAATGGAGCTCTCCTCCATGGTGACGGCGCTGGTCATGGAGATGTCCAGGGTGGGGGTGTTGCTGGCCAAATCCTGCTTAGGCTCTACCTCCACCTCTTCCCCCAGCACTTCCTGGGCGGCGGAAGCCAAAGCCCCTTGGTCCAGCTCGGCATTGGCGTCGGAGTAGGTGTAGGTGAAGATGGTGCCGCCCTTAAAGCTGATGTCCAAATCCACCCCGAAGATGACCCCCCACAGGGCGATAATCACCATGCAGGCGGCGGAAATGATGAAGAAGATCTTTTTCTTCCCCATAAAGTCGATGTGAAAATCTCTGTGCAGCAGTTTCATGCCCGTTCACCTCCATAGAACTTGGGTTTGCGGAAGCACTTGAACCGGGACAGAGACTGGGTCATCAGCCGGGAAGCGAACACGCCGAAAACGAAGTTGCCCACAATGCCCACCATCAGGGTAAAGCCGAAGGAGTAGATGGTGCCTTCGGTAGAGGCAGGGAACATAAACAGGATGGGCTGCAGGATGGTATTGAAGAAGCTGCCCGGTGCGCCGAAGGTACCCATGAGGATAATGGCCACAATCAGGGTGGTGATATTGCCGTCCAGAATGGCGGTAAAGGCACGGTGGTAGCCCAGATGAATGGCGCCGTCGATGCTCTTGCCGGCGTTGATTTCTTCCCGAATCCGCTCGGCGGTGATGATGTTGGCGTCCACACCCATGCCAATGGAAAGGATCATACCGGCGATACCCGGCAGGGTCAGGGTGGAAGAGCTGATGCCCGGGAAGAAGCCGGTCAAGGCGGCGATCATCAGTGCCACCTGTCCCATCAGGGCGATGACGGCCACCACGCCGGGGAGCCGGTACACCGCCAGCATAAAGATGCAGATCAGCACAAAGGCAATCACCGCCGCCAGAATCATAGCGTCACGGGCGCCTTCCCCCATGGTGGGGTCAATGGTGGAGTAGGAAGCGGTTTCCAGGCTGAAGGGCAGTGCGCCGCCGTTGATCTGGTTGGCCAGAGTGGTGGCGGATTCGCTGGTAAATTGGTTGTTTTGGTTGCCGCTGATCATGGCCTGGCCATTGGTAATGGCTTCGTTGACCTGGGGGGCGCTGATCATCTGATCGTCCATCCAAATGGCGATCTGGCCGTTGCTGGAAGCCAGCTCGCTGGTGGCGGTGGCGAAGGCCTGGGTACCTTCGTCGTTGAGGGTCAGTTCCACCACCCACTGGTAGTCGGTGCCCTGTTGATCCACCGGCGCATAAGCGGCCCGGGCGCTTTCCACCATGGAACCGTCCAGGATGACCTCCCCGGTGGGGTTGCCTTCCTCGTCGGTGTCGGTGCCTTCAATAAACCGAAGCTGTGCGGTGCTGCCCAGTTCGGAAATGGCGGTTTCCGGGTCGAAGGTTTCTTCGTCCTCCGCCCAGGGGAACTGGACCACGATGCGGTCGCTGTTGTAGTCGCTGTACACCGAATAGTCGTTGATGCCCTGGGCCACCAGCCGCTGGCGCATCACTTCCGCAGCGCCGTCCAGCTCTTCGTTGGTGGGGTCGGCGCCGTCCTGGGCAGGCACGAAGGTGACCTCCACCCCGCCCCGGATGTCGATGCCCCAGCGGATTTGGTCGCCGCCTTTGATGTACACCGATTGAATGTCTCCATAGTAGCTGGAAATCCCCGTGATGCTCAAAACAGTGAACACAATGGTGATGATGGCTACTATGAAAAACACAGGTTTCCCTGTCCTTTTCATTGTGATTCCTCCAATGTTTTCAAACCAGCGCCGCCCTGTCGTAAGAACAAAGCGGCACAATCTGTTTGAAATTATAGGGCAAACCGCCCTTTTTGTCAAGGAAAGGGGGTTGATATTTTTGTAAAAAGTAACAGGACCCCGGCTGGGAGGTATTCTGACGCCCAAAATCAACACGGAAACACAAAACCCCCGGCCAAGCCGGGGGCACAAAAACAAATTCCATTTTGACGCCGCAGTGCCTTTTACACACTCAGCTGCGCCTTTTCATTGAGCACATCCTTGTTGGCGTCCCGGATGGGCTGGACGTAATCCGCAATAAATTCCTCCACCTGATGGACGCTGCGGCCCACGAAGTTTTCCGGCACCAGCACCTTTTCGATTTCCTCCCGGGTGAGCTGGAAGGCGGGGTCATTGGCGATGCGGTCGATGAGGTCGTTTTCCTTCCCCTCTTCCTTCACCACCTTGGCGGCGGCCATGGAGTGCTCCCGCAGCCGTTCGTGGAGCTGCTGGCGGTTGCCGCCCTTCTTCACCGCCTGCATCATAATGTTCTCGGTGGCCATAAAGGGCAGTTCCCGGTTCAGCCGCTGGGCAATGACTTTGGGGTACACCACCAAGCCGTCGCAGACGTTGAGCATAATGTTCAGGATGGAGTCTACCGCCAAGAACCCTTCCGCCACCGAAATCCGCTTGTTGGCGGAGTCGTCCAGGGTGCGCTCGAACCACTGGGTGGCGCTGGTGAACATGGGGTTTAAGCTGTCGCACATGACGTACCGGGCCAGGCTGGTGATCCGCTCGCTGCGCATGGGGTTGCGCTTGTAGGGCATGGCGGAGGAGCCGATCTGGTGGGCTTCAAAGGGTTCTTCCATCTCCTTGAAGTTTTGCAGAATCCGCAGGTCGTTGCTGAACTTGGAGCAGCTCTGGGCGATGCCGGCCAGGGTGCAGACCACCTGGGAGTCCATCTTCCGGGAGTAGGTCTGGCCGGACACCGGCACCACCCCGTCAAAGCCCATCTCTTCGCAGATGTACTGCTCCAGCTTTTTGATCTTGTCTTCGTTCCCTTCAAACAGCTCCAAAAAGCTGGCCTGGGTGCCGGTGGTGCCCTTGCTGCCCAGCAGCTTCAGATTCTTGATGCGGTACTCCACCTCTTGCAAATCCATCACCAGCTCGTTGCACCACAGGGTGGCCCGCTTGCCTACGGTAGTGGGCTGGGCGGGCTGCAGGTGGGTGTAGGCCAAACAGGGCAGGGCCTTGTATTCTTCCGCAAATTTCCCCAGCAGGTCGATGACGTTGACCAGCTTGCGGTGAACTACCTGCAAGGCTTCCCGCATGAGGATAATGTCGGTGTTGTCCCCCACATAGCAGCTGGTGGCCCCCAGGTGGATGATGCCCGCCGCATTGGGGCACTGCTGGCCGTAGGCGTAGACGTGGCTCATCACGTCGTGGCGGACTTCCTTCTCCCGGGCTTCCGCCACGGCGAAGTTGATGTCATTGACGTGGGCTTGGAGTTCCTCCACCTGTTCCTGGCTCACCGGCAGGCCCAGCTTGTGCTCCGCCCGGGCCAAAGCCACCCACAGCTTGCGCCAGGTGGTGAACTTCTTTTCGGCGGAAAAGATATACTGCATCTCCTTGGACGCATACCGGGTGGAAAAGGGGCTGACATAATTTTCGTACATAGATTTGACCTCCCAAAAAGGCTTGATTTTCCATAGGTGCTTTCATTATAACAGAAACCGGGCCGGAAAGCAAAAAATTCTTTCCAGCAAAAAAGAACGGCCTGCCGGGAAGGCAAGCCACTTTTTCTTGGAGTTATTCCACCGATTCCGCCAGGGCGATGAGTTCTTCCTGGGTAACGGGGAAATTCAGGTCCAGCTCCAGAGTGCAGTAGCCGTCCACCCAGCCGATGCAGCTCTCTTCCTCATCTATATAGAAAAAGGCGGGGTTGCCGTTTACCGTGGTCTCCTGCAGGCTGTCCTCATAGTTGCTTAGTAGGTAAAACCCGCCCGGGGTCCCGTCGGAACGATAACGGTTGCTGCCCAGCCAGCCGTGGAATAGGATTTGCCGGCGGTTGTTGTCCGGATGATAGTAGCCCTGGGCAAAGGTTCTGCTGCCGGAAGAGGAATAGCTGGGCATCTCCACAAACCCCTCCGGCAGCTGGTTCAGCTGGGGAAAGGATGGGTCCTCCGGGATTTGGGGGTTTCCTATGGAACAGGCGGGTTCCGATTCGATGGAGAGGGCAGTTTCACTGAGCCAGACCTCCCGGGAGTACCCCCGCTGCAACCCCAGAGGGGAATACACTGGTTCCCGATAGGTCTGATAGTCCGCCTGCCCCACCAGCTCCAGCATCTGGTTGAGCTCCAGGGGCACACTGCCCACATGGGTCAGCTTCAACAGGGAATCGCCGTACACCCAGGCAGCGCCGGTCTCGTATCTGGAATAGCTGCCGTCCTCCCCACTCCAGTCCTGCTGATAGTAAATCACCTGGGTCTGCCCGAACATCACTTCCTGGTCCGCCGTCACCTCTGCCCCCTGCACCGCTGGTTCCTGGGTAAATTCCAGAACCTCCCCCGTTTCCTTGGTGTAGCGGTCCAGGTAAAAGTCGCTGAGACGGTTGGCCTGCTCCGCCGCATTTTCCGTCTGCTCCCATTGGGATTCCAGCGCCAGGCCATAGAGGGGAAGGGGCAGCTCCTCGTCGGCTGCGTCCCGTTCCGCCCCCTCCCGAAGAAAGCAACGGTTGATTTCCCCGGTGTTCTGATCTTTCCAGATCTCAAAAGGCTGTTCCGCCTGGGTTTCCCTGCCCAAAAACAGCCAGAGAAGCAGGGCGGCGGCAATCAGCACTGCGGCGGGAATCGTGATAAGCAGCATCCGCTTGGTTTTTAGGGTCATGAAGGTCACGTCCTTTCCGGCTTTTTGTAGAATGCGTCGTTTTCTATCATTAGTATAGCAGAAATCAGAATGATTTCAAAGTAGAATTTTTTTGCCGGAATTTGTGCAGATTCACAAAAATAAAACGATTTTTCTTTTTCTTTCACATTCTTTTGAGAATCAGCGCAGTTTTTTGTCGGGCGCAATTTTCCCCGCAAAAAAAGACGCGTCCCTTTTGGAACACGTCTCTTACCTGCTGTTATTCCGTTTTTTCTTCCCCGGCAGTGCCTTCCCGCTTGGCCAGGATTTCCTCTGCGGCGGGCAGGTCTTCCGGGGTGGTGATCTTCAGGTTGGCGTAGCTGCCGGGGGTGAGATACACCACCCCGCCGGACAAGCGGAACACCTGGCAGTCATCGGTAAAGTCCAGCCCCCGGCGCACCGCTTCCGCCATCCCCGCCCGGTACCAGGCGGCGTCGAAGATCTGGGGGGTCTGGGCGCTGCGCAGCCGGTCTCGAGGGGGGGTGGCTTCCAAAAAGCCCTTGGCGTCCGCCTGCTGGATGGTGTCCTTCACCGGGGCGGACAGGCAGGCCCCTCCGTACCGCTTGGCATCCGCCAGGCAGCGGGCAATCTCCTGGGGAGTGACCAAAGGCCGGGCGGCGTCGTGGATGGCGTAGTACATGGCCTGGGCCGGCATGGCCTTTACCCCCGCCGCCACCGACTGCTGCCGGGTAGCCCCGCCGGGAACCACCCACACCGGGAAGGGCAGGGACAGCTCTTCCAGCTGCTGCCGGACGGTGTCCAGCAAATCGGAACGGGTCACCGCCGCCATGCCGCAGATGTCCGGACAGGAAGCAAAGGCCAGGGCGCTGCGCTGAAGGACGGTGTACTCTCCCAGTTTCAGCATCAGCTTGTCCCGTCCCATACGGCTGCCGCTGCCTGCCGCCGCCAAAATTACCCCTACGTCTCTCATACCTGCTCCTTCTCCTTTTCTTCCGCCGGGGAAGCATCCGAATCCTGAGCCCGGTCCTCCCCCGCTTTTTCTTTGGCCTTCTCCTGTTTTTCCCGTTCCCTGGTCTTTTCCTTTTCCTGCTTTTCTTTCTCTTTGGCTTCCTTGGCTTTTTCCTTTTCCGCCTTCTTGTCCCGGTCCTCCCCGGTGAGCAAATCCAGGGCCTTGCCCGCCAGGGACTTTTCTTCCTCTTCCTTGGGAGGCTCAGGCAGCACCGCCACCAGCATCTTTTCAATCCGCTGGCTCTTGATTTGGGAGATGGTCACTTCCATCCGGCAGGCGGTGAAGGTGTCCCCGTTGGCGGGAATCCGTTCCAGCTCCTCCAGGGCCCAGCCGCCCATGCTGGCGGCTTCGCAGGTGAAGCCGATTTCCTTGGCGTCCAGCCCCGCCAGCTCAAAGAAGTCCTCCGGGGCCATATCCCCGCTAACCTGGTAGAGGTTGTCCTCCAGCTGGATGCACTGGTGCTCCACCACGTCGCTTTCGTCCCAGATGTCCCCCACCAGCTCTTCCAGCATATCCTCCAGGGTGACAATGCCCAGGGTGCCGCCGTACTGGTCGGTGACCACCACCAGATGCTTTTTGGTGTGCTGGATTTCCCGCAGCAGCTCACTGATGCGCTTGGTGGGGGGTACGAACAGGGGCTGCTGCATCAAAGAATGGATGTCCACATTGGCTCGGCCCCGGTAAGCCCGGAAAAAGTCCTTGAAATACAGGATGCCGATGATGTCGTCGATGCTGTCCCGGTAGATGGGCAGCCGGGAGTAGCCGTACTGGAAGAACAGCTTCTCGATTTCTTCGTTGGAGTCGGTTTCCTCCGCCCCGATCACGTCCACCCGGGGGGTGAGGATGTCCTCCACGGTAGTTTCGTCAAAGTCCAAAGCGGACTGCACCAAATCACTTTCCTGCTTTTCCAGCACCCCTTCGCTTTCGCTTTCCTCAATGATGTACTTCAGCTCTTCCTCGGTGACCTTGGGCTCGTTGGCGGGGCCGGGTACTGCCTTTTTGGCCAGCTTCTGGATGCCCATGAGCACCACCGTTACCGGGGTGAACAGCACCGTCAAGAACCGGATAATGCCGCTGACCGACTGGGCGAAGCCGTCGGGGTTGACCTTGGCCAAGGTCTTGGGCAGCACCTCCCCGAAAATCAGCACCACCACGGTAATCACCGCCGTGGAGAGCACCGCGCCGCTGGCCCCGAACCAGGTGGTGAACAGCACGGTGCCGATGGAGGAGGCGGAGAGGTTGACGATGTTGTTGCCCACCAATACGGTAGAAATGGTGCGGTCGTAGTCCTCCGCAATTTTGTAGGCCCGGCGGGCCTTTTTGCTGGTTTCCCCCATGTTTTTCAGCCGCAGCTTATTGGCGGTGGTGTAGGCCGTTTCCGAACCGGAAAAAAAGGCGGAAAGGGCAATGCAGATGAGTAAGAATACAATCAATAGTACCGACGATGGGTCCACGGAAGGTACACTCCTTTTTTCAATTTATTATCCTTTAGTGTAGCAAATCCGCAGGCGGTTGTCAATGAAGGGAAAGGGGAGATTTTCGCAAGAATTGTAGGATTTTTGCACAAAAACTCCCCCTGCATTTTGGATTGTAAAAGAATCCCCCGTATGTTATACTGAAATTAGAATATGTTCCGGCCTTAAAAATTTCTCTCTGGAAAGGATGTGTGCCCAATGGCCATAAGCAAAAAAGGAAAGCGAATCCTCTGGATTGCCATCCCCGTGGCCGTCCTCGCCATCGCCGCCCTGCTGATCTGGCTGCTGCTGGGGCAGCCGGAGCCGGAAAAGCCCTTTGAGATTCTCCGCAGCCAGACCACCGGAAATATCGTGGACTGCCAGCTCCGGGAAGGGGCGGTGGAGGCCACCGGGGACGGCAGCACCCCCCAGCCCTACTACACCCTGACCCCGCCCCAGGGCTGGACCCAGACCGAAGAAGTCAAAATCCGTTATCCCGCCGGCGGGGAAGCCAGCCCGGATGTGTTCCAGTCCCAGGAAGGGGTGGAGATGTCCTTCTCCCAGGGCCGCAGCGCTGTGCTGGACCTGAACAGCCTGGACCCCGCCACCATCCAGGAAGTGCAGTTTGGGGACAACCAGGTGATTTACAGCCAAACTACCACCACCGCCTGGGACGGGGCCCAGCAGGTCTCCCGCACCACCACCCAGGTCTACTGGGTGGAAGCGCAAAACCTCTTTTCCCTGAGGTGCCACCAGGATTTGGACGTTAACCAGATGCTGGAATGGGTCTCCCTGGTGAGCTACCAAAACCCCCGAATGCTGGCCTATGAACCCCCGCCCATCCAGCCTTTGGAGCTGGTGCGGGGCGGCATCACCCAAGAAACGGGGGAAGATGGCTTCACCCTATACGAGATGGAATACTACCGCAGCGAAGGCAACCCGGAAATCCCGGAAAGCGTCCCCTCCTACACCTTCCCCCAGGCCCCGGAAGGCTGGACCCTGCTGGGCGGGGACACCATCCAGGTGGGGGAAACCCTGGAAAAATACCAAAACCAGGACGGGGAGGTGCTGGCCCTGCTCTGCGTCACCGGACCGGCCACCCTGTTTGAAGTCGAAACCGGCACCACCCATTTCTACCTCCCATTTACCGGAATGAGCTGGACGGAACGGGAGGACCAAAGCTCGGTCCTGGACGCCACGGTCAACGGCAACCCCGCCTTTGTCCACATCAACGAGGAAGTATCGGAAATCGCCTGGATTGACGGCTGCTGCACCTTACAGATCCGCTCCACCGCCCCTTTGACCCAAGAAGAACTGGTTGCCCTGGCGGAATCGGTGCAGGGGGATGTCTATTACAATATCCAGGGGGAATAAGGGGAAACGGCCGGACTTTGGATTGACAAACCCGGCGGATACTGCTACAATAAGTCTAAGTATCTAGATAAAAAGAGAGGGAATTTTTCTATGTCCAATACGGTCCGCACCAGATTTGCCCCCAGCCCCACCGGGTATATGCATGTGGGTAATCTGCGCACTGCGTTATACGCCTATCTGCTGGCGAAAAAGAACCACGGCTCCTTCATCCTCCGCATTGAGGACACCGACCAGGAACGGTATGTGGAAGGGGCGGTGGACATCATCTACAACACCCTTCGCCAGGCCGGCCTGAACTGGGACGAAGGCCCCGACGTGGGCGGCCCGGTGGGTCCCTACATCCAGAGTGAGCGCATGGGGATGTTTAAGAAATACGCCGAGCAGCTGGTGGAAAGCGGCCACGCCTACTACTGCTTCTGCGACAAAGACCGGCTCACCGAGCTGCGGGAGATCCAGCAGGCCAGCGGCATTCCGCCCATGTACGACGGCCACTGCCGCAACCTGTCCAAGGAAGAGGTGCAGGAAAAGCTGGCCGCTGGGATTCCCTACGTCATCCGGCAGAAGTGTCCCCGGGAAGGCACCACCTCCTTTGAGGACGCCGTCTTCGGCACCATCACCGTGGACAACTCCACCCTGGACGACCAGATTTTGATTAAGACCGACGGCATGCCCACCTACAACTTCGCCAACGTGGTGGACGACCACACCATGGGCATCACCCACGTCATCCGGGGCAACGAGTACCTTTCCTCCACCCCCAAGTACAACCTGCTGTATCAGGCCTTCGGCTGGGACATCCCGGTGTACATCCACTGCCCCCCGGTGATGAAGGACGCCACCCACAAGCTGAGTAAGCGCAACGGGGACGCTTCCTTTGAAGATTTGATCGCCAAGGGCTACCTCACCGAAGCGGTGGTGAACTACATCGCCCTGCTTGGCTGGGCTCCCAAGGGAGAAAACGAAATCTTCACCTTGGAGGAACTGGCTCAGGAGTTTGACGTGGCGGGCATCAGCAAGTCCCCCGCCATCTTCGACACCCAGAAGCTGAAAGCCATCAACGGCGCCTACATCCGAAAGCTGAGCGTGGACGAGTTTTTGGAAAAGGCCCTGCCCTACATCCGCCAGACCTGCAAGCGGGAGGACATCGACCTGAAGCTGCTGGCCCAGATGCTCCAGCCCCGCACCGAGCTGTTCACCGACATCCCCGATCAGGTGGACTTCATCGACGCTCTGCCGGACTACGATGTGGAGATGTACCGGCACAAGAAAATGAAGACCAACCCGGAAAACTCCCTGGTGAGCTTAAAAGAATTGCTCCCCGCCCTGGAGGCCGTGGACGAAGGGGATTGGAACCTGGAAAAGATTCACGAAGTCTGCTTTGAGGTCATCGGCAAGCTGGGGGTGAAAAACGGAGTGGTGCTGTGGCCGCTGCGCACCGCCATCTCCGGCAAGCAGTTTACCCCCGGCGGCGGCATCGACCTGGCGGAGATTTTAGGCAAGAAGGAAACCATCGCCCGGATGAAGGACGGCATCGCCCGGCTGGAAGCGGCGGTGGGACAGGAAGGGTAAAGCCTATCGGACCAACTGCAAATAAAATCGAAAAAAGGAACCCCGCACAGTTTTTTGGACCGTGTGGGGTTTTGTTGTGTTGGATGTTAACTGCAAACCATTTTTCTTGACAAAAAGCAACCATCTCTGCTATCATTGTCCTATGGCATTGCCTACCGGTTTTTGCCGGGGCAGAAGGGCGAAAGAATAACGGCAGCGGTTAGGCCTTCATTCATCTTTTTTCTTGCCACGTTTGCGGCGTGAGACGGATGAAAGGAGGTGCTTCGATGATGTTCGGTACATCGATTCTTCCTTTCTTGGAAAGGGGGACTCGGAATGTCTTATGTGACATGGGACCAAGTATTGCAGATTATTTTGATTGCAGTCTCCATTTGGACTCTTGTGCAAAACCGGACAAAAAAGAAGTAACCGCTCATTTGGCTCTTAGAGCGGCTACTCATTAGTCCATCTAAGGCTTAACCGTTGTAGATAGATGTTCGGAATCTATCCAGTTTCGCCCTTCTGTTTTTATTATACCCATTTTGCGAAACCTTGTCAAGGCCGCACCGCAGTCCTGCGGGGGAAACCAGTCATCAATGATAAGTATCTGCGTCGGTGAACCCTTCCTGGAAGGATTCCAGATACTTGAAGCTCAACCCCGTTCCCCGGCTCACTGCGCCGATGGGGTCCTCCACCACTTCCACCGGGATTTTAATCTCGTCCCGGATCAAATCGGACAGGCCCCGGATCAGGCTGCCGCCGCCGGTCATGTGGATGCCGCTGGTGTAGATGTCCCCCACCAGCTCCGGCGGGGTCTGCTCCAGCACCTGCTTAATTTTCTCCACAATCTTGTCCGCCAAGGGCCGCAGCACTTCGCAGAGGGTGGCTTCGTCCACCTGGATGGCCTGGGGGTACACCGTCAACAGGTTCCTGCCCTTGACGGTGCAGGTGTTGGAGGGGTCGGGATGATAGACGCAGCCCACCTGTTTTTTCACGTTCTCCGCCATCCGCTGGCCGATGGACAGCTTGTAGCGGTTGAGGAAAAACCGGATGATTTCCTCGTCAAAGCTGTTGCCCGCCACCTTCAAGGACTGACTGAGCACAATGCCATTTAAGCTGATCACCGCCACGTCGGTGGTGCCGCCGCCGATGTCCACCAGCAGGTTGCCCTTGGGCTCCAAAATGTCGATGCCGGCGCCCAGCGCCGCCGCAATGGGCTCTTCGATGAGGTACACCTTCCGTGCCCCTGCCGCCAGAGCCGTCTCCACCACCGCCCGGCGCTCCACGTCGGTGGTGACGCTGGGAATGCAGATGACGATCCGGGGTTTGATGACGAAATTGCCGCAGACCTGCTTGATGAATTCCTTAATCATCAGTTCGGTGAGCTTATGGTTGCTGATGACCCCGTCCTTCAACGGCTTTTCCGCCACGATGTATTCCGGGGTTTTGCCCAGCATATCGTAGGCCTTTTTGCCCACCGCCACCACTTCTTCGGTTTTTTTGTTGTAGGCCACAATGCTGGGCTCGTTGAGCACCACGCCCTTGTCGCTGCGGCAGATCATAATCTTGGTGGTACCTAAGTCGATACCGATGTCAAATGAAGCCATGGAAACTGCTTCCTTTCTGTGAAAATCCCAAACGATTCCAGAGGAAAACCGCAAATATTCGTTTTACGGATATTTCAGCTTTTCGAAAAAGTCCAATGGCGCAAAAACCCTCTCCGCCTCACTGCGTTCGGCACCTCTCTCAGAGGGAGAGGCATTGACAGAAAATCTTTTTTCCCGTAAAAAAGTGTTGGTTATAGGAAACAATTTAACCAGCGGCTCCCCCATTGGGGGAGCTGGCCGGGCTCGAAGAGGCCGGACTGAGAGGGTAAAATTTACGGCAAAGAAATATTTTTCTACAGTCTGAAATATTCGTTTTACGGATATGTGTATTGTAGCATATTTCCCAACCCTTCGTCAACTCTCCAAATACGCTCCCAGCAGCCGTCCCAGGTTGGTAAACCGCACGCTTTTGCGGTTGTTCTCCACCATAAACCGCAGGCGGCCCGGGTCCCCCACCAGCACCAGCAGGCGCTTGGCCCGGGTCATGGCGGTGTACAGCAGGTTGCGGTAGTACAGCTTGTCGTACCCCCCTAAAATAGGCATGACCACGGCGTCGAACTCGCTGCCCTGGCTTTTGTGGACGGTGATGGCGTAGGCCAGCTCCAGCTCGGCAGCCATCTGGAAGGTGTAGTAGGCGATGCGGCCGTCAAAGTCAATGGCGGCGGTTTTGCTGCCGGGGTCAATCATCCTTATAATGCCGATGTCCCCGTTGAAGATCCCTTCCCCATCCTCCTGTCCCCGCTTCCAGGGGATGTTGTAGTTGTTTTTGGTCTGCATCACCTTGTCCCGTTCCCGGTACAGGTAGCCCATGCTCTGGAACTCCCCTTTGGAGGGATCCGGAGGGTTGAGCAGGTTTTGCAGCATGGTGTTCAGCTGGGCGGTGCCCACCGTGCCTTTGCGCTGGGGACAGAGCACCTGCACCTGCTCCATGGCATCCAAATCGTAAGCCCTGGGCAGCCGCCGTGCCGCCAAATCCGCCACCAGCTGGGCCGCCAGGGGCTGGTTTAACTGCTTGAGGAAAAAGAAGTCCTCCGCCCCCTGCCGGGACAGGTCCGGCATCTCCCCCGCCACCACGGCGTGGGCGTTGGTGATAATCCGGCTTTTGGCCGCCTGGCGGAACACCTGGGTCAACCGCACTGTGGGAATGCTTTCCTGCTGCAATAAGTCCCACAGCACATTCCCCGCCCCCACGCTGGGGAGCTGGTGGTAGTCCCCCACCAGAATCAGCCGCCCATTGGGCTTGATTCCCCGCAGCAGGGCCTCCATCAGCAGGGTGTCCACCATGGACACCTCGTCCACCACCACTACGTCCGCCTTCAGGGGATTTTTCTCGTTGCGGCGGAAGGAGAGCAGCTCCCCGTCGTAGTCCACTTCCAGCAGCCGGTGGACGGTTTTGGCTTCCCGATGGGTGATTTCGCTCATCCGCTTGGCCGCCCGGCCGGTGGGGGCGCAGAGGGCCAGGGCATAGCCCTGCTCCTCCAGCAGGTCCAGCATCCCGTTGAGGGTGGTGGTTTTGCCGGTGCCGGGGCCCCCGGTGAGAATCAGCACTCCCCAGGAAAAGCAGTCCAAAATAGCCCGGCGCTGCAAGGCTTCGTACCGGATGCCGTGGGCTTCTTCCCAGGCGTCCACCGCCTGCTCCAAACCCCTGGGAGGCTCCAGCTCCACCCGCAGCATCCCGGCAATCCGGGCGGCAATGTACTGCTCCGCCAAAAAGTACTCCGGCAGGGAGATGGTCTCCTTGCCCAAATCGCAGCGGCAGAGCTGCTCCTCCTCCAAAGCGGCGTCCAGGGCCTGCTCCACGGTATCCAGGGGCTGGTCCAGCAGCTTGGCGGCGGTGGCCACCAGCCGGTCTTTGGGCAGGGCGGTGTGGCCGTTTTGCAGGTTGTGAGACAGGGTGTACTTCAGCCCCGCCGTCAGCCGTTCCTTCCCGTCCAGGGGAAGGCCGAAGGCTTTGGCCATGGCGTCGCAGGTGGGAAAGGGCACCCCGAACCGGGGGTCGCAGGCCAGGTAGGGGTTTTTCTTCAGCAGGGTCACCGCCATCTCCCCGTAGGCCTTAAACAAGCTCACCGCCTGGGCCGACCCCACTCCGTAGGGGGTGAGGAGCAGCAGCAAACTCTGCACCCCGAACACCTGGCGGAACTGCTCCAAAAACCCGTCCAGCTTCTGCTGGGAAATGCCCTTGATCTCCAGCAGCCGCTGGGGCTCTTGATCCATCACCAGCAGGGTGTCGTCCCCGAAATGCTCCACCAGCTGGCGGGCCAATTTCGGGCCGATGCCTTTGATGACCCCGCCGGCCAGATACTTTTCAATGGCCTTGGAGGTGGAAGGGAGGGTGCGGGTGCAAAGCTCCACCTTGAACTGCTCCCCGTACACCGGGTGCTGGGTAAACCTCCCCCGGAGGGTCACTTCCTCCCCCTGGGAAATCCCCGGCATCTCCCCCACGGCGCTGATTAAGGTGCCTTGAGCGTCCAGGTCGACGACGGCAAAGCCGGTGTCCGGGTTGGCGAAAACCACCTCTTCCACCGTGCCGGAAAGCTGATCCAGCTCCTGTTTGCGAAAGGCCATGGGGTACACCTCCTTGTTTCGGTCGGATGAAAATCCCAACTTGACAAAGTTGGGGGGAATGGGTATAATAAAAGCAGAAGGGTGAAACCAAAACGGTTTGCCCCTTATGGGTTATAAAGCAACCGCTCAGGGCCAATTTAGAGCGGTTGCTTTTGTCTTACTTATTCTTTCATGAGTAGTACACGAGAAGGGCAGACAAAATTGTCTGGATGACCACGAAAAATTGTTCCCACGTCATTGAAAGGTTCCGGCAAGCCACAACCTTTCTCATCCAAACCTTTGCGCTCCAAGCAAGAGCGCAATTTTGCCTGCGGCAAAAACCGGTTTGGATAACCGGCAATGTGTCAAAGGCAAGTTCGCTCGGTTTTTGCGCAGCAAAATGTTGCCCATGCTTTCTGGGCAACAAGAGCGGACTTAGAAACGTCGAAGACGTTTCGCCTTCTGCCCCCGCCAAAGCGAGTAGGCAAAGGCCGTAGCTTTATTATACTAATCACCGCACAAAATGTCAAACGATTGTTCCTTTTCCACCCCTGCAAAACAAAAGTGACCGCCGGCCAAAACAGCGTAGCGGTCACTTTTTTGTTTGTCTATTCTTCTTGACAAGTTTTTATGATTCATTCTTCACTGGCCGCCAACGGCGGCCTGAGCTTGTCGAAAAAGGTTCCAGTATGTTCGAAACAAGCCTACGGCATGTTTCTGGATTGACCCGCCCTCGGCTCTACGCCGTTGGGCAGGCGGATTCCGGTTTGTTGTTTCCACAACTTTGTTTCAAAAATAAGATGAAATCATTAAATTTTGAAACAAAATAATTTCAATGCAGGGGCTTTGCCCCTTAGAATCCACTGCGTGGGATTCGTATTCACTGCGTGGGATTCGACCCCAGCAGCTTTTTGAAGAAAAACGAAACAAGCCTTCGGCGTGTTTCTCACCAAAAACTTTTAAGTTGGCTTTTTCTACAACCTGTGGCCGCCAACGGCGGCCTTTACTTATGATATGTTTTCCCCGCCAGGATGCAGAAGCACCGGTACAGCTGCTCCATTACCATCACCCTGGCCAGCTGGTGGGGAAAGGTCATGGGGGAGATGGACAGCTTCAGCTGCCCCTGTTTTTTTAACTCCTCCCACAGCCCGTAGCTGCCTCCGATGAACAGGGCAAAGCTGCCGCTGCCCCCCACCCCCTGGGTTTGCAGGTAGGAAGCCAGCTTTTCGCTGCTCATCTCTTTTCCCTCAATGCACAGGGGAATCTTCACCGCCCCGGCGGGACACTTGGCCAGCAGGGCCTTGCCCTCCTCCTCCAGTCC